>OGYM01003152.1_pt1 | contig 10023 bp, 6 predicted proteins | sample 1576491 | NCBI WGS metagenome assembly OGYM01 (sample SAMEA3541515, study PRJEB24748) | human gut metagenome | biome: human gut; feature: human-associated habitat; material: faeces | place: China | collected 2012 | reverse complement strand
CAGGAAAGCTTCCGACGGCAAGTGCGGTTGGTTCTTTAAGATAACACTTCCGCTCCTTAGGCCGATACTGATATATGTAATCATTACATCACTTATCGGCGGCTTACAGCTCTTTGATGTACCACAGATTTTGACAAACGGAACCGGTAATCCGGTCAGATCAAGCATGACACTTATCATGTACTTAAACAAACGTCTGTACAGTAAGGATTATGGAATGTCCGGTGCATTGTCAGTCATACTGTTTATCATCACTGCAATACTTAGTATAGCGGTATTCAAGCTCAGCGGCAACGATGATAAGAGAAAGGAGTAGGTCGATATGGCAGCAAATGTAAACAAAAAAAATAAAGGTATGGGAATACATGCCAGACGTGCTTTAGCATATATCGTGCTTGTAATAATCTCTTTCTTCTGTCTGTTCTGGTTTTACGTAATGATAATCAATGCAACCAGGTCAAATGGAGAGCTTCAGGCAGGATTTACTGCAATTCCGAGTGTACATCTGCTTGATAACTGGAACTCACTCTTGCATGACACACTTCCGGTCATAAGAGGTATGTTTAACAGCCTTTTTGTAGCAGCCTGCAGTGCAGTACTATGTGTATATTTTTCGACCATGACAGCATATGCTATACATGCATATGAGTTTAAAGCCAAGAAATTCATCTCTACATTCATACTGATGGTTATGATGATTCCTACACAGGTTACAGCACTTGGATTTGTTAAATTAGTAACAGGCATGGGACTGATGGATTCATTTATTCCACTTATAGTTCCGACAATTGCTTCACCGGTCACATATTTTTACATGAAGCAGTATATGGAGAGCTCGCTTCCGTTGTCTCTGATTGAGGCAGCCAGAATTGACGGCTCCGGAGAGTTTAGGACATTTAATCATATAGTGCTTCCATTGATGAAGCCGGCAATAGCAGTACAGGCAATTTTCTCCTTTGTAAGCAGCTGGAACAATTACTTCACTCCGGCACTTATATTACACGAAAACAATAAGAAGACGCTTCCAATCCTGTTAGCACAGCTTAGAAGTGCAGACTTCTTAAAGTTTGATATGGGAAAGGTATACATGATGATTACATTCTCTATCCTTCCTGTAATAGTTGTTTACCTTATTCTTTCAAAGCACATCGTAGGTGGTGTTGCCATGGGAAGTGTTAAGGGCTGATACAGACCATTGATTAAAACTATTTTCTTTTTATATTTTTTTCCTTCATCTTAAAAGGACCGCTCACCGGGCGGTCCTTTTTGCGGAGTGAAACGGTTGACTTCTTATATTCTTTCCCTCTTGACAGACTACGTTATACTATTAGTATGAACGATAAGAAACAAGGAATAATATATATCATAATGGCAGGGTTCTTTTTTGCCCTGATGACATTTTTTGTGAGGATGTCGGGAGATTTGCCGACCATGCAGAAGGCCTTTTTCAGGAATGCGGTAGCAGCGGTAGCGGCTGTTATCTTACTTGCAAAAAGTGATGAAGGCTTCAAAATAAAAAAAGATAGCTGGAAGGGACTTTTTCTGCGAAGCCTCTTTGGAACAACAGGGCTTATATGCAATTTCTATGCAGTTGACCATCTGGCCATCGCAGATGCCAATATCTTAAACAAATTGTCACCGTTTTTTGCTATAATCATGTCATATTTTGTGCTTAAGGAGAAAGCTAACAGGACAGAGTGGCTGTGCGTGGTGACGGCGTTTATAGGTGCTGTTTTTGTGGTGAAGCCATCCATGAATGTGCAGTTTTTAAATGCCATGATTGGTGTAATAGGAGGCTTTGGCGCAGGTGTAGCGTATTCATTTGTGCGAAAGCTCGGTAAGCAGGGAGAGAGAGGGCCTGTGATAGTCATGTGCTTTTCGGTATTTTCATGTATAGTGACGGCTCCGTTTCTGTTTGTCGGAGCAAAGCCTATGAGTGCATATCAGATTGTCATGCTGCTTTTTGCAGGAGCTGCAGCTACAGGCGGACAGCTTTCAATCACAAAGGCATACACCAAGGCACCTGCAAAGGAGATATCGGTGTTCGACTATTCGCAGGTTATCTTTGCCGCCATGCTGGGTTTTGTCTTTTTACAGCAGATACCGGACTATCTAAGTGTGATAGGATATGTTATAATAATAGGCAGTGCAATTTTTAAATGGAACTATAATTTAAGACACGAGGAAAAAGTATGAACTATGCAGGAATAAAATATTGTGACATTGCAAACGGACTGGGGTGTCGCACTGTGCTTTTTGTATCAGGCTGCAGGAATCACTGTAAGGGCTGCTTTCAGCCACAGACATGGGAATTTGACTATGGAGAGCCGTTTGATGAGCAGATACAAAACGAGATACTCGACTCACTTAAGCCTTCCTATGTGCAGGGAATTACCCTTTTAGGCGGTGATCCTTTTGAGGAGGAGAATCAGCAGGCACTTGTGCCGTTTATGAGAAGAGTTAAGGAGAGTTATCCCAATAAGGACGTGTGGGCTTACACAGGATATCTGTACGAGGAACTGTTAGAAAACGGACGTAAGCACACAGAGTATACGGATGAGCTTTTATCGATGATAGATGTACTGGTAGATGGCCCGTTTATAGAGGAGCAGAAGGATATCACGCTCAAATTCAAGGGCTCTGCAAATCAGCGTGTGATAGATATGGAAAAGACAAGAGCAACAGGAGAGGTGTCCATACTGGAATTTACGAAAATATGATTAGAGGATTTGAAATGAAGAAAAAATGCAACAAATTATTAGGATTACTGTGCTATGCGCTTGGCATTCTGGCAGCGCTTTATGTGGGAGGCTATCTTATGTTGATTAAGCCTATTCATGTGATTATCATGGCATTTGGCAATGATATGCTGACGCTTCCACTTTTGCTTAAGAGCATCATAAAGATAGCATTTTCTACGACTTTTGCAGGGCTTGTGTGGTGCATCGGATACATAGGCTACAACTTTTTCAAGGGAAATGAGGATCCTGACTGGGCGGCTATAGAAGCACGCTTCAGAAATAAGCACAGTGATACAACAAACGAAGATTTACTGAAGGAGAGAGAAGTATGATAGTCCGTGTACCTGATTATTTTTCAGAGTTTAGCTGCATAGCCGGAGACTGCAAGGATAGCTGTTGTCTGGGCTGGGAGATTGATATTGATGAGGATTCATATGAGTATTATCAGACACTGCCCGGAGAGGTCGGAGAGCGTCTGAGAAAGGGAATGTATGAGACAGAGGATGGTGGGCATGGCATCCGTACAAACAATTGCGGGCGCTGCATCATGCTAAATGACAAGAATCTGTGTGATTTGTACATAGCTGCAGGAGAGGCATCACTTAGTGAGGTGTGCACCGATTTTCCAAGGTTTGGTATAGAGTACAGAAACGTGGAGCAGAAGTGTCTGAGCCTTGCATGCGAGGAGGTCTGCCGTATATTTTTCAGCAAAACAAAGCCTGTTAAGTTTGTAGAGCAGGAGCTTTTTGGCGACAGCGATGATGACCAGGGCGTAACAGAGGAGGAGGCAGCCTTTTTTGAGGAGGTGCAGCGCGAGCTGATTGCCATACTTCAGGATAGAACAAAGCCAATCGGAGTGCGCGTGGATGAGTACCTTGACAGGGCAAACGAGTACCAGAAGAAGCTGAGCCAAAACGATGTTGAAAAGCATATAGACTGGCTTTCGTTTAATGATTTTTCGTTTGAGCATTTTGATATCCGCTTCGGTATCATCAATGAGATGGAACTATTGCGTCAGGTATGGCAGGATTTCAAGGATGATATGCAGACAGTCCTCACAGAGGCTGATTATGAAAAACGCATGAAGGAGTACATGGCTAGCGGCGATTACCGTGAAAACGATATTGAGCAGCTTCTTGTATACTTTACATTCAGATATATCATGAATGCCATCTATGACTCAAATATCATGGTCTATGCATATTTAAGCGTCATGTTTACCATGATAGTCAGGGATATGAATGCCACTCGCTTCTACAAAAATGGTGGCAGCTTCACCATAGAGGACCAGATGGAGGTGGCAAGAATCTTCTCAAAGGAAGTGGAGCATTCCGAGGAAAATGTGGAGGCCGCCAAGGAAGAAATCATCTGGGGATAGTTGATTTATAGATTAAATATATAATTTAATATATAATTAAAAAACAATATAATTATTTTAGTTTTTAGTTTTCGGTTTTAGTTTTCAAAAGAAGCTTGCACAGAAATGTGCAGGCTCTTTTTTGTGAAATAATTAAAGGCTTCCACCATTATCGTTTCAGCTACTTTTCTCGCAATTTTTTCGGCTTTTGGGCTTAATTTGGGGTGCTGTTTTAAAAGATTTAGTGATTACAGCTCCCCAAGGTCTGCCTACTATGCTATCAATCCCTTGTAAACCATAAATTGGTACCTTGAAAACTTCACATTTTCAAGGTACCAATCATTTTTTATAAGGTGGTTTTGACCCTTAAATCATGTCATATAGACTTAAAAAATAATTCACAAAATTTCAAATGAAAAATTATCTATTATATCTAGGACCTTTAGTACTAAAAAGATTTCGCATATGTTACATAAAAATGAATAAATAGTAAATTTTACCAAAATTTCGTAAATAAAATCTCTGTTTATCCTAATAGCCGAAAACCAACGAAAAGACTATAATATAAATACGAAAACGTGCGAAAGGGAATTTTCGTACAAACATAATAAGAAAAGGAGAGGAAATATGAGAAAGTTAAAAGAACGCTTTCACAGGAAACATGGCGTTGTAAGCCGTATCTTTAGTATGGTACTTGCACTTGCTATGATTATGACCATGGCTCCGGCAATCGGTGGTGCAACCACTGCATATGCTGCGAGCCCGACAATCCGGTTGTATTTGGACAAACCAAGTACATGGAATACACCGGTTGTCAATGTCTGGGCTGCCGGTGCTACGGTAGATAACCATGACGCAGGAAATGCCGCCATTTCACAATGGGGGGATCAGGAAAAACCAAAGCTTGCATATGAGGAAAGTTCTGGACTCTATTATGTAGATGTACAGAGCAGTGAGTGGACAGGTTTTCAGTTTGTTGATGCAGGTTCTACTGAGAAGGCTGCACCGGAGATAAAGACAGAAGGAGCTGCAATTGAGCAGATTAAGACTTTTACTTCTAATACAAGCATTTATTGTTTATTGGATGGCAATGGAAAATATCAGTGGTATAAGGATGCTTCAAAGAAGGAAACATTGATTCCAGAGTCTGTACCAACAGAATGTGACCTGACTATTAATTATAAGAGCACATTAGGCGATGATGTTGCAGCATATATATATAAGGAGACCAATAAGCCGGCAGGTGAATGGCCGGGAAAAACCATGACTGCAACAGCAGGTCATGAAGGCTGGTATACAATGCATCTGACATTAGATAACAGTACAGATTATAATCTCATTTTAAATAATGATGGACATGGAAAACAGTTAGACGACGTAACACTTTCTACAAAAGGAAAGGCAGAAGCAGAGTACTGGTTTGATGGTTCTTTGTCAGAGACAAAACCTGCCGATTGGAAATATGTAACAACCATTCATTATCTTGCTTCAGGAATGGGAAGCACTATTTACAATTATATGTGGGGAGCAGATGCCTCTGCAACAGGAGCAGGTGTTGGAAAAGAATGGTCAAAATGGCCGGGCGGACAGATTAAAGAAAATGCTGACCATTCCGGATGGTATGATGTAGTATATACACAGGATGTAAAACAGAATTTCAGCTGTATTTTTAATAATAACAGTGGGACACAGACGGATAATATTGATGTCTCTGTAACATCAACAAGTACTGAACTCTGGGTTACCGGAACAAAAGGTGGTGGTGATACAACCGTATATAAAACAGCACCGGACAGCTGGGAGGCACCGGTTCCAGACCACACATTTACAATGTATTATTACAATGAAGATTTATCAACAGACACAGACATGGGAAAAGTTGATATGTGGATGTGGAATGCCGGATTAAATGGATCATATGTTTTTGATGAAACAGAATATGATGCTGCAAATAATGTGACATGGTTTAAAAAGACCATTACAGTTGCCGGCAGTAATGTGGGAAAAACAGTAGGATTAAAGGCACGTTATGACATAACACAGGGATGGGATGGCGGCTCTGATACCGCAGACCGTTCTTTTACAATAAGCGGTGATGAGAATGAGGTATTATATTATGTGGATGGTTCAGATCCGGTTCATGAGAAACCGACAATCGTACCAACGGAAAAGAGATACCTTGTATTGGATTATGAGAATCCAGGATTAAAAGAAAAAGGAATTACACCACAGTTCTATACATGGTCATCAGGATATGCTTCAGTATTAACCGATTTTACATACGTAGGTGGAGATAAATGGACAGTAACGATTCCTGCAAAACCATCCTGCACAAAGGTTGATTTTTGTATTGCATTAGATTCAACAGGTGACCCATGGATTAAAGATGGTGGAGACCATTCCGTTACATTCCCTTCTGACCAGAAGGTTATCTATGCCAGCATGAAAGCCGGCAGTGAGCCGGAAATTGCTATGCCATATAATACTGGCTATGAAGTAGATGCAGAAAATCAACAGGTATCATATTACTATCGTGATGATGCTGCATTTGTAGATGGCACCTTAAAGGATATGACAGTATCTGTTGATGTAGACGGAACAGAGTATCCAATGACATACAATGATACAACAAAGCGTTTTGAGTATGTAAAGAGCGGCTTGACAGATGGTAAAACACATTATCGTTACAAAGCAAATGGAACTTATGTTGTAGATGCATTCAATTCAAACAGTGAAGAGTACAAGAAAGCAGATTACTCATATTTTGAATACTATAAATTAAATGCAACAGTTACAGCAGAAGTTATGAATAAATCCTTTAACTACAATGAAAATGATGTTGTTAAGTTTAAGGTTGAACAGGCTGATACAGACACTCAGAAACTTGAAGTAGCAAGTGCAAGTATTGATGTTTCTTCACTTGGTGGAAGCAGTGCAATGCCGATTGAACCGGAACTGCAGGCAGTTACCATTTCTGCAACAACAGATACAACATTAGGAATTAAGACATTACCAATTACTGTAACAGACCAGTACGGTAATAAATTCAGTACTACAGTGGATGTTGAAATCACAGACCGTGTGAAGGAAAACAAAAATGATTTCGACTGGGATGAATCTGTTGTCTACTTTATGGTGACAGACCGCTTCTTTGATGGCAATGAATCTAACAATACAGCAAGTGGTGCAGATACATACGGAGACAATCCGGGACTGTATCATGGTGGAGATTTTGCAGGTGTAACAACCAAGTTAGATTACTTACAGGATTTAGGTGTAAATACAATCTGGATTACACCAATTGTAGAGAATGTGAAAGGTGTAGCTGTAACAGATGAGGGTTCAGAAGATGTTCCTTATAATGCAGCATACCATGGATACTGGGCAAGTGATTTTACAAAATTGAATCCGACACTTGGTACAACAGAAGAATTTGAAACTATGATTAGCGAAGCACATAAACGTGGCATGCGTATTATGGTTGATATTGTTGTAAACCATGCTGGATATGGTACAGAATCAACATTTGCTGATATGCTTAGGGATAAGAGCGTCAGTGAAGGCGATATTAAATCATGGCAGTCTGGCTTGCCGGATTTTGCAACAGAGAATGCAGATGTCAGAGCAAAATTAGTAGAATGGCAGACATCATGGATGAAGGATTATGGTGTTGACTATTTCCGTGTAGATACAGTAAAACATGTTGACAGTACAACATGGGCAGCACTTAAAAATTCTACAACAAAAGTAAATTCATCATTCAAGATGATTGGTGAATACTTTGGTGCAGGATATGCATCAAATGGTAGTTCCTTAGGTACTGGTCAGATGGATGCAGACCTTGATTTCGATTTTAATGACCAGGCAACAAGCTTTGTAAGTGGCAATATTTCTTCTGTAGAGAAATTCCTTTCTGCAAGAAATTCAGCACTTAATAACACATACATGACAGGTCAGTTCTTAAGCAGTCATGATGAAGATGGATTTAAAGCTGCCTTAATGAAAGGAAAAGGATATACCAAGGATGAGGCAACATCAGCAGCATTAGTAGCAGCTACATTACAGCTTACTGCAAAGGGTATTCCGGTTATCTATTATGGTGAAGAAGTTGGTTTAAGCGGATTAAATAATTATCCATATCAGACTAATAGATATGACATGGATTTCAATCTGGCAACAGATGACAATGTCACATATCAGCATTATAAGAATTTGCTGAGAATCCGTAATGCATACACAGATGTATTTGCAAGAGGAAGCAGAACAGTTGTGGCAGGTTCTGATGAGGAATGCTATGATGTAGTTTCAAGATCCTATGGAGGAACAACCTTATATGTTGGTATGAATATCAAGGATACCGTAAAAGAAGTAAAAGTTCCGGTTAGCTTAGCAGCAGGAACAGAGGTAAAGGATTTATACAGCGGTGCTACCTATACTGTAGGAAGTGATAAGACTGTAACAGTTACCATTCCGGCAGCAAAGGATGGTGGAACAGTCATTCTTACCGAGGTGAAGAAAACAGTAGATCCAACACCGGCAGACCCGGGCAAGAAAGATCCAACACCAACACCAGTAAAGAAAGATGGAGTTATTTCCGTAACAGATAAGGCAGCTATTGAAACCAAAAAAGCAGCTCCAAAGAGTGGCGATGACAATGAAGCAGCTACATATGTATGCTTACTTGGACTCGCAATGGTTGCAATCACAGCAGCTACATATCGCAAGAAAAAAGCTTGCAAATAAAACAGCTTTTAAACTAAACATTTTATAAACCTCTTAGATGCCGCACCTTCGGGTGCGGCATTTTGCTATAAATTGGGTAAGAAGTCGTATTGCTATCATCATGTTAAATACATTATAATAAGAAGAAAACAGCTAAGGCTGTCAAGGAGGAAAAAATAAGTAATTGAATATATTGTCAAATGTGATTAAATGTGTTTAAATATACTCAAAGGAGTAAATTATTATGAATACATCAAATATCACAAATTATAAGCCAAAAGATTTTGCTGAACTGTTAGGTGTGTCTGTTAAGACATTGCAACGCTGGGACAGAGAAGGAACTTTAAAGGCAAATCGAACTCCAACTGATAGGCGTTATTATACCTATGACCAGTACCTTCAATTCAAAGGCATAAATATTGAAAATGATAAACGTCAGGTAGTTATTTATGCCAGAGTGTCTACAAGAAATCAAAAAGATGATTTACAGAATCAAGTTGCATTTTTGCGACAGTTTTGTAATGCTAAAGGTATTATTATAGACCAGTGTATTGAGGATTATGGAAGTGGTCTTAATTACAATCGTAAAAAGTGGAATGAATTATTAAATGAAGTAATGGAACAGAAAATAAAAACCATAATAGTAACTCATAAAGATAGATTTATCAGATTTGGTTACGATTGGTTTGAAAAATTCTGTATGAAGTTTAATACAAGCATTGTGGTAGTGAACAACGAAGAACTATCACCACAGGAAGAACTCGTACAGGATATTGTTTCTATACTTCATGTGTTCTCTTGCAGGTTGTATGGACTTCGTAAGTATAAAAAACAAATAGAAAGGGATGAGGAAATTGCTAAAGAGCTTCAAGACGGAAATAAGTCCGACGATTGAGCAAAAAATCAAGATTAACAAGACTATTGGCACTTGTAGGTATGTCTATAACTTCTATCTCGATCATAACAAAACTTTATATGATAACGGTGAAAAGTTTATGACTGGCAAGAGTTTCAGCGTATGGCTTAATAATGAGTATATTCCTAATAATCCTGATAAAATATGGATTAAAGAAGCATATTCAAAAGCTGTAAAAAAGTCTATTGAGGATGGATGTACTGCATTTACAAGATTTTTTAAACATCAAAGCGCTTTTCCTAATTTCAAAAAGAAAGGTAAATCTGATGTAAAAATGTATTTCGTAA
>OGYM01003149.1_pt1 | contig 10028 bp, 10 predicted proteins | sample 1576491 | NCBI WGS metagenome assembly OGYM01 (sample SAMEA3541515, study PRJEB24748) | human gut metagenome | biome: human gut; feature: human-associated habitat; material: faeces | place: China | collected 2012 | reverse complement strand
ATACCTGCGATCCCAACGACTTCCTGAAGCTGCAGCAGGAGGCACAGGCGGCTTCCCTGTTGCGAACATCTTCCTTATAGAATTTTACTTTTTTACCCGTTATTTTTTCAACGCGATCAAGGGATTCGCTGCTGCTGTTGTCAAGATTATCCACAACGACAACATCATATCCGGAGTTAAGCATTTCAACGCAGGTATGACTGCCGATGAAGCCCGCTCCACCGGTTACTATGATATTGCGTTTAAAATTTTCCATAATTGTTTCTTGTTTGTGATGATTTATTTAAGCACTCCCATGTTTCTCATACACACTTTCAGTGAGTCGGTCCAGTAAGGAATCTTCAGTCCGAAAGTCTGCTTTATCTTGGTTTTGTCCAGTACCGAGTAAGCCGGTCGCGTAACCGGGCTGGGGAACTCGTTGCTGTGGCAGGGTTGTATGTCGCATGCGGTGTTTCCGGCCAGTTCGGCTATCACTTTGGTAAAGTCGTACCACGAACATACCCCTTCGTTGCTGAAGTGATAGATACCCGTCTTGCTGTATCCGTTTTTCGGCTCTTCGGCAGCATAGTCATTCAGAACCGCTTCGATGGCAACAGCCAGATCGAGCGCATAAGTCGGTGTACCTGCCTGGTCGAATACCACATTCAGCGCCGGTTTCGAAGCCGTCAGGTTCAGCATGGTCTTCACGAAGTTCTTTCCGTATTCCGAATACAGCCACGCTGTACGTATAATCACATAGTCACACCCTGTAGCTTCAATATATTGTTCCCCTTCTAGTTTTGTTTCGCCATACACACCTGTAGGCGTACCCTTCTGGTCTTCACGGCAAGGTGTATTATACGGATCACCTCCGAAAACATAGTCGGTGGAAATCTGGATAAGCAGACCACCTGCTTTCTTCATGGCTTCTGCCAGAATTTTAGGAGCAGCGGCATTCAGCTTGCGGCAGAGTGCCGCGTCACTTTCAGCCTTGTCTACATTGGTATAAGCCGCACAGTTCACTATACAGCCGATATGCTGTTCCTGTACCATTTTTTCTACGGCTTCCGCGTCGGTAATGTCCAGCAGAGTTGTTTCTACTCCCTCAGCTTCCACTACGTCGGTAAACAGGAAATTATACGAAGTCTTTTTGCTGATGATGCGCATTTCATTGCCCAGCTGGCCGTTTGCGCCTGTCACTAAAATATTCATTTTCAATGAAGAATTTTGAATGCAAAATTATATATTTCCTTATTAGAAAGGACCAAACTCAAAAGGAGAATCAAAATCTTTCAGCAATGAGTGTTTGGTATCCTTTTCACTCAGAATAGCATGTTCGGTAGGAATACGCCAATCAATGCCCAAAGAACTGTCCAGAATGCTGATACCACCGTCAGCTTCCGGATGATAGAAATTATCACATTTATACTGGAAGACAGCCGTTTCACTCAAGACCGCAAAACCATGAGCAAACCCCTGCGGAATGAAGAACTGGCGATGATTATCTTCTGTACTTTTATTTTAAAATAGAGTAAGAAAAACGCCTAACGTATAAAAGCATTCGCAGTGCTTACACGTTAGGCGCATTCTAAATTTGCAATTTTGTAGATGGGCCTAACGCTAGCTACACGTTGATGGCTCTCTTTATATTTATAATATAACATACTTTACGTTATATAGCAAAAATACAAAATTCAAATTATCTTAAATTTATCAACGTATAACTAGTCCCGCTATCCCCCACATCACGGCCATAACGCCAAATATAAATCCCCATATACTAAGGAATAAATGGACCATAGAATAATGTGGATAGACTCTAATAGAATACGTACTATAATTATCATCACTACTAATTAGGTATCGACGAATCGTACCAAATATCTTTGCTATCCGACTAGGCTTATCGTTAAATAATAGCTGGTACGTCCCCGGATTAGCATAAAATGTATAGAGCTCGAGTCGTACGTCGATTACTTTAGTTACACTAACGGGTATCAAGTTAGCTCTTAATGGGACTTCCTTTTCCGTTTCACAGTTAATAAGCTGTAGTCCAAACAGCCCTAACGGAGCTTTTTTAAACCGATTACCATTAAGCCATATACCATAGCGACCAGCTGTTTGTATAGTAAATATCCCTTTGTCTGTTCTATAAGGCATATCATGTATGGCCGTTACCGTATACACTTTCACAGTATGCTTAATGCTCAGTACGAGTAACAACAGTCCTAGGGGAATCATCAGTCCGAAAACAAACAATATAACGCCACCTTTATTACGAGTTCATGCGGTTAAAGTATTCTATCGCACTCGGATTAAACCCAATATAGGTTGTACCATACGAAAATGGTCCAAGTTGATAAGGTTGATATACTAAATCGATATTCCCCTTACCACGTAAGCAATAATTATCTGATGCATAGGTTACACGCCAACCACGAGGAAGATCAACCTTCTTATGAGCTTCATTGTAGAAAGATAATACTCCAGAGAGAACACCAACCTGTAGTTGATCCGCATTAGCAATTTTTATATAGTTGTACAATGGAACACGTTGCCCAGTTATCTTATCATATACAAGCCCTTTTGTTTTGTACATACCATGAACGGCACCAGCATTATAGTAATAAGTAGTCAAAAGAATAGATACGACCTGACTATCCTCATAAGTAACCTTATAGCTTTGGGCAACTTGATACACATGTTTATTATAATACATATCTTTTGCTTGAAGTACATAGTTTGCGATATCTGTATTAATCGCTTGTTGAGCATAAGCAGAATCAGTATATACCAAAGGATATTTTAAATCTAAATTGGCATCTGATTGACTACCAGTTACAACCTTTGCATAACCTGGTACGGCTAACATAACACCTACGGCCCCTAAAACTAAAGCTTTCTTTAATACGTTCATACTAATCCCTCCTCTATCTGAGATTTGTTAACGAAATATCTATACTGAGTATTTCGCCATGAACTAGTAAATCTCCTTTTTATTGTTTCTGTACCATCGTACTAGAGGAGGCTTTCACCATACAAAAAAGGACCCTCCAAAGAGAGTCCTTAATTTGTTATGGTATGCTATTAAGCGTTTTTGGCTACTTCAACAAGTTTAGCGAATGCTGCTGCATCGTTAACTGCCAAGTCAGCCAACATTTTACGGTTAACTTCAACGCCTGCTTTAGTCAAACCAGCGATGAAACGGCTGTAAGTTGTGCCATTGATGCGAGCTGCTGCGTTGATACGAGCGATCCACAATTGACGGAATTCGCGTTTTTTCGCACGACGGTCACGACGAGCGTAGTACAACGCTTTCATTACTGTTTCGTTAGCTTTTTTGAACAAACGGGAACGTGTACCGCGGTAACCTTTAGCTAATTTTAAAATCTTTTTATGACGTGCATGAGCTGTAACGCCCTTTTTCACTCTTGCCATTGTATATTCCTCCTAAATTACGATGTATCGATCTAATAGTTAACGATTAAGCGTATGGTAAGCATTTAGCTACGCGTTTGTGGTCAGCTTTTGCAACCAATGTAGCTTTACGTAAATTACGTTTACGAGCTGGAGATTTTTTCTCAAGAATGTGGCTTTTGAAAGCTTTTGCACGCTTGAATTCACCAGTACCAGTTACTGCGAAACGTTTAGCCGCTGCGCGACGAGTTTTAATTTTTGGCATAATTATAATCCTCCCAATACCTTATTTACTTACTAAAATCATGGTCATGTTACGACCTTCTAATTTAGCTGCTTTTTCAATAGACGCCGTTTCTTTGAGTTCTTCAGCAAAACGTGTCAACACTGCCATGCCAAGTTCAGGGTGAGAAAGTTCACGACCGCGGAACATGATGGTTACTTTTACTTTGTTACCTTCACCCAAGAATTTGGATGCGTTTTTCATTTTTACGTAAAAGTCATGGTCTTCAATATGTGGACGTAACTTAACTTCTTTTAAAGTTACGATTTTTTGTTTCTTTTTCGCTTCTTTCTCGCGTTTTTGTTGTTCATAACGATATTTACCGTAGTTCATAATGCGAGCTACTGGTGGTTTAGCGTTAGGTGCAATTTCCACAAGATCAAGATGCTTTTCTTCAGCCAATGCCAACGCCTCACGGCCAGACATAATGCCGATTTGTTCGTTTTCAGGACCTACGACACGAAGTTCACGAGCACGAATCTCTTCATTAATGCGTGGTGTATCCTTGCTAATAGCGTTCACCTCCAAGAGAATAAAAAAACGGATGGCATACACCATCCGAATAGAGTTCTCTATATTAACCTTATACTTCTTGGTATTAGGTGAGTGGCGGATGGCCTCTGCTTCATAAATTACTTAATTATAATAACAAATTGATTGGTGAAAGTCAACACTAATCTTGTACTTTCCCATATATTTATTATTACAACTCCTATAGTATAACAAAGATTGTGAATTTCGTATAGGTCCATACATCTCATTTTAATTATAATGATACCCTCGTATGTATACAATATTCTTATATATTATCACATACTTATTTATAAAATACTGTATAATAATAGCTACAGAAAGGAGTGTTTATTATGAGTACAGTAAGTAGTACTAACACAACACAGCATACTGCGGCTCCTCCGAAGGGTCGTACGACAGCACAAAATATCGGACTTATTCTCGCATTTATTGTTTTAGGCGTCATTTTATTATTACCCACGCCTGAAACATTATCCACTGGTGGCCATCGCATGATTGGTGTCCTCGCCTTTGCCATCATCTTATGGATGACATCGGCTGTATCCTATCCGGTCAGTGCGACCATGATCACAGCCCTCACAGCCTTATTGCTCGGATTCTCACCGAATCCTGAGGCCCCTGCTAAAATGATGGGCACCGCTAACGCATTAAAGCTCATCATTTCTGGTTTTTCATCACCTGCTATGATCCTCGTTGGTGCAGCCATGTTTATCTCGGTGGCCATGCGTAAAACGGGCCTCGACCGGCGCATCGCCATGCTCGTTTTATCTAGCGTCGGCACCAAGGTAAGTCGCATTTATCTCGGCGTTATTATTACAGGTCTTATCCTCGCCTTCTTTGTACCTAGTGCAACGGCTCGTATTGCCTGCTTGGCACCGATCATTATCGGTATTGTTGAAAACTTAGGTATTGAACGTAAAAGCCGCGTTGCGGCCCTTCTCATGGTGGGCGCTGTACAGGCTGATACATTCTGGAATATCATGATTCAAACGGCGGCCGCCCAAAACCTTGTGGCCGTAGGATTTATGCAAACACAGATGAATACATCTGTTAGCTGGATTGACTGGCTCACTGCCGCCGCTCCATTTTCCATCATCATGGTAATTATTGCCTACTTCTTAACACAAGCATTAATTAAACCAGAGTTCAAAGAACTCGTTGGTGGCGATATTCAACTCGCTAAGATGCGTAAAGAAATCGGTCCTATGAGCACCGATGAAAAGAAACTCTTATGCATCTCCATCGGTTTACTCGCATTGTGGGCTACAGGTGGTAAATTACATTCCATCGATACTACAACCACTACAATCATAGCGATTGCCCTATTCTTCTTCCCTAAAATTGGTATTATGGATTGGAAATTCGCACAACCAAACATCGACTGGGGTTCCATCGTTATGTTTGGTGCTGGTATCGGTCTCGGTACAGTTTTACTTAAAACAAAAGCAGCCACATGGCTCGCTCAAGTATTCGTTAACGCATTCTCTTTAGAATCCGCTACGGTGTTCTTGTTGATTGCCATCATGGCTGCGTTCCTCATCGTAATCCATCTAGGATTTGCCTCTGCTACCGCCCTTTCATCAGCGATGATACCAATCGTTATCTCCATCGTTGTAGGTCATAATGCAGAAGGACTCAATCCAATTGGCGTAACCATGATCATGCAATACGCTATCTGCTTTGGTCTAGTATTACCAGTAAACTCACCACAAGGTATGGTGGCTTACGGTACAGACACATTCGACGTAAAAACATTCATGACAACAGGTATTCCTTTGACCATCATCGGCTATGTAATGATGCTCGTATTTGCACTTACATACTGGCACTGGATAGGGATTGCCTAAAATACTACAGGCCTGTATCATTTCTTGGGACCGTTAATACACCTTCCTAAGAATAGAACAGGCCTGTTCTTTTTCTAGAGATGCATATACACACCTTCCCAAAATTAGTACAGGCCTGTTCTATTTATTTTTATTGGATATAATCCGAATCAATAAAGTTAGCTATAGGTTTCTTTGCCATTCTATTATGTATATGAATTAATAGTCTTGTTGTTTGTTCTCGTTGTTCTTTAGGTATTTGAGAAAACAAGGCCCCCATTACCTTATTATGCGTTGATGATATGCGTTCATAGGTACGAATTCCTTTCTTTGTTAGCATAACATCCCGAGATCGTTGATCGCTCCAATGTTTTACAGTGGTAACTAAGCCTTTTTTCTCAAGATTTTTTATAACCCACCCCACATGACTAAGGTGTTTGTTATTTAACAAGGCTTTGAGTTCCGTATAAGTTACTACATGTTTCGTCTTATACACATGTTTAATAATAGAAAATTCTTCACGTGTTACATTGCCAGCATCATAGATTTTAGATTCTTTATCATAGAAATCTTTATAAACCAAGTCAATCATCCCCCATAATTGACGATGAGCAAGCGTAAGATTTTTATTCTTTTTACGTTGCAAAATTGAAGCTAAACTTGACTTCTCCACACAAGGTCACCACCTAATCATAATAAGATGTTCATTATAATTTCTCCCGCTACTATAATGAAAGAAAAATCCCCTTATATATGAACTGCTACTATTAGATTATAAAATCTAAAGATAACTGTCCAGTATATAAGAGGATTTTTTATACTAAATTATTATTGACCAAATATCGTTAAATCCATCAAAAAATGATAGATAAATAATCAGATATATCAACAATTATATAATTAGTTGCGTTCTTTAATTTCAATTTTAATGGAATTGAAGAATTCGTCAAATGGAACTGTACCTAATTCGTCGCCACCGTGTTTACGTACGTTAACAGAATTGTCTTCCATTTCTTTATCGCCAACAACGAGCATATAAGGAACTTTTTCCATTTGTGCTTGGCGAATTTTGTAACCAATTTTTTCGTTGCGATCGTCTACTTCTACGCGAACGTAGTCATGGCGCATTTGTTTTGCCAATTGGTTAGCGTATTCCACGTGTTTTTCGGAGATAGGTAATACTTTCACTTGAACAGGTGCCATCCAAGTTGGGAATGCACCAGCATAGTGTTCAGTCAAGATACCGATAAAACGTTCCATAGAACCAAAGCATGCACGGTGAATCATGATAGTACGATGTTTTTGACCATCTTCACCGATATATTCTACGTTGAAGCGTTCAGGCAAGTTCATATCCAATTGGATAGTACCACATTGCCATGTACGGCCCAAGGAGTCTTCGATATGGTAATCAAGTTTAGGACCATAGAACGCGCCGTCACCAGGGTTGATAACATAATCGATGCCTTTTGCTTCGATAGCATTACGTAATGCTTCTGTAGCTGCTTCCCAAATTGCATCATCACCCATTGCATTGTCTGGTTTAGTAGACAATTCAACATGATATTTCAAACCAAATTGGCTATAGATACGATCGAACAATTCGATAACTTTCATCAATTCGGATTGCATTTGTTCAGGCAACATAAATACGTGCGCATCATCTTGTGTGAAAGCACGAACGCGGAACAAGCCGTGTAATGCGCCAGATAATTCATGACGGTGAACTAGGCCAAGTTCTGCATAACGAAGTGGCAAGTCACGGTAGGAATGCATTTCGTTTTGGTAAACCAAGATACCGCCTGGGCAGTTCATAGGTTTAATTGCATATTCTTCGTCATCAATGATTGTAGTATACATATTTTCACGGTAATGATCCCAGTGACCAGATGTTTCCCACAAATGTTTATTCAAGATGATTGGTGTGCGGATTTCATCATATTCGAAATCATGATGTACTTCGCGCCAGAAGTTTTCCAATTCGTTGCGAAGAGCCATGCCTTTTGGCAAGAAGAATGGGAAGCCAGGACCTTCTTCTTTGATAACGAACAAGCCAAGTTCTTTACCAAGTTTACGATGGTCCCGTTTAGCCGCTTCTTCAAGCATGTGAAGGTATGCATCTAGTTCTTCTTTCTTTTCAAATACTGTACCGTAGATACGTTGCAACATTTTGTTCTTTTCATCGCCACGCCAGTATGCACCTGCAATGCTTTGTAATTTGAAAGCTTTCACCTTACCAGTAGATGCTACATGAGGGCCTGCACAAAGGTCAACAAAATCGCCTTGTGCATAGCAAGAAATCACAGCATCTTCAGGAAGGTCTTCGATCAATTCTACCTTGTAATCTTCGTTTTTAGATTTGAAGAACTCGATAGCTTCTTGACGAGACATTACAGATTTAGTAATAGGCAAGTTTTCTTTCACAATACGGCTCATTTCCTTTTCGATTTTAGTCAAATCTTCAGGAGTCAAAGTATGTTCCATATCGATATCATAGTAGAAACCTTTATCGATAGCAGGACCGATAGCCAATTTTGCTTCTGGCCATAAGCGTTTAACTGCTTGTGCCATAACATGAGAAGCTGTGTGACGTAATGTGTGTTTACCACCATCTTCTTCGAATGTTAAAAACGCTACTTCAGAACCATCTACGAGTTCTTCGCGAAGGTCTGTTAATTCTCCATTTACATTAGCTGCTAACACTTTTTTAGCCAAACTATTAGACAATTTTTTTACTGCTTCCCCAAGAGTAGTGCCAGCAGCGTATTCCTTTGCACTACCATCAGGTAAAATGATTTTTACATCTGCCATTTTAATTTCCTCCAATTTATTATCTAGGATAGACTGGATTTTTGTAATAAAAAAAGACCCTCTATCCCTACAAAACAAGGGACGAAGATCATTCGCGGTTCCACCCTAGTTAACTACCTATACGAATATATGTGTATAGTTAATTCACTTCATTAAGCCCGATAACGGTGGCGGCCGTATTTGCCTACTTAGGTTCGACAAATCAGTTTAAAGGGGGTAACTCTAATATATGTGTAAGGCATTTCCAGCATCAGCCTCTCTCTGGCACACAGGGATATGAGAATCATGTCCTTTGCATCACTTTTACTAGATTATAGTATCATAGAGGACTAAAAAATTCAATACAGTTTAACTGGAAATTTAATAAGAACTATAAATTGTAACTGTTGTTAGAGCAATATACTATAAACTTCACCTTTATTTTTACCTATATACATTTATTTTTAAAAGAAAACAGCCCGAGAATGATATGGCCCCCTTTACTAGACAACCAGTAAAGGCGGAACATATCAGAATCTCGAGCCATTTTATATACATTATTTGTAAATTAACGTTTGAAGTTTGTAGACAACATAGCACCAATTACTTTTTCCAATTTGCTAGTAGAAAGGTCTGGACCTTTGTAGAGTGTTAAGAGCACGTCATTAGAGTTATCTTGTTTAGATACCATCATAACACCGCTACCACGAGCACCGTTATCATCGTAATCTTTCGCTACAATAACAAGGTTCAAATAATGATCCTTCATGTATGTGTACACTTTGCTTGTACGAGCAGAGGAACCAATCATTTTCGCCATGCTCATACCACGGTTGAATACGATAGTATTTGCATTATGTGGATTTGCCGCTAATTGTTGCTTCTCTTCCTCATTTAGAGGCATGAGGTTTACCATGAGGGAGTCACCCATTTTGCCACGGAACATAGCTGGCATTGTTTCCCGTACGTCTTCTGGAATAGCAGTATCAGCCGTCAATTTCAATTCCTTAGGTACAGTCATATATAGAACGCCCTTGCTATTGCGGCCTACCTCTGTTGTACTGAGGTCTACAGCGCTAAGCATAATGGAATCTTTAATGGTCGCCACTTGATTAGCCAATGGTTTTTCAGGAACACCACGGCTCGCCAATTGTACATCGCCAGATTTAGTTTTCTTTAATGTTTCCACATTCCAGCTT
>OGYM01003148.1_pt1 | contig 10035 bp, 10 predicted proteins | sample 1576491 | NCBI WGS metagenome assembly OGYM01 (sample SAMEA3541515, study PRJEB24748) | human gut metagenome | biome: human gut; feature: human-associated habitat; material: faeces | place: China | collected 2012 | reverse complement strand
AGACGAGAACAAGGACCTTTATAATACTGTTTTCAAGAAACTCCTCGATATCGCAATCTCGAAAATCATCGAGTGGAATACCTGGAAATTCATACTGATCAAAAATGTCAGTGTATTTGTTTACAGTTTTTGCAAAGATCCATCCAAGAAAAATTCGATTTCCCGGAATCCGGAACGAGAGTTTGTATTCATCCCGGATGGGATCATACTTCCGGTAAAGTTTTCCACCATTAAGATCTGACGTTGTTAAGAGCATAATACTGATCACCCTCCTTGTTTTGCCCTACTTATAATATGGTAAATGGAAAACTCGAAAATCGCATTTTTGAGAGCTTTTTATAATTTTATTAAAAAAAATAAACCTCCCAATCATTCGGAGGTTCGTTTTTGATAATATCTCGATGAAAATGAGTTGAATTCATCTAAATTTTTTTTAGAATCATATAAATAGAGCGTTAATTCATCTGGTTCGTCATTCATTAAAATAAATTGATTATAAATTCTTTCATAGAGTTCTTCAAGCTCAACATCTCTTTCGTTCACAAGAACATGAGATATGCTAGTTACATATCCACCATTCGAGCAGGTAAGACCTCCACGGAACTCAAATTCACGATATCTAGGTTTTTTACTATTGAAAACACTAAAAAGAAGCCCAAAAATAAAGACTGTCACAAGAAATTTAAAAATCATTTTTTTCATATTGCTCACCTCAACTTGATTATAATACATTCCCATATCTTTGGGAATATTAAATCATATCTTATACCATTAAACTGAACTCAGCGAGGTGGGCGTATGATAACTTTTGAGCCGTTGTGGGAGACTTTAAAGAATAAAAAGATAACTCAGTACGATTTAATAACGAAATACAACATGAGTCGTGGAACCCTTGATAATCTGAAACACAATCGAAGTATTACGTTAACAACACTAAATGACCTATGTGAAATGTTTGATTGTGATATTTGTGACATAATAAAATATACTAAAAGTTAAAGATCTCTAAATCCGGAATGGATTTATAGATCTTTTTTATATGGAGAATACATGAAGACAAATTGAAGACAAGGGCGGTGGTAAAACCTCTTTTCTCCTTAGTTTACTAAGAAAAACCAATGCGTAGAAAGTTCGAGTCCCGTCTCGCGCTCTTTTTATTTGGTGCGGAAGCCTTGATTTTTACAAGGGTTTCCGCATTTTTTGTGTCTGTATTTTCTGTAGACAGTTTGTAGGCACCTGCCTGCAACTTTTATAAGTCTTATGATTTTCATAAAGCATGGCTGATTAAGTCATAGGTTTCTGCTTCCATCAGTGGATTATAAATATTTTGTCTTGTATTTTTTAAGGTAAGTAGCAATGATAGATAGTGAAGGCTCATTTATCATGATTATTTGTCTTCCATATCTCCCAAGCTCCATACGTTAACATGAGTCCCCCCAAAATAAGAATAACCGTAGGCGGAAAATTCCCGGTTTTTCCAGCGATAAATACAGAGGTTGGACCATCACCACCCTGAAGATTCAGAACCCAGGTGTGAGTCAGGAAAAGCTTAAGGGCATGAAGGATTGCGGTGATTCCAATGATACTGCACAGGAGACCGATGATCAGTCTTTTAAGTGTAACTTTTCGCTGCTTCTGGGCAATGTCTAGGCTGGCGATAATCTCATCGTCGGAATTTTCTTCTATTTCTTTGGAACATTTCATTAATTGGGTCAAGGTGATTCCCAGGGCGTCGGCGAGAGGCTCTAAGGTATTGATATCGGGGAAACCGAGTCCGCGTTCCCAACGGCTGACGGCTTTGTCAGTGACATTTAACTTGCGGGCCAGTTCAGCCTGGGTAAGTTGCTTTTCTTTGCGGATCGTTGCGATAAATTTTCCAAGTTCGGCCGCTTCCATATAGTTGTCCTCCTTTTTTGTTTCCATTATACCATTAGATGAGTAAATTGAAAAACGATGAAATGTTTCTTTCATGAAAATGCGACTCTATGAATCATTTACTGATAGAAATCATTGAAAACTCCACCGGGAAAAGCTATTGATAAAATGTTCATTTCCAGTTATACTAAAAAATAACCGTCTTAATGAAATGATTTTCTAATCGATAAAATGAATCGGGATGGTAAATATACGGGATATATCGGGGGATTTTTTATGAAACAACGCGAGACGTTTCAGTCACGGTTGGGCTTTTTGCTGCTTTCCGCAGGCTGTGCCATTGGAATTGGGAATGTATGGCGTTTTCCTTATGTGGTGGGCGCCAATGGCGGTGGAATTTTCGTTGTCATTTATCTGTTGTTCCTGGCGATCATGGGTGTACCAGTGCTGTCCATGGAGTTTGCAGTGGGACGGGCCAGCAGGAAGAGCCCGGTAAAGGCATACCAGGAGCTGGAGAAGAAAGGCAGTAAGTGGCATCTGCACGGTTACGTGGCGCTTTTCGGCAACTATATGCTGATGATGTTCTATACCACTGTGGCAGGATGGATGTTATATTATTTCTACGGATTTTTAACGGGTAAATTTACCGGACAGACTCAGGAAGGTGTGACAGCGCTGTTTGGTGAGATGTTAGCCAGTCCCGGAACCAATACGTTCTGGATGGTGTTGGTGGTGATCCTGGGAATCATGGTTTGTTCCATGGGTCTGCAGGCTGGTGTGGAGCGGATCACCAAAGGGATGATGATCGGTCTGTTATCCCTGATGATCGTTCTGGCGGTTCATGGACTGTTCCTGGATGGCGGGGCGGCAGGACTGCGATTTTATCTTTTGCCGGATTTTGAAAAATTCCAGGAAGTTGGTGTTGGCAAGGTGATCGTTGCAGCCATGAACCAGTCCTTTTTCACCTTAAGTCTTGGCATCGGCGCTATGGCAATTTTTGGAAGCTATCTGGAGAAAAAGAACACTCTGCTTGGAGAAGCGGTCAATGTGGCGGTTTTGGATACCTTTGTAGCTATCACTGCAGGACTGATCATTTTCCCGGCGTGTTTTGCTTTTGGAGTGAATCCGGATAGTGGTCCAAGTCTGATCTTTATCACGCTGCCAAACGTGTTTATTTCCATGGCGGGTGGACGGATCTGGGGAAGCTTTTTCTTCTTGTTTATGTCATTTGCAGCATTTTCTACGGTTATCGCAGTATTTGAAAATATCATTGCCTGTGATATGGAGCTGTTGAACATCAGCCGTAAGAAATCCTGTATGGCAAACCTGGTTCTGATCGCTGTTCTGTCTCTTCCATGTGCTCTGGGCTTTAATCTGTTAAGCGGCTTCCAGCCTCTGGGGGCGGGGAGTACGGTGCTGGATCTGGAGGACTTTATTGTCAGCAACTTATTGCTGCCGTTGGGATCTTTGATTTATCTGGTGTTCTCTACCTGGAATTTTGGATGGGGATTCGAGAAATATCAGAAAGAGGCCAACGAGGGCGAGGGACTGAAGGTTCCGGACTGGATCCGGGGATATGTAAAATATGTACTTCCATTGATGATCCTGGGATTGTTCTTAGAGGGAATCTGGGAGAAATTTTTCTAAAAGGAATCCTGTAATCGAAAAGCTGCTTCGGTCTGAAAAATCAGAAACCGAAGCAGCTTTTTTGTGTCAGTGCATCTGGTTTTTATTTTGTGATAATTAAAGTAAGGTCATCTTTTTCAGGTGTTACAAGAATCCGCCACAGATCCGCTTTCCAGGCGAGCTGAAGTCTGGCATCGGTGATTGGCAGGCGCTCGATGATGACCTTGGAAGCATTTGGGATCTGGCAGTCACCCAGGTCTCCTACGCGAAGAATCTGTTTTTCAGGATCCCATGTGGGAACCTCGTAGGTGATCAGGGATAGAACCGGGGTCAGACCATCGCAGGAGTAGTGATCTGTGATGGTGATGGTCTCCTGGGGTTTATCAAAGGATGCATGTCGGACAAAGGACTGGACCCTTGTATCTGGATAAGCGTCAGCTAACTCCATGGAAATTTCAGAGAAGGATTCATTTATCTGCCACTTCACATGATGGGCTGCGTACTGAGGCCCATCATTTTCCATAATGCCATAAAGACCGGACTGTCCGGCAAAATCAGCAGCCAGAGCATATGGAGTAGAAGCGCAGGCAGTTTTTTCACAGCCGGTAAAGGTTGGCAGGTTGTGATACTGGGATTGCATGGTCCACAGCTCATAACGCTGTGGGGAAAATGTCTTCCGGCAATAGGTTTCCACGCCGATATCGGTGAAGAATGGAAGTCCATCTTTATATAAAGTAAAGCTTCCGCAGTCATTATGGTTGTGGCTGTCATCATTATCACCAGCTTTTACGGCCAGGCAGAAGGTGTCATCACGGGTGAGAAACACTCCGGCGCTGGGGTAATAAAGCTCAGGATGGAAAATCGGACCGTCTGTCGGATATGCCATCATCTCATCCCAGTAGGAAAACTGTAAAAGCCGGTACCAGGTGTTATGTTCGTCCAGAAGCAGAGCGTCTTCATTGACTTTCAGATCCTGGGCAGATAATTTCATCAGATTGGCATTGCCTGTCCGTTTGCCAAAAAGGTACTCGCGGGCGGAACAGCGGACAGTGACAGCGGAGCAGTCTGCAAAATTGATGTACCAATGATCATTCACATGCATATTTAAAACATAAGAAGCGATATTTTTGATCTTTTCCTGCTGATACAATGGGGCAAAATGACCATCAGTCATGCCATTTAAGATTTCCATGCATCCAAAGAGACATAAGCCGGCGTGGCGGTAATAATGAGCGCCTTCGTCGCAGCAGCCGTCTTCCCCGTATTCATCCAGGAAATAATCAATGCTTCTGCAGGCTTTTAAGAAAATCTGCTGGCGCATGGATTCTTCGATCGGCGTGAGAGCCGCAGCAATCAGGACATTCTGGGTACACCATACCGTCCAGTTATTGACATGAGCGGTCCCGTCTCCCATCCACCAGAAATATTCGTGGAGATATGGGGTGAAAATCCGTTTGATCAGGGTCTCTTTCACGGTTTCAGCGATAAATGGGCTGACAGGATCTAAGGAGTCCTTCATTAAATAAACAGCAGAAGCCAGAACAGCACCGGTTTCTGCAGCAAATAAGTCTACCACCGGCCGGGTGGTGTCTGGAAGCGGAAGCTGTGGAGTGTCCTTAATATAGGTATTGTGCGGAGGCAGCTGCCATGCGCTTTCTTCACAGATCATATAAATGCCATTGATGATGTCATCCAGAAAATGTCCCTGGTGCTGGATGCATTCTGCAAACATCAGATCGTTCAGCTTTTGACGGCGGGAGAACTGTTTGTCCTCAAAATGGATCCGGTTGCCGGTGCGGGCAAAATCGAGGTAGTCGGTGGCATAGATCACAGACCATGGACTAGCTTGGGCACGTAACCCTTCGTAAAGCAGGCGTTTTGCCAGATCAGGATTCAGATTTTCCCAGGCAGTGCGGTTGGCAACAGAGGGACCAATGGAAAATGGGTGAAACGGCGGTTGGTATTGTTCTGCGTATTCGTAAAACATAAGATGCGTCCTTTCTATATATAGATTAGTTACGATATAGATTAGTTACGAAAACCATTCCTTTTCATGTGGTTATTTGTTATAATCATATCATAGCGAAGGAGGGTGTTTTTGTCAAATAGTTACAGTTTGCAGCAGACTTTGCTGATTTAGAATGTGAAGACAATATGTCTATTCATATATTCATTTTAGAAGAAGGAGAGTGTCAGATGGTTTTGGAGAACAAGAAATTGGACAAGGAAGAGAAAACCCCGGATCTGGCGTGGCTGGATGACCCGGAGGTGTTTCGTGTGGGACAGATAAAGGCTCATTCAGATCATCATTTTTTTGACGGAGAGGAAACGTATCAGAAACAGGAAGAAAGTCTGTGTCAGTGTCTCAATGGAACCTGGCAGTTTGCATGGTCGAAGAATCCTGCAGGGCGTCCGGCGGATTTTTACCGGGAAGACGCAGATGTATCCGGATTTGGAAGCATCCAGGTGCCAGGACATATGGAACTGGCTGGTTTTGACCGGATTCACTATATCAATACCATGTATCCATGGGAGGGTCATGAGTATCGAAGACCGGCCAGAACCGGATTTGGAGAGCAGAAGGGGCAGTTTTCTGAGGCGGAGTACAATCCGGTTGGCTCTTATCGGTGTGTCTTCGATCTGAAACCGGCATTGAGGAACAGACGGGTCTGCATCTCTTTTGAGGGAGTGGAGAAGGCTATGTATGTGTGGCTCAATGGTCATTTTGTGGGGTATGCGGAGGACAGCTTTACACCATCAGATTTTGACCTGACTCCATGGATCCGGGAGAAAGGAAATGTTCTGGCTGTGGAGGTATACAAGCATTCCACAGCTTCTTATCTGGAAGATCAGGATTTTTTCCGTTTTTCTGGAATTTTCCGAAATGTGGTATTGTATGCAAAGCCAGAACTTCATGTGGAAGATCTGTGGGCGAAGCCGGTGCTGGAGACTGATGGAAAGACAGGAAGCTTTTCTATGGAACTGACGGTTTCTGCAAGAGATACGGCAGCAGATAAAACAGGGCAACTGGGAAGTGTCAGCTGGCGGATCGTGAAAAAAGGAACCGATGATATCCGAGGTGCAGGAACGGTTCTGATAGAGGGCGGAAAAGAAATCCATATCCAGATTCCGTCCCAGACCATTCCAGACGTTCGCCCCTGGAGCCATGAAGATCCATTCCTTTATCTGTTGGAGATCCGTGTAAAAAATGTCCGGGGAGAGATCGTGGAGATCGTTCCTTATGAGATCGGCTTCCGGCGGATCGCCATGGATCATGGAATCATGACGCTCAATGGAAAACGGCTGATCCTTCATGGAGTGAACCGTCATGAATGGAGCGCAGAAGGCGGCAGAGTGATCACGGAGGCACAGATGAGGTGGGATATGGACTGTTTCCATGCCCATAACATCGACAGTGTCCGTACCTGTCATTATCCGGATCGGATTCCGTGGTATTATCTGTGTGACCGGGAAGGCATTTATGTGATGGCAGAGACGAATCTGGAATCCCACGGTTCCTGGCAGAAGATGGGGGCAGTGGAGCCAAGCTGGAATGTCCCGGGATGTGCGAAGGCATGGGAGGCTGCGGTGGTAGACCGGGCCAGAACCAATTTTGAATTGTTGAAAAATCATCCGTCTATTTTATTCTGGTCGCTAGGCAATGAGTCTTACGCAGGAGACGGGATTCGGGCGATGCAGCAGATGTTGGAAGAAAAACAAGATGGACGTCTGATCCACTACGAGGGCGTCTCCCATAACCGGACCTACGAGAAAGAGATTTCCCATATGGAAAGTCAGATGTATACGCCGCCAGCACGGATCGAGAAATGGCTGGAAAATAATGAGGACAAGCCATTTATCTTATGCGAATACATGCACGATATGGGTAATTCCTTAGGCGGTATGAAGTCCTATATGGATCTTTTGGAGAAATATGACCGATTCCAGGGCGGATTTATCTGGGATTTTATTGATCAGGCACTGTGGGTAGAGGATGAGGTGACAGGCAGAAAGGTATTGCGTTATGGCGGTGACTTCGATGACCGTCCATCGGACTATGCGTTTTCCGGAGATGGGATCGTATTTGCGGACCGGACAGTAAAACCGGCGATTCAGGAGGTGAAATATTATTATGGAACATACAAATAAAAAACTGAAACTGGTGTTCGGTGATGTAGTGCTGGGGGTTCACGGCGATGGATTTTCCTATCTGTTTTCTTATCAGACCGGTGGAATCGAATCTTTATGTATTGGTGGAAAAGAATGGCTGTACCGGACCCCGACTCCGACCTTCTGGCGGGCGTCTACGGATAATGACCGGGGCTGCGGATTTCCTAACCGTTCTGCTATGTGGCTGGGAGCAGATTTGTTCTGGAAGACGGAAAAAGTAACCGTGGAAAAAGACGGATGCCCGGTGGAGCAGTTTTTGGCACCAGACAATAACCGGTTTGGCGGACCGGTAGGGGCAGAGCAGGTGACGATCTGCTGTATAGGGCACACGGCTACGGTACCGGCAGCAGAGGTGGTGATGAAGTATACAGTAACCGGAGATGGCGCAATTCATGCAGAGGTTTCTTACGAGGGCCAGAAGGGACTGCCAGAGCTTCCGGTATTTGGCATGCGCTTTGTGATGCCGACAGCAGCCGATGGATATGAGTGGGACGGTCTTTCGGGAGAAACTTACCCGGATCGGATGGCCGGCGGTGTGAACGGAATCTGGAAAGAGAATGGACTTCCAGTGACTCCGTATCTGGTTCCCCAGGATTGCGGCGTTCACATGGAGACCAAACGTCTGACCATCACCAGATCTACGGTTTTGGCCAACGAGATGGGCGAAAAGAACCCATTTTCCATTAGCTTTGAAGCAGGAGAGAAACCATTTGCATTTTCCTGTCTGCCTTATACAGCATCTGAGATTGAAAATGCCCTTCACCACGAAGAACTGCCACCGGCAAGAAGAACCGTTTTATGTGTATATGGTGCAGTAAGAGGTGTTGGAGGTATTGACAGCTGGGGAACTGATGTGGAAGAGGAATATCGTATCAGTGCAGAAGATAATATAGATTATTCATTTACCATATGCTGATTGTGGTTGGAAAATGTAAATGTGGGATAAATTATGAAATTTAAGATTACCAGAAATTGGTTAAAAAGTTTTTTTATGATGATCATTGCGGTTATCGTTATGGGAATGTGTGTATCACTTCTTGTGATGTGTGATATGGGAGCAGATCCCTGTTCAGCAATGAATTATGGAATTTCGCATAAGCTTGGGATGAGTTTTGGGAATTATCAGCTCCTTTCCAATATTGTTCTGCTGATTATAGTAATTATTTTTGATAAGAAGCTTATTGGTACAGGAACGCTTGGGAACATGATATTGGTTGGTTATTCGGCAGATTTTTTCACATGGATATGGAAAGAAGTCTGCCATATACAGGCACAGCTTAATCTGGGGATTAGAATTGTTATTTTGATTCCTGCACTCATACTGTTTATTCTGGCAGCAGCTATATATATGCAAAGTGGACATGGAACAGCACCATATGATGCAGTATCCTTTTTAATCAGTGAAAAAATTGAAAAGCATTCTGGGAAAAATATGTTTCGGATTGTACGGATTGTATATGATCTGGCAGCAACCGGTATCGGTGTTATAGCCGGAGGTGAAGTTGGTGTGATAACGATATTGATGGTGATTTTGCTGGGACCTACCGTGGATTTGGTCGGACGAATAATGAAAACAAGAAGGGGAGTGGAGAAACAGGGAGTATAAATAAAAGGAGTTGCTTGTAAGTGCTATTGGTATATGAAAACAGAAATACAGGAGTATCCGCGGAGTGGAAGACGAGGTTTACAGGGAGAAACAGGAAGACAGGGCCCGACAGGTCCACAGGGCCCGACAGGTGAACCCGGACCACAGGGACCACAAGGGCCAACCGGAAGGCTGGTACCCGGGGAAATTTACAGCATCGGAACATACATTATTGCCGCACTAGGCCCGTATATAACCGACATCGGCAGAACCTATCAGCCAGGAGAAACTGTATCGGGTTCACGCCTTAAGCGATGCGCCCTAATCAAAGACGAAAACGGAAACTATATGAAAGCTAACACCGATGGCATTGACGGCAACCTATCCTCAGTTCCGGGCTCATGGATGGTGTGTAATGAAATTACGTCGACAAATGACAATGAAGGCATCGGGCTGTTCCAGCGCGCATACTGACAGACAGGAGATGAACATGAATGTGGAAAAAATAAGCAATCCGCAATGGGCAGATAAAGATCACACTGCTGTCAATTGCATGGTGAAGTTTGAGCACATTGAGCAGGCGGCTCCTTTCACTGCAACAGCCAGCGATACCGAAGCATACGGGCGGGATATTTATGCCGCTTGTCTGAGAGGAGAGGCCGGTGAAATTGCAGAATATGTACAGCCATCCATCAGCCCAGAAAAAGCCAGAGAACTCAAAACCGCCGGGATCAACGCCTGGCGTAATGCGATGGAAGCGGCGAACTACACGTTTGAGC
>OGYM01003146.1_pt1 | contig 10037 bp, 6 predicted proteins | sample 1576491 | NCBI WGS metagenome assembly OGYM01 (sample SAMEA3541515, study PRJEB24748) | human gut metagenome | biome: human gut; feature: human-associated habitat; material: faeces | place: China | collected 2012 | reverse complement strand
GCAAACCCTCTATACTGCGCGCCGAAGCTGACCAGACAGTCGCCGCTTCGTCGTCGTCCCTTTCGGGGGAGACGGGCGGAGGGGAGGAAAGTCCGGGCTCCATAGGGCAGGGTGCCAGGTAACGCCTGGGGGGCGCAAGCCCACGACCAGTGCAACAGAGAGCAAACCGCCGATGGCCCGCGCAAGCGGGATCAGGTAAGGGTGAAAGGGTGCGGTAAGAGCGCACCGCGCGGCTGGTAACAGTTCGCGGCACGGTAAACTCCACCCGGAGCAAGGCCAAATAGGGGTTCATAAGGTACGGCCCGTACTGAACCCGGGTAGGCTGCTTGAGCCAGTGAGCGATTGCTGGCCTAGATGAATGACTGTCCACGACAGAACCCGGCTTATCGGTCAGCTTCAACTCATTCAAAAACAATACGTTGGTGTGTCTCAAGCTTTTCAAGGCGAAACTGTGACACAGACTGTGATACAAACGAGACACACCAACGGCTGTTCCATCCCCAACATCCTAAAGCGTGGCAACCGCTACTACCTTCATTTCCGACTACCTTCAGGTGGTTTTTTTCGCATGTCTCTGGGTTGCGATTCCGCCACTAGGGCAAGGTTTATATCTTCCCGTCTCACTATGTTCATTTCTCTTGTAAAATCGGCCAAGATGGAGCCAGCCCAACTTTTGGACATAGTGCAGAAAATGAAGAAATTAGAACAAAAAGACATTGATGATTATTTGCTCAGTATTCAGGCCGCTTTTTATTCCGCAGCAAAAAAAATTCCAACAACTGTACGTAAGAGACTGCGTAGCTCGACTTCATTAACTTATGAAAAAAGTAACGTCACCCTCTTAGGGGAGGTGCTTGGTGATACTTTCACAACTGATGGTCCTGCTTTGTCGGAAGACTCTGTTATTGAACATCTTAGCAGGCAGTATGACATTACAGGCATGGCGGAGGAGATCGATTATATAGCCTCGGAATATGACCTCATGTGGAAACATTATTGTGATGCACATGTAGCCTTTCTTGATTCCCGACATTCTGAATATCGGCAGATCCTTAGCTCTTTGCGACCAGAGAATGACTACGCTCCCGCTGTGGTCGATAAACCTGAAAAAACATTGGCCTCCGAACTGACAGTATCTCAGGCATGGAAGGGATTTCTTGAGTTCAAGTCAGACTGGAAACCTAAGATTCGGCAAGGCAATGAAAAATATTTCGAAGTAATTGAGGCTGTTCTGGGGGCTGGAACACTAGTTACGAGCATTACCCGTCGTGATATTAAAAATTTGCTTGAAGTGGTTGAAGGCCTTCCTCGACAAAACAAGAAACCATACAACAGGATGGGTGCCCAGCAGTGTTTGGACTTGGATGAAGTACCAGAAGATGATCTGGTATCCTCAAAAACCGTCAAAGATTACCTGAAACTCTGTCAAGGATTGTTCTCTACGTACCTGACTGGTGAACTTGATGTTCTTGAATCATCGCCGACAAATAATGTTAAGTATGAATCAAAGAGTAAAGGTTACGGCGTATACAGCCAAACTGAAATGCGAAAGTTGGTTACACATTTCGAAACGTTGGACGGCTGGAAGAAATGGGGGTTCCTGCTGCTGGCATATACTGGCGCTCGTAGAAGTGAAATCGCTAACCTGAAGGTATCGGATGTTCGCTTAGACGATGATAGCCAGCGATACTACATTATGATTGAGGACAGCAAAACGGAAGCTGGTATTCGGCAGGTTCCTATTTCGCTTCGCCTAATCGATATGGGATTTTTGAATTACCTAGAGGGCAAACATCGTAGCGACAAGCTATTCCCTGAAATTTCGTATAGCAATCAGGTAACACGGATCTTCCACGCGATAAGAGACAACTTGGAAATTGATTATCTCAATGATTTCAAAGAAAGGCGCATTGTACATAGCTTTCGGCATACCTTTATTACTGAAGCCTTATCAAAAAATAATGCCCTTACTCTTGTTCAGCAAACCGTTGGGCATGAACATTCAGGTCATAAGGAAACTCAGACTTATACGGGCAGAATGAGGATTTCCGACTTGATTTCGGTGATAGATAGTATCGACTGGATTTAATGCGAATGATTCTCATTTGTGGCGTTTTGTTGTAAAATATACTTCTAATTCAACAGAGCTGAAGAGAGGCAATATTGTACCTTGAATTCAATTTGCCTGCGTTTAACCCCCCATCCCTAGATGAACGTAAACGCATGGTGATGATCCTAAAGTCAGCCAGATTAACGCTGACAACTTCCCGCATTAATGTTTTGTACCATCTAACCCGAACCGTTATTCCAAGCACGGCTCTCGAACTTTCAAAACTTCTGAACATCCCGCTTTCAACTACACACCGCAATTTGTCTGTACTATCTAAGGCTGGTTTGGCTAACTACATCACCGACCGCTCAGGCGTATCTCGCTGGTTCTTGGTCTCAGCTAACCACCCTAATTTTTGCCCCTGCTGCAATCAGGAATATACTAGCGCCAGCCAGGCCCTTGCGAAACATGAAACCCAGTGGTAATCTAGTAGAGGTTTCTGTTGCAAAGCAGAAACTTTTCTGAGTAAAAAAAATTTATAATGCCTGTATTCCAACACCAGAAATGGTGCGGGTCTATTGGGCTTTTTGCGTTTCTTTTTCCTACTGGTTTTTATTAATACCTATATAAGGATCTACACCTATCTGACACTCTACAAGGAGGCGTATGCAGCAATCTGTTTTATCTTTACCCCAATCCATCAATTTACTGACATCTCACCGTGACAACGGTCATTACACCCTGATCCATTCCTCAACCTATCTTCACGATGGTTTGATTTATGAGCTTAATCATAACCCGATAAGTAAGCGTAGCAGTCCAATACGAAAAGAAATCATCGACAGATTTATAGAACAGCTTCGCGCTATGCTGTCGCACTATAACAAAGTGTATGGATTTCGCTTTGATTTGTCTGTCCCTGAAGGGATGTCTGTTGATGAAAGCAACAAACTTATTAGCCAGTTGTTTACTCGTCTGCGAGGTGAGTTCACCGCAAAAGCGTGGAACAGTCAGCCAATCAAAAAATTCGCATATGGCTGGGTCCGGGAGAAAGAAAAGGCTAAACAAGTTCATTACCACTGCTGGATTGCTTTACCATATTTTCAGGTAAAAACCGCTGGTTTTGAAGACAAAGGGATTATCGGCAGAATAAGTCGTATCTGGGCAGAACTCACGAATGGCGTTTCCCGTGTCCATCTTCCCGATGATCGATATAGAATCAAAAGAGACGACCACGATTCACTTGTTAAGATGGTCAAGCGGATTTCATATCTTGCCAAGAATCGCGGGAAGTATTCTAATGGCAAAGGGCAGCAAACATTCTCAGCTTCGAGGGTAAACTTTAACGTGGTTAATACGCTGCATTAGAATCCTTCACAGAAACTCCTGTGCTCAATTTTGAATACTAAGCAGTACCCTATCATTACCCACGCACAAAAAGTCTCTCAGATGACAATACAGGCTGTTTGGCAGGGTTCTTTATTCTATGTCTCAACTCAGTGTTTAAATAACTGAGCATCATTCTCAAGTTTGCTCAATAAATGACCATGGGCTACTGCTTTCATTGGCGTAGCCCTTTTTTCTTTTCTCAGTTTATATCTTAGATAAACCACAATATCATTCAAAAGTATAACAAAAAAGAATGTAATTGAGATCACTAAACAATCAACTACGTACTCTTATCTGCACTAGCTATTTCACTTACGAAATCCCGCAGCATCTGCCAGCCAATCTAAACCCTCAACACTAATACGTTTCATTATTTCTTCTAATGCGACAGCATCTGGATTATCGAATGCATGTTGCATCATTGAATATAGTTGTGCAGAACAGAGAAGGCACATCCTGCACAATGATGATGCAAGACAAATACTTTCATTGGCTTCATCTTCAGTCTGAAATTGTTCTCCATGTACCAAAACAGAACGAGTCTTGTATACTTCGAGGGCCTGTTCGTAGACTCGGTGAGTGCCGTCACAACCAAATGCTTCCAAGACATCCTTAATCCTGCCTGCAAATATTTTTGTACGTCCCGACTCAAATTTCCCGAAGAACAATCGCTCAATTGCAGATACGTACTTAACGATACTCGATGATGTGTTTGCATCCGTTGCCGCGTCTCCAAACCAATTAATTGCATCAATGAGTCGCTGATGAAGATGGCTGGTTTCTATAGGATTGACTATTGGTATCAAGGCAGAACCAAGGATTGCTAACTCCAAATCGCCTTTTATCAATTCTTTATACCAATTTATCACCCCGACTGGCCCTAAAGCATTTGCGCCGACACTTGCGTGAATTACGCCATGCACGTCAGCGTATAAATGAGCCGTATGCAAGGCATTACTTCGTGACCATGCTAGTCTGATTTTCCGAGTTGGCTCAGCCCCCAAGAGGATGCGGATAATATGAAGTGCCAATTCGGTGGCTTGGACGGCCCGTTCTTGAGAGGTCCTTTCGTCACAATCGGTTACTTTGATACTTGCAATCCATGGGTAGTCTCTATACGCCTTGACTGCGCGAGCCTGAATTTTTCGAACGATTTGTCTTGATTCATCTTGATTGGGTGCATTCTCTCGTAAGAATCCCTGAGTTATCGCAGCATTTACATACTCAATATGAGCATCCGTGTTCACATCAACGCTATGTCTGAATACTGACTTTTTGTCCTTGAAAAATTTGGCGTTTTGGGTGAATGTCACAGGACCAACACTGAACTCTGTGGGAGCATCATCGTCAAAGAGTACACATGGTAGGTAGTGTTCTCTGACTACGAGCTTATTTTTTAAAATTGCCAAAGCATCTTGGAGAACCATCATCGCCGTCTCCTGATTAACTTCACGTACTTCCTGCAACACGTTTGTTACAAAAGCATTAGTTACGGCTTTTCTTGCTTGTTGGCGACTTACACGACGACCCAGGCCGCTGTCCAATTTAAGAGTCAGATCTGCAAGCTCACCTAACTTGTTCCATGCGAGAGAACCACACTGAAGGTTACCACTTCCTTTCGGATGGGGGATTTGGCAAAAGGCATCTTTGGGATGTTTGCGCAAGTAGGCCATCAGTTCATTGGGCGGCATTTTTGCAAATCGAAAGAGTTGTCGATTAATGAATTCAATACATTGCAATGCTCGTTTAGCTATTTTTTCTTCCGTAACTGCGTTCATTTGATAAATATACACTCCACTGAAAATGACCTGAATATGGATTAGGTACGAAACGGACTGTAATTTTAAGTTCTATTCAGAGCTGAAAATATATCGGCACCAGTACAAGCCAGTAGATTTTTTACAGCTATATTATTCCGCTACGATGTTCCAGTTCCGCTTTATGGTTGGAAGGCTTAAACCTAATTCAAGTGCTGCTTTAGACTGGCTCAGACCTTTAGCTTTGGCTTTTTGAACACGTTCTTGTGTGTCTGTAGCAACAGGACGGCCTAACCGTTTTCCTTCCTGTTTCGCTCGCTCAAGGCCTTCTTTGGTTCGCTCTATTATTCGGGATTTTTCGAACTCAGCGAAAGCAGAGAACATTTGCAGCATTAACTTTCCTTCTGCACTCGTGAGATTACGAACGGGTAGATCCAATGAAACAACTTCAATGCCACGCTTAACAAGCATACCAATAGTTTGTTGTACGTCGATGTTATCACGGCCTAAACGGTCCAGTTTGAGGACAACTAATTGATCCCCTGGTTCCAGCTTGTGATTGACCATATCAGCGAAAGCTTTACGCTTCATCGCCTGCACTCCACCGGAGACAACTTCCGACACTACACGACCATCAAGCACATCATAGCCAGCCTGACGTATTGCCATGATTTGGTTTTCGGTTGTCTGCTCGCTGGTGGAAACACGGCAATATGCAAAAGTACGGCTCATAACATCCTCTCAATTGGTATCAAAAACGGTATCATAATCTATGGCTGGTATCTTTATGTCAATAGGGTAATTTTTTGATACTGGTCTTAAGAGGATTACATTGGTGTCTTAAAACGTTCGATTGTTGATACCAGCAATCAGCACGATAGAACAGGCCGCTGATATTTGAAAAACATGAAGTGTACACCTTTCATACAGAAGTAAGGTGCTTGATCCATATGTTCATATGTTGCTGATATTTTAAGCAGTCGAGATGAAGCCAGGGGGGCATTGTTAAAAGTACAGGTATAGCGGGGGAAGGTGTCAGGGGATTAATCCCCTGAACTATTGTTACTCAATCAGACCACTCAGCGGTGATAGCGTTACGTAGATGTAGTTATTGTCGCGTTCCTCAATAGTGATCGGCATATCGATACCATTCGACAGCATCGCCTTAGCGCGATAGTGCTTATTTGAAACCTTCTTCACTTCCTCAACTGCAAGGCATTGCACATCACTCTCTTTGTCTTTGAAAATCGATGTGGTGATTTCACAGGCTGATGTTTTCAGTGCTTCGTTATCATCGATGGTCGTACTGATAAAAGCCGCACCAAGTGCAATGGCAACGTAAGTGAGCAGCCAGCGCCATTTTTTCATCCCTGTATCCCTGGCGCGCCCATAAACGTAAATCGGTGGCAAAACGACGATACCCAAGGCAGAACCAACAAACCCCACATAGCTTTCATATGTTTTCTTCAACTCTCGCAAATCCAGGAATACGCAGATAAGCGCTACCACGCAGAAGACCACAAATGCAGCCTTATCGTTCATGGTGAAGAAGTAAGCCAAAGGAAGCACTGAGGGTGCTGCCATGTAGAGATAGAAGTAAAGGTTATTATTTTTCAATTGGTTGAAAGCCATAGCCACAATCCTTTCATGCTGTGAGATAGAACAATCAGATAGTTACATCGGGTTTGAGATGTAGAAACAAAAGGCACATTGCCGATCATGCGTAATCACTTTAATCGATCGAAATAATTAAATCGATCGGTAAAATTGATCAATGTGGTTACTATAATCTTGTGTGCAAAATTTGTGCACTACACCACTGATACACCAACGAACCCGAGGCAGGAGAGATGAATATGCGAGGCTACGCAGTTATGTTTTGTTGTCTGTTGACGGCATTCAACGCCGACGCAGGCCGTATAACGATGAGCAACCCGAAACAGTCCACCACTGAGAACGGTCACACACTGTGCGTCTACTCCAACAGCGTCTACAGTTTTATTTATGTCACCAGATCGAAGCACTGTCCCTACAGCAGGACATTCGATACCGCTGACAGCGAGTAAGGTCTCAGGGCTTTTGTCGCGCTACAAACTGAGATACAGTGTGCAACACAAGACAACCCCAGCGCTGTAGATGCCTGACGTATGGTTGAAAGAAGCCGCCTTATCGGTCAGTTTCACCTCTTCATGTAAAAACCCGCTTCGGCGGGTTTTTGCTTTCATAGCGTTTGGGTTTCCCGGTACTGCCTGATGGCGCTGCGCTTTGGTAGGCCGGATAAGACGCGTGAGCGTCGCCATCCGGCGGATTCCCCGCAGAAGGTGCCCGATCTCGCTGCGTAACATAATTTCCCCGCCAAAAGATATTTCTTGTTCTGTGACCACTAACACAAAACGCTGTGTGGTGATTTTTTAACCGGATAAAAGATTGGCTGTTGATCGCTATCACAAAATTACGCGCTACAAAAATTGACAATCACAGTGTTAATATATTGTTGGTAATGATAATGGTGTGTATTAAATGAATTAAATATTCGTGTGTGTAATGTTTTTTTACAAACAAATAAGAAGAAAAAATGTGATATGCCACAATCTTTAATCCCAATAAGGGCGTAATTGTACTTATTTTTGATTAATTGTCCGTTAAATTTAAACGTAAATCTGCGTGTTAATTATGCGATAATTGATTGAATTATCGTCTTTCCCGATTTTGTAAAATAGCGAATGAAACGCATATGTTATCGCCATAAAATATTGTTATCCCCTCATGATTTTTTGACAAAAATCATGATAAAGTGCAGTCGAGTTCTTTCAACTTGTTGATAATAAATGGTTTATTTTTTAAAAAATAAGCTTACAAAATGTAAGGTCAGTTAATTTGTGAGTAGTCGCACATAACCATGTAACCTTTATTTGGTACACTTCATGCCGTCAACAAAGTAATTAGTGCAGGTCGATATGAATACTATTCTTCTCCCTAAAACACAGCACTTGGTGGTCTTTCAGGAAGTCATTAGAAGTGGTTCTATCGGTTCTGCCGCAAAAGAGTTAGGGTTAACTCAGCCTGCTGTAAGTAAAATCATCAATGATGTTGAGGCCTATTTTGGCGTTGAGTTAATCGTTCGCAAAAATACCGGTGTCACGTTAACCAGCGCAGGTCAGGTGCTGCTTACCTGGTCTGAATCCATCACCCGTGAAATGAAAAACATGGTGAACGAGATGAACAGCATGACCTGCAACACGGTGGTCGACGTTTCGTTTGGTTTTCCTTCGTTGATTGGCTTTACCTTTATGTCTGACATGATTCATAAATTTAAAGAGGTGTTCCCAAAAGCGCAGGTGTCGATGTATGAAGCGCAGCTCTCCTCGTTCCTGCCCGCGATTCGCGACGGACGCCTGGATTTCGCTATCGGCACGCTCAGTGATGAGATGAAACTACAGGATCTACACGTGGAGCCGCTTTTTGAGTCAGAGTTTGTCCTGGTGGCCAGTAAGTCCCGAACATGCACCGGCATCACCACACTGGAATCGTTGCAGAACGAACAGTGGGTGTTGCCACAAACGAATATGGGCTACTACAGCGAACTCCTCACCACGTTACAAAGAAATGGCATCAGCAGTGAAAACATCGTTAAAACAGATTCCGTTGTCACTATTTATAATCTTGTTCTCAATGCTGATTTTCTGACCGTCATTCCCTGCGATATGACATCTCCATTCGGTTCAAACCAGTTTATTACGATTCCAGTAGAGGAAGATTTACCGGTCGCGCGTTATGCCGCGATCTGGTCTAAAAACTATCGGATTAAAAAAGCAGCATCGGTTTTGGTGGAATTAGCCAAAGAATATTCATCTTATAATGGTTGCAGACGAAAGCAATTAATAGAAATTAAGTAACGGATTAAATTTAATTTAATCAAAAACTGATGCCATCTGTCTGAATATCAGACGTTGGTACTGACTATTTATTTTACCTTAATACCCAGGTTAAGAGGTTATAATGCATATTACATACGATCTCCCGGTTGCGATTGAAGATATCCTCGAAGCGAAAAAAAGACTTGCGGGGAAAATTTATAAAACAGGTATGCCGCGCTCTAACTATTTCAGCGAGCGCTGCAAAGGCGAAATATTTCTTAAGTTCGAAAATATGCAACGCACGGGCTCTTTTAAAATCCGCGGTGCGTTTAACAAACTCAGTTCATTAACGGAAGAAGAAAAACGTAAAGGCGTGGTGGCTTGCTCTGCCGGTAACCATGCGCAAGGGGTGTCTCTCTCCTGCGCGATGCTCGGTATCGACGGCAAAGTCGTGATGCCGAAAGGCGCGCCGAAGTCCAAAGTGGCGGCCACCTGCGACTACTCCGCTGAAGTGGTGCTGCACGGTGACAACTTCAACGATACCATCGCCAAAGTGAGCGAAATTGTTGAGACTGAAGGCCGCATTTTTATTCCACCTTATGACGATCCGAAAGTGATTGCCGGGCAGGGAACGATTGGCCTGGAAATTATGGAAGATCTGTATGATGTCGATAACGTCATTGTACCAATTGGCGGCGGCGGTCTGATTGCCGGTGTCGCGATTGCTATTAAATCCATTAACCCGACAATTAAAGTTATTGGCGTACAGTCCGAAAACGTACACGGCATGGCGGCATCTTATCATGCAGGAGAAATAACCACTCACCGAACGACCGGCACCCTGGCGGATGGTTGTGATGTTTCTCGCCCGGGTAATTTAACGTATGAGATTGTTCGTGAATTAGTGGATGACATTGTCCTGGTCAGCGAAGATGAAATTCGTAACAGCATGATTGCATTAATTCAGCGCAATAAAGTCGTCAC
>OGYM01003145.1_pt1 | contig 10038 bp, 8 predicted proteins | sample 1576491 | NCBI WGS metagenome assembly OGYM01 (sample SAMEA3541515, study PRJEB24748) | human gut metagenome | biome: human gut; feature: human-associated habitat; material: faeces | place: China | collected 2012 | reverse complement strand
GATCAGGAAGTTCTGAAGATTGTCCTGGCTGTGGTGTCGGATTGTTCTTGTTGGCTGAAGCTCGCTAAGGTGATACCTTTAGACTGCCAGTCACTTAATGAACGTGCTTTGTTTTTCTCAATGCCTGAAAGCGATAAATCTAATGGTTGATTTAATGTTACTTCAACGCCCCAAGGCAATTTGTTATCCCAACCTACAGTGTGGAGATAGTTTGCAATTGAAGCAAACGCATCAAATTGGTTCGTCCAAATATCCTTCACGCCATCATTATTACCATCTGCCGCATAGTTTAAGAATGCACTTGGCATAAATTGAGTTTGCCCCATTGCGCCCGCCCAAGAACCTAACATTCTATGGCGTTGAATATGATCACGTTCTAACATTTTCATCGCATTCACAAATTCTTTACTGAATAAGGCTTCACGTCTGCCATCAAAGGCTAATGTAGCTAAAGCGGAAAGCACATCATAGCTACCTTGGTAGTGACCAAAGCTACTTTCCATTCCCCATAAGGCAAGGATATATTCCTGTTGAACACCATAACGTTGGCTTGCTTGTTGTAATGGTGCTTGGACTTCCCAATAACGCTCTTCGGCAATATCCACTTTGTTTTGAGTCAGTACTTTATTCAGATAATTGGTTGTACCATTTGGATTGGGTAACGGTTTATCTGCATTACGCTGACTTCTACCCGCTTGCGCACGATCTAAATCCACAGCCTTTTGCATATACTGAATATTATTTTGTGCATTCAATACAGAAGCAGACACACCTTCAGCTGCCGCTTTGCCTTTTAAGAACAGCACATAATCATTGAAGTTATCCAACGTTCTTGGATTGCTGTAAACAGCGTTACTACTTACCGATGGAATACTTTTGGTTGATGATGTTGTCGTAGTACTGCTTGAACAACCCACTAATAAAAGTGCGGTCGATAACGCAGTCATTTTTAACGTTGAGATTAAATTCATTTGTTTTCCTTTTTTAATTATCAAAATATCGCATTATTTGCGTAAAAATTGGTTATAAACAGCTTTTAATAATGAGGTTGGTAGCAAGCGAGAACCAGAACGCAAGGCAAAGGTGAATAGGCCAGAAAATAAGTCTTGAATACCTAAGCAGTGCTTCAATTTAAATAAACGCCATTCTGCTTTCGCTTGGTTTAAACCACGACGACGCCCTACCATACCATTGCCTACGCGAGCATAAACTAAAATATCCGGTAAGTTTGCCACTTTTTGACCTTGTGCCACAAGCTTAATCCACAGGTAATAATCTTCCTGTAAATCTTCATATCCACCACAATTAATGACCGCACTTTTTTGATACGCGACCGTCATGTGATTGAACGGACAACGTTTTTGCGTAAATTTAACGATATCTTGTGCTTCAGTCGGCACGTTACGATATGCCACGATGTCTTGAATATTTTCGCCAAACTCAGCAATCTGCCCACCGAAAATAATCGTATCCGGATGTTGCTCAATAAACGCCACTTGTTTCGCAAAACGCTCTGGCACACAAATATCATCTGTGTCCATACGGAAGACCCAATCGTGAGAACAATGTTTTAATCCTTCATTGAGCGCTTTGCCTAAGCCTAAGTTCTTTGGCAACTTCACTAAGTTTAAGGGTAATTTGGTTTCGAATTCAGAAACCACGGCTTCCAATTCTGGCGTTACCGCACCGTCAAACACCAATACGATCTCATCTGCAGGATGGGTTTGAGCCACTAAACTTTCAAAACATTCTCTTAAATATTGTGGATTTTCCTTAATGTATAAGGACATTAAAACTGAAAATTTCATACTTCTCTATCTAATAAGTTATCTACATAAACCGTTTCAAATTAATTGCCAATTTAGGTGAAATTAGAACCACAAAGGCAATAATTAGCTGCTTAATACTTTTCGTTAATTTAAAAATCTCAAAATAGTAAAAAGCCGCTTTACGGGATAAATTCATTATATGTGGGTAAGCCAACATATATTGTGCGTTGATGGCAAAATTCTTTTCTTGCTCTGCCGTTTTCACATAATTTTCACGGATATAATCAATCGCTTTTTGCGTATTAGTCGTATCCGTTGATACACTAGAACGCTTAGTATGGAACGTACAATAAGTTAATGGTTCTGCTACTTTGCACGCTTTAAACGTTGGATCTTGCACAAGTTTCAGCAAGAAATCATAGTCTTCCAATGAACGAAGTGCGGTCGATAATCCACCAATTTTTAAAAATAGATCTTTTTTCACCCCAATCATCGGCATACCACCGATTTTATTCGCTAGTAAAATTCGCTCTACGCTGATCTCTTGTGGCTCAATCGGGTTGGTCACATAGCTAAAACCTTCATTCACCATTTCACATTTTGCAGGATGATAAACAAAGTTAACATCAGCATGCTCAGCAATCACATCGGCTAATTTCTGACATTTATCATTTGCAAAACGATCATCATCATCAAGGAATAACAACCAATCATTATCCGCATTTCTTGCTCCGATATTACGACTTTCTGCGGCACCTTGATTGGTTTCGTTACGAATGACTTTAACTGCAAATGGATAAGATTGTGTCACTTCAACAGGTTCTTTCGAGCAGTCGTCCACAATCACCACATCAAAATTATAAGTGGTTTGCTTGGTTAAACTTTCCAATAACGCAGGAATTTCTTCTTTCCGATTATAAGAAGGCACGATGATACTAAACATCTTTCGGCTCCTTTTGTTTAAATAAAATAAGCTGTTTACCGTGAGTGCCAAAAAGCGATAAGAACATTAACATGACAAACATAATACCAGGGAAAGCAAAGGTGTCCGCTTTGATGTTACAGAACGCTAAAATCACGAAAGCAGAAAGAATAAATTTCCAACTGCCATCAAACCAATTTAAGGCGACTTTGCGCACAAAATAAAATGTCACGGCAAAACACACTAAGGCATAAGACACGCCACCATAAAGAATTTGGCGTAAGAAACCAGAATCCGTATGACCATAATAGCGGCCGACTTCCAACTGCCCTGTCATATACATGCCATCGCCATAAATAAACTGTTTAAGCGTTGGCATGAACAGGTGGTTTTTCATCAACGTATCTGTTGACGAACTGACAAATCCTGCACCATGTAATAAATTAATCACGGGTTCTAAAGCATGTGCCACATAAGGGTTTTCTGGCAAGAAATACGCCAATAATAAGACTAAAACAGCAAATGCAATGAGTGATGGGACATAACGCCATTTGAAATACACTAAAATGCTCACAACTGATAACAGAAGGAATGTACGTCCTGAAATTAATCCGATACATAGCATAAAAAACACTAAAATACTTGGAAGTGTATTATGTTTAGCGTTGTAAGCCAGTAAGAAATGCAACAGCATTAAATAGAATAAACTCAGTTGGAAAAAAGCGGTTGCGGTGATGTTATATAAGCGATATTCCTGCTCTGAGCCATAAAAACGTGCAGGTAACACCGCATTGGTCGAAAGCAAGAAATCGATCATAAATGATGCGCCGAGCAAGCCAATGATGCCCGCTACAAATTGCACCACAACACCAATTTGCAAATCTCGCACGACTCGTTGTTGTCCGTTTGCGTTGGCATAAAACGCATTATACAGTCCCACGCCTAAGAGGAATAAAATCAATTCCTTCACATACATGGTGATAACAGAAAGATCTTTTGTGCCATTAAGCAATAACGGAATCACACTGAAAACAATCAATCCCCCTAAAACAGCAAGACTGTCTAAAGGCAAAATGATGCCTTGCGGCTTCTGCTTTTTAATGTACTGATACGCCAAAACAACCAGTGCTGCCAAGCCCGCGACAAATGACATTCGTACGACATGGAACAGCCAAGGATCGTAAAGATAAAAAAGGTTAAAAAGTGCGGTCATTTTTTACGTTATTTTCCTAAATTCTTTTTCACTGCTAAGATTTTTTTGAGCGGATATTTAATTAATTTCTTCACTAAATTATTAGATTTTGAACCACGAATCGCTTCCAAATTACTCACTAATTGTGGATTTTCAATGGCCACAAGCGGACGAACCACATTGTTATTAATCTGGAATTGGCTTTCAAATAATAAGAAATCATCAGCCAGCCAAAACGGTTTTTCTTGTTCGAGTTGCTTTAAAAATGCACGTGCCGCTGATTTTTTAATTAAGTATGCTACCGTGCCTGCAAAATAACTTTTATATGGATAAGCCACGGTGACATCACCCACTGTTTGACGTAAAAATGAGAAGGTTGTCGGATAATTAATTTCCAATTCCACATCATCAAATTCCGCAATTTTTGATTGCCCGATTAATACAATATCTGCATCACATTTTTCGGTTAAAAGTGCGATCGTTTTTGGTGATAAATTTAAATTAAACAACGCATCATCTTCACAGACTAAAGCATAGTCATTTTCCGTCACATTTTGATCTTCTACGATCTGACGATAAACCGCTAAATGACTTAATGTACAACCAATTTCGCCTTTTGTGACGTTGCGTCCATAATGTTGCTCAAACTTCGTTGGATTGAATACTTCTGCCAATTCATCCCACTCTTTTTGCATGGTATTAATCGCTGAAAATACAACGAAATCTACTGTATCCGGTTGAGCAAAAAACAGCTCACGACGCTGAACATCTTTATCTAGTGAAATCAAATATTTATTCATAATTATCTCAAATTTGGTTTTTGCAGTATTTTGATTACAACAAACGGAAATAGTTGCAAATTATACTAAAGAAATAGGTCAATGGCATGGCTTTTAACACAACTTTAAAAAGCCTTAAAAAAATAACCGCACTTTAAATGCTTAAAGCGCGGTCTATTTTAAATAGATTAGTATGTTATTTCTTTCAATTAGAAAATTGCAGTCGCTAAACCCACAACAACACTTAAAGAAAGTACTACAGCTAACATTGCATAACCAAAATCACTCATTTTAATTTCTCACTTATTTAGTTAAAGATATCCCATTCTAACAATAAAGCGCGTTTTTTCAAAAATTTTTTATAATTTACTTAACCTATTTGGTGACAGTCTTTATAATAGGAAAAATTCTCTAGAGGCAAAATTATGGCAACAATTAAAGATGTCGCAAAAATGGCTGGTGTTTCCACCACCACTGTTTCACACGTAATTAATAAAACCCGTTTTGTAGCAAAAGAAACTGAAGAGGCGGTGATGCAAGCCATTAAAAGCTTGAAATACTCACCAAGTGCTGTTGCGCGTAGTTTGAAAGTCAATACGACAAAATCTATTGGGATGATTGTTACCACCAGTGAATCCCCTTATTTTGCTGAAATCATTCATGCCGTTGAAGATCATTGTTATCGTCAAGGTTATTCACTTTTTTTGTGTAATACACAAAATGATCCTGAAAAAATCAAAAATCACGTCGAAATGCTCGCCAAAAAACGCGTAGATGGTTTATTGGTGATGTGTTCTGAATATACGCAACATTCACTTGATGTGCTTTCAGGTTTCTCTTCCGTACCAATGGTGGTGATGGATTGGGGCCCTAATGTTGATACCGATATCATTGAAGATAACAGCTTTACGGGCGGTTATATTGCGACTAAGCACTTAATTGATTGTGGTCATAAAGCCATTGGTCTTATTGCGGGAGAATTGGATAAAACTACCGCAAGAACGCGTTATGAAGGTTTTGTGAAAGCCATGAATGAAGCCAATCTGCCAATTCATGAAAATTGGATTATGGAAGGCTTCTTTGAGCCAGAAGACGGTTACGAGTGCATGAACAAGATCCTTTCACAAGACAGCCTACCGACTGCCGTATTCTGTTGTAATGACGTGATGGCATTAGGTGCAATTTCCGCAATTACGGAAAAAGGCTTGCGCGTGCCTGATGATATTTCGATTATTGGCTATGACAATATTCACTCATCACGTTTCTATGCACCGCCACTCACAACGATTCACCAATCTAAATCACGTTTAGGTGCACAAGCGGTTAATCTGTTATTTGAACGTATCGCCAATAAAGATAACGACAGCCACGAAAAACATCGTATTGCGATCCATCCAGAATTGGTACTACGAAAATCAGTTCGTACACTTGAATAAACATTAAATTTTTTGACCGCACTTTAAATTTTATCTAAAAAAATGCGGTCATTTTTTACTTATTTTAGCCTTTTTTGATTTAATGCAAGTTTTCGACGTATAGCATTTGATCCCGATACATATTTTTGGTTATATCTCTCCTGATTTTATTTTATTTTTTCTTTATCGGAGTTCATATGACTGATGAGTATCGCACTCTCCGCCATAATATTAATATGTTAGGGCGTTTTCTTGGAGAAACCATTAATGATGCACAAGGCGAAGACATTCTTACCTTAATTGAAAATGTTCGCCAATTGTCCAAACAATCTCGAGCGGGCGATAGCCAAGCACGTAAAACATTGTTGGATACCCTTTCCACCATTTCTAACGAAAACATTATTCCAGTTGCGCGTGCATTCAGCCATTTTCTTAATCTGACGAATATCGCTGAACAATACCAAACAGTCTCTCGCCAACATAAAGATTTACAATCTTCTAATCGTTCATTAAGTGCTTTATTTCAACGTTTAAAAGCACAAAATGCCTCAAAAGAAGAGGTTTACAAAACCGTTGAAAACTTGCTTATTGAGCTTGTATTAACGGCTCACCCAACCGAAACCACACGTCGTTCTTTAGTCCATAAACACGTTGAGATCAATAAATGCTTAAGCAAATTAGAGCACGATGATTTAACACCGAAAGAACGCGGCATTATTGAACGCTTGCTACTTCGTTTAATTGCTGAAGCATGGCATACCAATGAAATCCGTACTGTTCGCCCTACCCCATTCGATGAAGCAAAATGGGGCTTTGCCATGATTGAAAATAGCCTATGGCAAGGTGTACCGGAATTCTTACGTCAACTAAATGAACACGCTCGTGAATTCTTAGGCTACAATTTACCTGTGGGCTTACGTCCTGTCAGAATTTCTTCTTGGATGGGCGGTGACCGTGATGGTAACCCATTTGTTACTTCAAAAATTACTCAACAAGTCCTCTATCTTGCTCGTTGGAAAGCAGCAGATTTATTCTTAAATGACATCAAATCCCTTGCCGATGAATTATCTATGGTGAAATGCACAGCAGAATTTACCGCAAAATATGGTGAACATTTAGAGCCTTATCGTTTTGTGGTCAAAGAACTTCGTGCAAAACTTATCGCCACCCTTGATTACTTTGAAGATTGTATGGCTAATCGTCCGCCTCGCGTAAGTCAGGCGGATATCATCATGGAAGATAATCAACTTTGGGAACCGCTCTATGATTGCTATCAATCATTGATGGCATGCGGCATGCGGATTATTGCCAATGGATCTTTATTAGATATTTTGCATCGCATTCGCTGTTTTGGTGCCACTCTTTCACAAATGGATATCCGTCAAGAAAGTACGCGTCATACAGATGCGATTGCTGAAATTACCCGTTATCTTGGCATTGGTGATTATGCACAATGGAGCGAAGCAGAAAAACAATCTTTCTTGGTACGTGAATTAAATTCTCGCCGTCCATTAATTCCAACCCATTGGGAGCCGTCTGCAGAAACCCAAGAAATTTTAGAGACTTGCAAAGTCATTGCACAACAAAAACAAGGCGTGATTGCTTGCTATATTATTTCCATGGCAAGAAGTGCCTCTGATGTACTCGCCGTGCATTTATTATTAAAAGAAGCGGGCGTGCCTTATCACATTCCTGTCGTGCCACTTTTTGAAACCTTAGATGACTTAGATGCTTCTGAAGGTGTCATGCGTCAATTGTTTAATATTGGTTGGTATCGTGGCGTGATTAACAATCACCAAATGGTGATGATTGGTTATTCTGATTCAGCTAAAGATGCAGGAATGATGGCCGCTTCATGGGCACAATATCGTGCACAAGAAGCATTAGTCAATTTAACCGAAGAACTAGGTATTGAACTCACTTTATTCCATGGTCGTGGAGGTACGATAGGTCGTGGTGGTGCGCCTGCACATGCAGCATTGCTTTCTCAGCCTCCACGTTCACTCAAAAATGGTTTACGTGTGACTGAACAAGGGGAAATGATCCGCTTTAAACTCGGTTTACCCGAAGTCGCAGTTGAAACCTTTGATCTTTACGCCAGTGCAATTTTAGAAGCAAACTTACTTCCACCGCCAGAACCAAAAGCAGAATGGCGTGCTGTGATGGATGAGCTTTCCGCTACTTCATGTGACATTTACCGTAGTGTTGTTCGTGGTGATAAAGACTTCGTGCCTTATTTCCGCAGTGCCACACCGGAACAAGAACTGTCTAAACTACCACTTGGCTCTCGCCCTGCAAAACGTAATCCAAATGGTGGCGTGGAAAGCTTGCGTGCCATTCCATGGATTTTTGCTTGGATGCAAAATCGCTTAATGTTACCAGCATGGCTTGGTGCGGGTGCGGCAATTCAAAAAATTGTAGATGAAGGCAAAGGTCATATTATTGAAGAAATGTGTAAAGCGTGGCCATTCTTCTCGACTCGTGTAGGTATGTTAGAAATGGTGTTCAGTAAAACCGATACTTGGCTTTCTGAGCAGTATGATCATAACTTGGTGAAAAAAGAACTTTGGTACTTAGGTGAGAATCTGCGTAATCAACTCAATGCGGATATTAAAACCGTGCTTTCGCTTTCTCACAAAGATGAATTAATGGCAGACTTGCCATGGATCGCAGATTCTATTGCATTACGTAATGTTTATACGGATCCACTCAATCTACTTCAAGTGGAACTACTCCGTCGTTTCCGTGAATCGCCTGAAAACCCAAGCCCTGATGTCGAACAAGCCTTGATGATTACCATCACAGGTATTGCCGCAGGTATGCGAAATACGGGCTAGTTACGGCAACTAAAAATAAGTGCGGTCAAAAACAATGATAAATTTGACCGCACTTTTTGTTTTGTGTTTCTTGCGGTATCATACGCACAGTTTACTTGATGAAGGAAAACCCAATGACAACTGATATTCAAAAACTCGATCCCGATGCAGCGATTGATCTTGCTTATGATATTTTCTTAGAAATGGCAGGCGAAAATCTCGATCCCGCTGATATTATGCTATTCAATCTGCAATTTGAAGATCGTGGTGCGGTCGAGTTTGTCGAAACTGCCGATGATTGGGAACAAGAAATTGGGGTGTTAATCGATCCTGACGCTTTTGCTGAAGTTTGGGTGGGATTAGTGAATGAGAAAGATGAAATGGATGATGTGTTTGCAAAATTCTTAATTTCACACCGAGAAGAAGATCGTGAATTCCACGTTATTTGGAAAAAATAACTACCCTTCTCGCACATATCAATTCACAAACTAAAACCGGTTTAATTTAACATTAAACCGGTTTTTGCTTAACAGATTCGTGGTAAAGGTTCGTTACGCGGTAAGTCTAACAAGCGACTTTGACCGAAAAGCCCAACAGCACGAACTTTGCCATCAGTCGTTACCTCGCCGATTACGGCCGCATTTTCACCTAATGGATGGCTACGAAGTGCGGTCAGAATTTCAGCTGTTTTTGCTTTGTCCGCGACAATAACTAATTTACCTTCATTAGCAAAATTTAACGCATCCAAACCGAGTAATTCGCAAATACCGCGTACTTCCTGACGAATTGGTAATACCGTTTCATCAATTTGAATCCCCACTTTCTGTGCCTGTGCAAATTCGTGAAGTACCGCATTCACACCACCACGGGTCGCATCACGCACGGCTTTCACCCCTTCAATCGGGCGAATACAATCAATAAGCGGGGCAAGCACGGCACAATCACTGCGTAAGTCCGTTTGAATACCAAGATTTTCACGTAAATTCAAAATGGTTGCACCATGATCACCTAAAGTACCACTGACAATAATCTGATCACCTGGTTGAATACGATGCACGCCCCAGTCGAGTCCGTTTGGAATCACACCAATACCGGCTGTATTGATAAACACTTTATCTATCGCGCCTTTTTGTACTACTTTGGTA
>OGYM01003143.1_pt1 | contig 10041 bp, 4 predicted proteins | sample 1576491 | NCBI WGS metagenome assembly OGYM01 (sample SAMEA3541515, study PRJEB24748) | human gut metagenome | biome: human gut; feature: human-associated habitat; material: faeces | place: China | collected 2012 | reverse complement strand
CCTGCCAGTTGTGGGAAACGTTCTCTGATGGCCTGTATATTTTCTACTGTAAGTAAATCACCGTTATAAATAAGCGGATGGCGGCATTCGTTGTAGAAGGTTTCAAAACCTTTTAAGTCGACTTCCCCCTTATATTGTTGTTTACCCAGTCGGGGATGCATGATGATATGTGTCAGTGGCAGTTCATTCAGCAAGGGTAGCAAAGCCAGACATTCTTCCGCATTCTCCCAACCCAACCTCATCTTGACAGAGAACTGAAGGTCGGGGTGATTCTTTATGGTAGCAGTCAGCAACTCCCGCACCTCTTCGGGATAAGGAAGCATTCCTGAACCATTGTGACGTTTAGCCAAAAGAGGGAAAGGACATCCCAGATTTATGTCCACATTCTTATATCCTTTTTCGATGAATAGGGCAATTATCTGCTCCATTTTGTCCACATCGGGCGCAATGAGTTGCGGAATAAGCTGCACGCCACGGTTGTTTTCCAAAGCAATCTCGCGCATGTCTTTTTTTCGGATTTCTCCGTGCTCTACACGTACAAAAGGGGTATAATAGCTCTCTATACCACCGAATATACGGGCATGCGCTTGTCGGTAAATAGCCTCGGTGTAACCTTGCAACGGGGCAAAATGAATGGGGAGGGTACTCTGCATATCAATCAGTTATTCAATATTTCTGCAAAGGTAACTATTTTAGCGGAATAACCATGTTCATTAAAATCATACCTGAACTATACTTGAGCCATACTTGCTCCGTACCAATCCCATACTTTCTCCGTGTAGAGGTACCTCTGAGTGGAGAATGTACGGAGCAAGTCTGGTCTAAGTATAGCTCAAGTCTGGCTCAGGTATGTAGCCGAGTAATTACTACAAATATTCTTTCGTGATTCTCAATTTTGCTGTAGGCTGAATTCTACAGGTTGTCCATGTTGGCAATGAACAGTGAGAATGGTATTCTTTCCGTCTGCTGTCAGGGTTACTTTTTCATTGGGCGTACTGATTTTCCATTTTCCTTTTAATTCCAGTCTCTTTTCAAGAACGCGACTGGGATTCTTGGTGGTATATGCCTTTTCCTCAATATTTAGGTTTGGATCGCAAACGCTCATAATGATATTCGCTTTGTCCTTCCTATACATAACCATTGTTTCTGCCGGAATAAGACTAAGCAGGCTATCCCGTTGCGAGCGATAGGTTTCGAAGACAGCATAGGCGGTAATATCAGTTAATCGGTCGTGTACGATATGTGCACTATCATTCCGTTGTAATACTTCGTATGTTTGCGTAGCCTCATAGTTTTTTAATTCCTGATCGGTTGGCTGTATCCATACGAGGTATTCATACGTTCCATTTTTAGGGGCTTTTCCATGTTCAATCCATGCTGAAGCGAAAGTGCCCTGTGTTACAGCACGTGTTTTTTCATGACGGGATTCTTGTTTCGTGATCTGTATTTGTACATTACCGTCTTTCACGAAATAATGGTTATTGTAACCGTCCCGGATAGAAAGTAACTTTTCAGTAGTACCGGAAAGTTTCTTTTTGAAACCAATCTCTTTTTCTTCTTCTCCGTTAACGAGGATGGTGCTTTTCCCTTTTTGGAATGTACTCTGGAAGAGAGTTGTTTCGGTTGGATATTCGTTATTGCTGTTATGAATACCTGTTCCTAAACAGATCATCCTGTTTTCAAAACAGAAGACTGATTTGCGGGCTACGAAATCCGGGGTGAAGTTTTTCAGTTCACGTTCCATCAGTTTCGTTACAAACATGCCGTTTTTTCCTTCCAGTGAACTACTGCCTGAGAAATTTTCTTTGGAATGTGCCATGGTAGTTCCCGGTAGCGGGCTGTCCAATAATTCGAATGGCAAGTGGATGGTCGTAGTTCCCGGTAGGCGATTCCAATCCCAACCGTTCTCATCGTAACCGCTGGCAAGGCGTGAGGGGTATCCCATAATTTGGACGGAACCATAACTTTGATAACGTCCGTAGCGGTTATCTTTCCGGTAAATCTCAGATCCCCAGACGTCAGTGGTATATCCTTTTAAGGTTACCATCCAATCGCTTCTCCGGAAAATACCTGCCGCCCCATAGTTATATACAAAAAATCCTTGTGGGGCAGCGGCGGGAGTGATACCTTGCGTTTTGAAGTAACGCGCTTCGGGGGTATCCTTTTCACAAAGCCGTAGATAGTCTGCTGCCAGATGATGATCGAAGGCATTACCTTCTCCTGATAAGTCTCCTGACAAGGCAAGATAAGCAAAAGCAGCTACATCATCCGCTTTCATCGAGCCGCCGAAAGGATGTCGTCCGCTGATGCCAACTCCCCACTCATATTTGTTGGAGTAGTTACGCATGGCAATAAAGGCGGATTTCAGTACTTGACGGGCTTCTTCGGTAGGTTCATAGACCGTTTTATTGGTTAAGGAGATGAATTGTCCTACCATGGCTAACACACCTGTGGTATAGGCCGGATAGAAACCGCCATGGTGAAAAGTGGTTCCGTCTACTTTGATGCCTCCGATAGTGCCCGGAGTGTATTGAAGAGAAGAGGATACCCAACGGGAAAGGCCTTTCAGTGCGCGTACTCGTTCCCGCTCGTCAGTGAACAGCAGTGCTGAAACTGTTTTAGCCATTAAAAGAGTATGCCAACTGTCCAGTAATTCATCTCTGCCGTATTGGTAAGGTTGACGGGTTTCTTGCAAGGCAGACCAGAAAATGAGGGTAGACAAGATATTATCCCGGTTGGGAGTCTTCCAGATAGCGTCACGCATTAACCAGGCTGTAGTATATATTTTCCGTACTTGATAGCCGTAATGATGATTGGTTCCCATTCCACTACCGAAGGAGAATCCCTGATTGATGGCAAAGTCCCAGACAGTGAAGTAATTTTGACAGGAAGTTTCGGAATGATTGTAATAAGCATCGTAAGCGAATCCGGAGAGCATTGTTTCTAGGTCATTCCAGGATATTTCTCCTTTGGAACGATCCAGTTCATCGGGAGTCAGGATAGGAGCACCTGTGAATCCAGTTCCGGAGCGTTGAATATTGGCTTTCTGAAAAACATCGTATGCTTTGAAAACTGCTTCCTTCGGTGCTTTCTGAATATCAAGGGCGGTGGTTAACCGCTGTTCTACAGTACGCAGTTCGTCTTTTTCTGCTTGATTGAGGGTGGAAGGTAATGGAATATCATACTTATATTGTTCCCATTGCCAAACCCGGCACCAATGCCACAGGTCACGATAGGAAAGGGAGTTATTGTAAGGTATCTGCAAGTCGGGGGTAGTGCGGTCGTTCATCTTTTTCACAGGGAAAGTCAAACGGTCCAGAAATATGCGGCCTTTTCGTTCAGGGGCTATCAGTCGATAACTTGCTATTTCTTTGTTTTGTTTATTTCCTTTCATGTGTTGGAAGCCAATCCAGCAAGCGCGCCAGCCAGCCGATGCCAACTGGAAACTGAACCAATAAGACACATCTCCTTGGGGGGAAAGGAACTCAAAACGAATGGAATCTTGCTGGGGGACTTCATTATAAATCCATAAAGTTATTCCGTATGAATTTTCCATTTGTTCATCAAGGGTGAGAAGCTTTTCTAGAGAAATATTGAGTTTGGAACCGGAACGGAAATCCCATTCCAGGCTTTGCCTCCCTTCTTTGTAATACCGGGTGGACAGGGCGATTTTTCCCTTATCGGCTGTTGTAAACTCTTTGGGGATTTCTGTCTCAAAACCTATGAATTGAGCAAAAGATACTTGGCTGCATAGCAACGCAAGAGTGAATAGCAAGTGTTTTCTGGTCATAAGGTATATTGTTTTTTAAAAGTTATAAAAGAGGAGAGGAACCTCACGGTCACTCTCCTCCACACATATCAAATTGATTAAGGTCTATTTGATTTCATTTTAAGGTTAGAAGTTCTGTGTAATTAAATGATTATTTCCAATATTTGTTTTGTTCCAATTTGGTGTTTACACCAAGTTCCTTAGTCGGAATGGGGAGGAACTGGTTCTTTTCAGTTGTATTACTTACATACTGAGCCGCTCCTTTGGCATTGTTGGCAGTAGACCAACGTGCATCATTGACTGCCGCTCCCAAATCCTCTTTGATAGCCTTGTAGTAAATGCCCCAACGTACCAGGTCGTACTTGCGAAGAGACTCAAAGCAAAGTTCACGACCACGTTCATCACGGATCAATTTCTGGAAGTCACCGTATGACAAATCTTTCACTTCGTCAATTCCTGCACGTTTACGTACTTCGTTGATACATGTGTAAGCTAATGCTGTAGGACCTTGGTTTGCTTCGTTTTCAGCTTCAGCGAGCATGAGCAGTACATCGGCATAACGCAGGAGACAATAGTTCTCTTGAGTATAGTTCTTATGCTTAGGGCTGCTGCTCTCCCATTCACGACGGTATTTGCCACAACGACGGTCTACAATCTGATTATCTTTCCAAGCAACCTGTACATCTTTGTTATTGAGTTTGTAAGGTGCCATAGCAAGATCGCGGCGAGCATCTTTTGCATCATACAAATCCCACAGAATCAAACTACCGGCATAGAATGCATACGTATAACCGGCGCCTGTTCCTGCAGAGTTTTCCTGAAGGTTGCCGATTACATTACCGATACGGCTTTCAGTATAACTACCGTCGTCACGTGTTCCAACAAATTCTACTTCCCACATGCTTTCATTGTAGGTAGTTTCATACTGGTCGGAAGCTAAGGCTTTCCACATGGCATATACATCCGGATTCAGCTTATGCTTCTTGGAATCGTACACTGCTTTAGCATACTTGGCAGCTTTTTCATAATATGGCTTTCCACCTTTTGAAGGTTCGCCTGCACGCCACAAACATACACGAGCCAGAATACCTTCTACTACAGTTTTCTTCACATGTGAAGGGGATGCATCATAGTTGCTGTCATCTACCATATCGAGGCAGTCTTCCATTTCCTGAATGATCCAGTCGAGTGCTTCGGCGTGGGGGGTAGCCTCCAGACTGCTGACGGTGATATCTTTTACTGTTTCTTTACGGATGGGCACTTCATACCAACCTTGTACCAGCAAGAAATGATAATAGGCGCGCAGGAATTTAGCTTCTCCTTTGATGGTAGAAGTAGCACCACACAGCGGCCAGCACGGCGGCGCTCAGGCCATCGATATTGTCGAGCAATACATTGGCATTATTGATTCCTGAGTAAAGTGATTCCCATGTGTACCATAGATCGGTATTACCCGTATTATGTGAATTGGCCACTACCGCACTTGTTTGGTTTTGACGATAGTAATAACTCAAATCGTCAATATTGGACAACATGCAAGAATAACGGTTTCCATACACATGTTCTGCTGCCATTGTCCAGTATACACCGGCTAATGCCATTGTGCAATCAGTTTCATTCTTGTAGAATGTTTCAGGCGCTACAAAATCGTAGGGCTTGGTGTCAAGCATATCGCAACCAGCCATAGAAGTAACTATTGCCAAGATGCAAACTTTCTTGAAGATATTATTGATACTTTTCATATTAGTTTCTTGATTTTAGGTGATTAGAAGGTTATGTTAATACCAAGTGATGCGTTGAATGAACGCGGATAAGCGGACCAGTCGAAACCGGGAGTCAATACACTGTTACGTGTAGAAACCTCAGGATCGGAACCGGAATAACCTGTAATGGTGGCTATATTCTCTGCCGAAACAAAGAGTCTGGCTGCACTGATACCTAAAGAACGCAATGTATTAGGTGTGAAATTGTAACCCAGTGAGATGGTCTTTAACTTCAAGAACGAACCGTCTTCTATATACAGAGAACTGTAGTATTCTGCACCGATAGCTCTTGCACGTGGCATGTTGCTAGCCGGATTCTCAGGACTCCAGCGGTTTGTATAAGAAGCGAACATATTTGTATTCTTCTTGCTTTGAGGATTTTCAAATACCATGCGGTTCGCATTCAAAATATCGTTGCCGTAGCTCCATTGCAGGAAGATATTAAGATCCCAGTTCTTGTAGACAAAGTTATTGCTGAAACCACCTGTATGCTTGGGCTGTCCGTTACCAATAATGGTGCGATCGTCATCAGTGATTTTATTGCCTTCTTTATCACTTAGCTTCTTATATTTCGGATCACCCGGTTGGGCATCGTCTGAAATACGAACTACATCATCTTTCAGTTTGTATATGGTTTTGCCATTAGCATCAACTGAGGTGTTGAAATCTTCATATTTGTAAACACCGTCATAGATGAAACCGTACATACTTCCGGCTGCGTCACCTTTTTTGCTGATATAAGCAGGCATGGTCTTATATTTGTTATCCCAGTTTACGAAACTGATCATGTCATCTTGCCCGTAATTCAGTTCTACAATCTTATTGCTGTTGAAGGCAATGTTAAAGTTAGAAGTCCATGTAAAGTTCTTACCCTTGATGTTTATAGTTTCCAGTGTAAGCTCAAAACCTTTATTGCGTAATTTACCAACATTCAGTGTAGCACTGGAGTATCCGGAACTTGCGGGAACATCTGCACCCAACAACAGATCTTTGGTAGTTTTGATATAATAGTCCATTGTTACATTGATACGCCCATCAAAGAAACCAAGATCCAAACCGAAGTCATATTGTTCGGTAGTTTCCCATTTCAACTTTTCATTGGCCATTGATCCTAATACATATCCGGGATAGAAAGAACTGCCCCAAGGATATTTGTATACATTAGAACTGGTAACCAATTGTGCCATATAGTCGAAGTCACCGATACGGTTGTTACCTGTGAGACCCCAGCTTGCACGTAATTTACCGTTTGACAACCAAGGAAGTGCGTCGGATACGAACTTCTCACGACCGAATGCCCAAGCCAATGAAGCTGATGGGAAGTAACCCCAACGATTGCCGGGGGCAAATTTGGAAGAACCATCGGTACGCATAGATGCTGTAACATAATACTTGGATGCATAGTTGTAGTTGATACGTCCCAGATAAGAAATCATGGCGTTTTCTCCTTGTGATGCTGTGACAACCGGAGTTGCGGAACCTTTGCCGATACCGGACATTCCGAAAGCTTCGTTTGTAATCTGTTCCTGGGTAATGCTGCTAAGATAGCTGGTGTATTTTTGGAAAGTAGCACCGACTAAAGCATTCAGGTTGTGATTGTTCTTTGCATAAACGTATGACAATGTATTTTCGTTCAGGTAGTTTCTTGTCTCCTGTTGTCTCAGGAATGCATTGATGCCTTTGCTTCGTGTATTAGACGGATGTGTATTACCGGTACTAGTTTGGCTTCCGTTGAATTCTTCTCTTTTGATGTCGCGTCCGGTGTATCCGGCAGTAACTTTGAACTTCAGGTTTTTGATAATTTCCCATTCTACACCTAAGTTGGCTTGCAGATGGTTGGTTGTGGTACGACGGAACTCATTCTTTGCAGAGAGTACCGGGTTGAAACGGTAGTCATTACTCATGTCCACATCGCTATCGTACAGTTCGGCCAGAAGGTCGGAACCGGAGGGAGAAACCGGACGATAACCCCATACGCTATACATCAGTGAGTTGGATACTGTTGTTTCTGCGGTGGAAGGATTGGGACCGTTTTGCACGTTGCTTGCAAAGTTTGCATTTGCATTGATCTTTATGCTCTTATTGATTCTTTGGTTGAAGTTGAAACGGCCCTGGTAACGAGAGAGGTCAGAGTTGATGATGACACCCTGTTGGTTGCTGTAAGAGAGTGATGCAGAGTAGTCCATTTTATCGCTGCCACCACTTAAACCTACATAGTGGTTGTGGCTGATAGCTGTACGATAAACTTCGTCCTGCCAATCATAGCTCTTGAAGTTTTTATAATCATCGAGAGTGATACCATCTTTCAGATAGTAGTAAGCAAACTCATCCACTTTTTCTCCATCTACTTCTTTGGTATTTCCTTCCATGATTTCTTTTTGCAGGTTGACGAAATCGTAGCCGTTCATCATGTCCATGGTGTTTCTTACTTTGCTAACACTGACACTACCATTATAAGAGAGAGTTGCTTTTCCGGCTTTACCCTTCTTTGTTGTGATGATAACAACACCATTGGCACCACGAGAACCGTAGATCGCTGTTGCAGAAGCATCTTTCAATACGTCGATGGATTCAATATCGTTCGGGTTGAGGGCGCTCATTCCGGAAGTCTCACTTGGGAAACCGTCAATAACGTACAACGGAGCGGTACTTTGAGTTAAAGAACCGGCACCACGGATTACGATATTAAAGTTGTCGCCCAGACCACCATCTGTGGAAGATACCTGTACACCGGCGATACGTCCACCCAGTGTTTCTGCTACGTTGTTGATAGGGGTTTTGGTCAAGTCGCTCATATTAGCCTTACCGATAGCTCCGGTTAAGTCGCGACGTTTTACGTCACCATAACCAACAGCCACAACGACTACCTCATCCAATGCCTGTGCGTCTTCTTGCAGAGTAACATTGAAAGTCTTTTGGCTGCCAACTTTAATTTCTTGAGTTTTATAACCTACAAAAGAGAATTGCAGGATATCAGAGGATTTAACATTGTCTAATTTAAAACTACCGTCAAGTGCGGTAATAGTTCCATTAGTAGTTCCTTTCACAACGACGCTAACTCCGGGAAGTTCTCCCATAGCATCAACAACTTTACCTGTAACTTGGCTACCTGTCTGTGCTTGTACGCCTAATACGCAGCAGAGAAAAGTTGCCAGTAGCATTAAGGTTACTTTCTGTTTCATAAATATTAAATTAATTAGTTATTAAAAAGGTTGTTCTTTCTCGTTAAACGACTCGAATCACCATGCAAATGTATGTGATTGAATAGAAGGCGACTTTCGCTAATAGTTCGCAAAAAGTACGAATTTGTACATTCTTGATAGAGAAGACCTGTTCTGTACGATTCCCTACCTTATTCCTTGGTTCTTACCTGCTTTCACCTGCTCTAGTAATGCTGAAAGCTCTTTTACCATCTCCGGATGCGTTGCCGCAACATTATCTTTTTCCGATGGATCGATGGAAATATTGTACAGTTGGGGTTCGGGATCGTTTCCTAACTCCATTCTCGTCCAATGTTCGATGGCTGGTTTGTTGCTTGGTTCGATGTATTTCCATGTTCCTTGAATAATTGATAAGGTATTATTCAGATTCTGCTGTACTACATAATCACATCCGGTATTATCTTTCCCTAAGAAAGTAGACAGTTGGTCACGGCTGTCGGGAGCGACGGTTGCAGGTGTAAGCGGGTGATTCAGTAAGGTAGCCAAGGAAGCATACACGTCGATCATAGAGAATAAAGCTTGCTGTTTGCAAGGTTGAATACCGGCAGGCCAACGTACAATGAAGGGAATACGTGTTCCGGCTTCATAAGCACTATACTTACCGCCACGGTATTGTTTCATAGGAGTATGACCGTTCAGCAATTCGAAAGCCTGATCCTGATAGCCGTCGTCAATAACGGGACCATTATCGCTACAGAACACAAAGATAGTGTTATCTGCAAGGTTCAGACTATCCAGAGTATTCATGATCTCGCCTACAGTCCAATCCAGTTGCAGGATTACGTCGCCACGGGTTCCCATACCGCTCTTTCCGGCAAAACGGGCATGAGGTACGCGAGGAACGTGTACGTCTTGTGTACCCATATACATGAAGAAAGGTTCGTCTTTATGTTTTATGATAAAGTCTTTAGCTTTACCGGTGATGACATCTGCAATGTCTTCATCTACCCAAAGAGCCGATTTCCCACCAGTCATCCAGCCGATACGGGGAATACCGTTAATAATGGTATTGTTGTGTCCTTGACTGGGCTTTAATTTCACAAGTTCCGGATTTTCCTCTCCCGTAGGCCAGTCACCTACTTTGTGGTCGTAGCTGACGGTGATAGGATCGTTCGGATCAAGATTCACTACACGTCCGTTTTCAACGAATACACAAGGTACACGGTCAACTGTGGCGGGAATGATGTATTCGTAATCAAAGCCTATATCCTGGGTATTAGGCTTTATCAGATGATTGAAGTCCGTACCACCTTTGGGACCGAGTCCCAGATGCCATTTCCCTACTGCA
>OGYM01003141.1_pt1 | contig 10052 bp, 7 predicted proteins | sample 1576491 | NCBI WGS metagenome assembly OGYM01 (sample SAMEA3541515, study PRJEB24748) | human gut metagenome | biome: human gut; feature: human-associated habitat; material: faeces | place: China | collected 2012 | reverse complement strand
CGAACACAATTCCACTTTGGAGAAATCAATTGGTTCTTTCATTGGGAATTGAGCATACAAGCAGAGCATTGGCAGCTCAGGGAGCACTTGCTGATAAAACAAATGAGCTCCTGAAGAAGAATTCAGAAACATTAAAGATGGCAACGATTGAAACAGCAAAACAGTCAGAAAGACCTATCGTAGATATAGATACTTTGAAACAGTGTAACAGAGATTTGATTTCATCAATAAATGAAGTTGTAAAAATCCATGAGCAGGGAGCTGCTCAAAGAGCAAAGGCTCAGGAAGAATTAATAAAAATAGAAGAGGATTTAAAGCAGGCTATGCTTGAAGCCGGAAAGAATCGAAGATAGGATGAGTAAAATGGGAAGAATAGCAGTATCTTCCCATTTTTGAAAGGTGGAGAGAATTTGCATAAGAAACTGAAGATTACATTTAATGCTCCAATAACATTAGGGTTTGTGATAATTTGCTTTATTGCAACATTATTAGGTGTTATCTCTAATGGAACAATTACACAGACATTATTTATGACTTATCATTCTTCGTTGACAAATCCAATGACATACCTGAGATTTATTACTCATATATTTGGACATTCGGGATGGAGCCATTTTATTGGAAATGCATCATATCTATTGCTGTTAGGACCAATGCTTGAGGAAAAATATGGCTCCAAAGTATTACTTGAAATAATGGGGATAACAGCTGTTGTAACAGGATTGGTAAATTACATATTTTTCTGGAATGTAGGATTGTGCGGAGCCAGTGGGGTAGTGTTTGCTTTTATTATACTTGCATCGTTTACAGGATTTAAGGAGGGAGAAATCCCGCTAACATTTATATTGGTTGCTATTATATTTATAGGGCAGCAGGTGTATGAAGGAATTGCGGTACAGGATAATATTTCAAATATGGCTCATATTGTTGGAGGAATTGTAGGAGCAATAGTGGGGTATTTGCTAAATAAAAAAACAAAATGATAATACAAAGATTTTAGAAATTTAGAAAGGAAATAAAATATGTGGGATGATGATCTTAGAAAGTTGCATAATAGCTGGAAAGATATTCAAATAGAACATACGGAAGAACCGATATATCATTATACTTCGAGAATAGGGCTAGATGGTATTCTTAAAAATAGGCAACTATGGGCAAATGATATATATATACAGAATGACAAATCTGAGGGAATTTATGTATTGGGGGTTTTAGAACAAAATATTGATAGTTTTGGTATTCAAGAGCATTATAAAAATGCAATTCTGAAACAAATGCAAAAAGCTAAGGTGGCTCTGCAAGATAGAAGTTATGAATATCTAAAACATCGTTCTTTTATTATTTCATTTTCGACTGCTGGTGATGAACTGACATTGTGGAATTATTATACTAAAAATGAAAATAGTGTAGGATACAATATTGCTTTTGATACTAAAGAGCTAATGAGAAAAATTAAAATAAAGAAATTGGTGTTAGATAATGATACAAATGTTTGTTATCCAGGAATAATGGATGTGAATTTTCACCATGGAAAAGTAATATACAATGAACATGAACAGTGTGAAATTATGAAGAAAGAAATTGAAAAATTCGCTGGTTATTTTGTCTCGAATGATGACTTTTGCCAATATTTATTAGTTGAAAAAATATTGTGGATTGGCAATTTTTTTAAGTCTTCATATTTTAAGCATGAACAAGAATATAGGTTAGTATTTTTTACTGGAACGGATAAGGAGTATCCAGATGCGAAGGAAATTGCTATGGAAATAGAAGGTGCAAAAAATAAGAATCATATAGAAGTATATTATAATCCGTATTCTGTATTGTCTGTAACATGTTCTCCGACTAATAAATTGGAAGATGTGGAGTATGCAAAGAAGTTTATGACGAGCATGTATCCTAATTTTAAGAATGTTAATGAATCTAAAATACCCTTTAGGATAATATGATTAAATCGCTAGGCAGAGAAAATTAAAAAGAAAATTTATTACCAGATTAGATATGAATGTTTATTGGGAAAGAAGGTGTATCGTTAGTGACTGAAGAAGAGTTTAAAGAAATATTAGATAAAGAGGAAACTGATACAGTTGAATTTAAGTCTTGGATAAATGCAAGAAATATGAAAGAAATTATTTCCCTTGCAGTTGATGAATTAATTGCATTTGCAAATACTAAGGGTGGAACAGTTTATTTTGGAGTAGAAGATAAGCCTATTGAAGTTACTGGCTGTGATAGGAATTATGATGGTCAGCGTATTATTGAGGGGATTTATGATAGAACTGTGCCACCATTATTTACAGAAATATCAGACTTCGAGTATCAAGGAAAACTCGTTATTGCAATATCAGTTAAAGCAGATGGAAAGACATATACCACTACAGATGGCAGATGTCTGAAGAGATTAGGTAGAAATTCAAAACCTGCATATCCGGATGAGTTGAGCAATGTTTATTCTTCTGTACAGAATCCGGATTTTTCAGGCAGAATTATAGGTGAGAGTACTCTGGATGACGTAAATAAGTTAGAAGTGTACAGTCTGAAGGAAAAGCTAAGAGTCAGGGATTCTAAATCTACATTACCAGATTTGGATGATATAGATTTTTTGAGAGACTTACAGCTTATAAAATATGACGGAGATGTAGAACGTCTGACTATTGCTGGTTTGCTCTTTGTGGGAAAAGAAACCTCAATTCAAAGATTGTTACCGCAGGCGGAAGTTATATATTTGCATTATTCGGCTGATAATTTAGAAGAATATGATGCAAGGCTTGATCTGAAGCTGCCATTGATAAGTGTCATTGACAAGTTGACAGAGAGGGTACAAGCTTATAGCAAGATAGAGAACATTCAGGTCGGATTATTCAGACTTGAGGTTGAAGATTTCCCAGAGAGAGTATTTCAGGAAGCGCTCCTCAATGCGTTGTCTCATAGAGATTATCAGAGCAATGCGGCAGTTTATGTAAAACAATATCCGGACCGAATAGTTATTGAAAATCCAGGCGGATTTCTTGATGGAATTACAGAGGACAATATCATAACACATCCATCTATACCAAGGAATAAACTGATAGCAGAGACACTGCAAAATTTGAAATATGTTCAGAGAACAGGTCAGGGAGTAGATATCATCTTTAAGGACATGGTTTCAATGGGTAAGCCTTACCCAAGATACAGATCATTTAATGATGCAGTCTCTTTGACAATATTCAGTGCGATAGATAACACAGAATTTGTCAAGTTTATTACCGAAGTACAGGATAAAAATAGTAAAATTATGCCTTTGGCTGAAATGATGATATTAAGAGATTTAATGGACAACAGAAAAGAGCAATTGTCAGAACTATCAAGAAAAGTCCAAAAATCGTTGGATGAAACAAAAAAGTCATGCAATGAGCTGGTTAGCAGAGGTTTGATTGAGATTGTTGGTAAGGAATATATGCTGACTGCCAAGGTATATGAAGCATTAAAGTCTGACGTGGAATATACTAGAGATAAAACAGTCCAGTATATAAAGGCAAAAAATATGATTTTAGAATATTTACAGACGAATGATCAGATAACATCTGCTAAGATACAGGAGATGTGTGGATTTACTAAGCAACAGGCGAGAAGTGTGATTGATAAAATGAGAAGTAAAGAACTGATAGATATTTGCAGGCGAGGAAATAAATCATATTATGTAAGACTTTAGTATTTCGAGTTTTCTTTCGAGTGGATTTTGAAAAAACTCGGAAGAAAACTCGAAAGGTAAGGAGGTAATTTGTTAATTAAAAACGTGAATTACAATATGCTTATATTGGGTGAACTTCAAAGATTGGAAGACTTGTCATCAGAGTATAAGGCAATACTTATTCTTATTAGTAAGAGAATTAGAAGAGATTTATGGCAGTGCGGTAAAAATGATGTAATGTTATATAAGATGCTAAATGAGTGTGGAAAGCAATTGGATATGGCTTATAAGGGTCCAGATCAATATATGGAACAAGATTTTACAGATTATATATTGAGTCTAAAACCATATTCTTTGTTTTTGGGAGTTCATTTACAGCCATATTATTTTGAAAAATTCGTATCGGATGTAAGATTAGAGAATTCTAGAAACATTATCGAAAAACAGTGGGATAATATCATATGTGCCGCAGAAAATAGTGATAAGGCATTTATAGATATTTTTGACGATGTTTTTTCAAAATGTATAGACCAATATGACGATGTATTTTTTCATACATTAAGTGATAGTGATGTTTTATGTAGAGTGGTTCCAGAATGGGGCTGGGATGAAAGCAGATTTATCCCATGGGATAATATAGATAATATGAATAGATGGAATCCACCAGGAAAAACATATTTGTACCTGTCTTTTGATGAGAATGAAAGAAAATATAATGATGAATTATCAGTTAGTGAATATATCTGTTTAGAAGAATACCGAGCCGAAAAAGATAACAAATATTCATTTTGTCATTTTAAACCGATAAAGAAGGGAAGAATCCTGGATTTATCGTATAATGACGTAGAACTATGGAAGATTGAAATGGCATTGGATAGATATCAAGAAATAGTTAAAGATTTATTTGTTAATTCAACATTGTCAGACCAAGCGGAATTAAAGAAGATGGGGACAACAAAGAGAAGCGTTAAGCGGTATATCAAGAAAAATGTTGATGAAACTATAATTGATAGATCGATTATTGAGAAAACAATTGCAAAAACATATTTAAAGATGGTATGTAATACGATTTATAAAAAAGTAGACGAAGATGATAATGCCGGAAAAGAGAAAGCATATAAATCATTTCATATTTTGGCAGGTTATTTGGAATCGAAAGGAATTACAGGAATTATATATCCATGTACAAGAACAAAGAAAATTATAGGAAAGAATCTTGTGCTATTTAATAGATATGATGCAGTTCCTATCAAGGATAGTATTCGGGAAATTATTTATAAATAGATGTCTAGCTGGTTATATAAATTACTTGTAAATAATGTTGTCAAGAATTTTGTGTATTATAAGACTATGAAATAATTGTATTGTCTCGAGTTTCTTTCGAGTTATTTTTAGAAAAACTCGAAAGAAAACTCGAAGGATAATTCAAAAAATATATATTATAAGCTAATTATGGAATGTGTAGAGAACCAAAGACAGTCACAAAATAAAGAATGAATTCAATTTTGATATCAGGACAAGTTTTAGAAGAAAGTATTTAACACTTAAAAAAGTGTTAAATATGACTATATCGAAAAAGTTATCAAGTGAAAATTAAAAAAGTTTTTGAAGAAAAGACAATCTAATCAATTTGGTTAAATTGTAATATACAAAATATAGTGAATTAAAGAAGGTGTATTTATGTACAAATTCCCGGATATTTCTCGTTGGTTTGATATTGTTGATTATGTCGAATATAATGGCTGTAGAAAAATAGAAGTTAATATGAAAAGACTCTCTCATACAGAGATAAGAGAATTTTGTAATGAATTTGCATTGTTTATATGTAGACTAAGATGTCCGTCACAAGATTGGCTGTTAAAGATGGAAAAGGCCATAAAGGGTATGGCTGGGTTGGATGTAACAGATAAGATGGTCTTGCGCAATATGTTTTATGCAGGATTCATTAGTGATGTAAAATATAAAGAAACAGGAGACTATTTGCAGTCATTTGATGATGAAGGAATAAAAGGATATTTTGGCGAATGTTTTTATTATATTTTGAGAAATCAAATATTTGAGGATGAAAAGGTATACATAGAACCACGAGTCCCTAAAAATTCATCCAAAGTACCAGGCATAGATTTTGTTGATATAAGAAAAGATTCCGAGGGCTATTATATGATAATCGGTGAAGTAAAAACAACTGAAAATGGTTACAGTTCAAGATTGACGGAAATAATTGATAGCTTTACAAGTCGTATTGATAAAACTTTTAGTGAAGTGTATCAGCAAATTAAGGATAATGATGATGGAAGTAATGAAGAATACTCTGCCTTTTTGGAGGATATGTTAGGTGTGTTTTATCGTATTACAGGGAATACTGAAAAAAGGAAAAGAGTTTCTGGAATTATTAATTACAATTATGAAGGTAAAAAAATAGGGCAGAAAGCACTTAGTGGGGTTAAAACAAAACTTGAAGGTATTGTTGATGATGACCCTATTTGTCGTAGATTTAAATTGATAGGAATATATAATTTAGAAAATGTAATTGAACAAACGAGGGATATTATATGGAACGTATTATAGATGCGGAGCACTTATATTCAAATATTAAAGAGTTGTTGGAAAAACAAAATGATATTGAAGAGGTAAGAAAACAGTTAGGAATAATTCATCTAAGAATACTGCAAAGAGATGTGATGAAGCGAACTAAGGAAAGAGACTGCACAAAAGAGTTGGTGGTTTATAACAAAATTGCATTTTACTTGCTTACTAAATTAACAAATTTTGAATATGATGAAGCTGTTTATTTTGAAGGGATGGAAATAGCTGCATTTTGTTTTGAAGTGTTGTTTAAAACAAAAATGTATAAACCACAAGAAGAAGTTGAATATGGATTTTTTTCTTCGATATGCTATGCTTTAGCAGAAAATCAAGCAAATAGTATTATTATGGCAAATAAGGTGCTTGATAATTATGAAGAATATTGCATAACGGGAAGATACATATATATATATATTGTTTTTAGCAAGAAAATATAAAAAGCTATCTAGAATGGTAGTAGTTGATGATACTGTGATAAAAGAAATAGTTAGATTTTCGAAGAGTATGATATATAGAAATGAAAAGAAAAATTATTTGAACGGTTTAGAAGATGTACTATTTCAGTTAAGAAATGAAGAGTCCGAAGATTATTATATGTTCAGACTGATTTACCTTGTTGCAAAAAGAATGGATATATGTTCAATACGTAATTTGCTGATAGATAATAGCGAGTTGGTAGATTATATTGATGTGTTAACACAGAAAGAAATTAGAAATGTGTTTGAATTGTGGCAATCTCAGAAATTTTTATTTGACGCTATGGAACAGATAAAAGAGACGGAGAATATATTTTTTTTATCTTTACCAACGAGTGCAGGAAAAACTCTTGTATCGGAACTTATTTTATATAAATTTTTATCGTATAAAAGGGGGATTGCAATATATATAGTTCCAACTATAGCGTTAACAAATGAGATCGAAAATTCATTTATTAGAAGGTTTAGGAAAGTTGGTATAAATGTAATTAAGGAGTTGGAGTATGATGACGAGAGTAGTATTGCGAAACCAGCAATTTTGATTTTAACGCCAGAAAAACTAGATTTGTTAGTAAGAAAACAACCAGAAGTATTAGAAGAACTGGAATGTATAGTATTTGATGAGTTTCACAAAATTTCTGATGGGCAACGGGGATGGTTAGAAGAAACATTAATTGCCTGGTTCGTATTCCATATGAATACATATAATTACAAAATTGTGATGATGTCTGCAATTGTGGATGGGCTGAAGGATAGCTTGTCAAATATAAAATCTACCATTTATGATAATAAGTGGACACCATCAAAAAAAATGTATGGCATGTTTTATTTGCCTAAAGATAATAAAAAAGTCTATGGTAATAATGTTAAAAAAGATGATGAAATAGCAGAAGAGTATAACTTAAGAATTAAGTATGATTTTAAACTTTTTGCCGATATACCAAATGTTTTTCAGAGGAAAACATTTGGTAAAAAGAGGAGAGATGGTAAAGATACAAAAAGATCTGATACAAAATATGATTTGTGCTGGAAAGCTGTAAATTCATTTGAGGAAGACACTATTTTGGTCTATTTTTATGCAAAAAAAGATATTAAGTCATTTATTTCAAAATGTGAAAAATATCGTGATAAAGATATGGATTCAAGATTGGAAAGTTTAAAACTTAACATAGCAAGACAATTAGGTTCAGAACATATGCTTGTGAAAGCACTTGATTATAAAGTTGGATTTCATGATGGCGATTTGCCAGAAGATGTTAGAAGCGTTATCGAAAGTGCTTATAAAAATAAATTAATAGATGTGTTGGCATGTACAACAACCCTAGCTGATGGTGTTAATTTGCCAGTTAGTACTTTGGTAGTAGGTACGTATTCTAATTACGATAACAATAGAAGACTGGATTTGAGAGATTACAAGAATATTGTTGGAAGAATTGGACGGGCGTTGATTGATACAGAGGGAAAGATTTTTTTGATAAAATATCCGGAGATATATAAGGAGGAAGATGTTCAGCATCTCAAAGAATATTATTATGGCGAAAGAATCACTAATTCATTAGAAAGTGCATTTGATGGAATTAAAGACGATTTACTAGTTGATGTTGAATCCTGCGCATATAAAGAAATGGATAAAGAGCGCAGGAATATCAAATCTATGATTGAAAGAATACAAATATTTGTATTTTCTTTATATGAAGAAATGCAAGAAAGTAATATAGTTGAATTTGAAGAAGCATACACTAAAGCATTTTTTTTAAAGCATTCATCTAAAACAGACAAGATTATGAATAGCTATGTTTCAAAATACTATAAGCTGGCTTGCGAAATACCATATGATTTTTTGCAGAAATGTAATAAAACGGGTGTTTCTTATGAAACTAATACTGTTTTAGTTCGATTGGCCCAGGAAGTGGGAGATTTTGAGGATGTATATGATATATTGTCAGAGAATGTTTATTTGAAGTTGCTGGAATGTAATGAATTTCTTCCGGAAGATGAGAGTGTTCAACATTATAATGCACTAATGACATGGTTAGAAGGTGGTTCATATAGAGAACTCAGGGATAAATATTTTGTTGAGGATGATGTTCAAAATTCAACAGAACGATGCACAAAATATATTAGAAGAATGTTTCAATATATTGTTCCGTGGGCTTTAAGTGCATTATTGGTATATATGGATGAGGAAACTGATTCCTATAGAGTGATGACATATTTGATTAGATGCGTCAAATATGGGTCTTTAGAGGAAGGTGTGGTTGCTTTATGCGAAAGTGGGATAAAGTCTCGAGAATTGGCAATTGATTTGAACAAATTATATGTGGATGATGCAAGCCAAGATACTGAAATCTCAGAATGGGTTGTAAATGTTCAAAAGGAAAGATTGGAGAAATCTTTTGGAAATAAATTTGATAGGTATATTCTTGAACAAGTTGCAAAATATCGATCCATTAAAAGAGAAGTAAGCCATTATTTTGAAAAAAGTCGAGCAATAATATGTCCTGTAAGAGGAGTTCAGTATTATGAATATTTTAATTTGGGGAGTAAGTATTTTGAGGATAATAAGAATGTATTATTGGTCCAAGATATGAACAATGAATATGATATGTATGCTGTGAAAGTTTTGACAAATAATGGCGAATTTATGTTAGGACATATTCCAATGACTTGTTCGGAAGAGGTTTTTGACTTGATTGAAAGTGGTTATCAATTAAAAAGTGAGATATATGAGATGAAAGAAAAATCACTTAAAATACGAGTTGAAAAAGTAGAATTAAACTTATAGAATGTATGTCCCATCTTAAGTGAATAATATTAGAAGGGGCATAGAATTTAAAATGCTCAATTAAATTCATTCATAGCATCTACATATCCTTGCAAGCCATCTGCTTTGAGAGCAAGTTCTGCATACAGCAGAGGAGCATCTTGAGCAAGCCTGTAAAGATATACAATATCATCAGGATTATCAAGAATGACAGATGAATTACACTTCTGGCAATTGATTATGAATGGGTCACTGTCATTTGCATATATAACGATGGGAGACCGTTTCAAGTTTTGTGTAAACGTTAAAAACTGATATAAGATTTGTGAATAGTTACAAATGGGCAGAGCCGATTTTCCGGATTCTGCCCATATCTGCATTATACAGGAGTTTTTTGGCATGTCAATAAAACCTGCCTAAAACAAGCTGTTTTTACAGGTTGTGTCCGATTAGACGTTCTTCAAAATAGATTTCCAGCTGGGAATGGATCTGCCCCCAGTCCTGCCTGTGTCCGGTCCATTTTTTCGTGATATCCATAGTTGCCAGATACAGCATT
>OGYM01003133.1_pt1 | contig 10073 bp, 9 predicted proteins | sample 1576491 | NCBI WGS metagenome assembly OGYM01 (sample SAMEA3541515, study PRJEB24748) | human gut metagenome | biome: human gut; feature: human-associated habitat; material: faeces | place: China | collected 2012 | reverse complement strand
TTAAGAGATAAATTAGATGTACAAACAGCTAATTTAAAACAAATTTTAAAGGAAACCGTCGTCACGATCATCATCGCAGCCGTCGTTATGGCGGCGCTGCAGCTGTTCGTGCAGAAGACGAAGCTCGGCCGCGCCATGCGCGCCGTGTCCGAGAACAAGGAGGCGTCCACACTTGTGGGCATCAATGTCAACCGCACGATCGTGACGACGTTTGCCATCGGCTCGGGGCTTGCGGCGGTTGCGGCGCTGATGTACTGCGCGCAGTATCACACCGTGACGACGACGATGGGGTCCATGCTGGGCCTCAAGGCGTTCGTTGCAGCCGTCATGGGCGGCATCGGCCTGATCCCGGGCGCCATGCTCGGCGGCATCGTCGTCGGCATCATCGAGGCGCTCGTGACGGCCTACATCAGCTCGTCGCTGGCAAATGCCGTGGTGTTTTTGATCCTGATCGTGATGCTGCTGGTCAAGCCGGCCGGCATCCTCGGAAAGAATGTAGGTGAGAAGGTATGAATACGCTGCAAAAAAAGAAACTGCGCGGCACCGGCGTCAACTGCGGCCTGATCGTGCTGCTCTTTGCCGTGGTGCTGCTGCTCGGTCAGGTGCTCCCGGACAATACCTATCGCCGCGTGCTGGTACCGATCATCTGGCAGATGTGTATCTTCATCCTGCTCGGCACGTCGCTCAACCTCACGCTCGGCTATCTGGGCCAGCTCACGCTCGGGCACATGGGCTTTGCGGGCATCGGCGCGTATACCGCCGCGCTGAGCTCGCTCGCGCTTGAGCGCGCGGGTGTGTTCGAGGCATCCAAGGCGGCGCCCGGCCAGCTCATTCTGGTCGTGCTCGGCTGCTGCCTGCTCGGCGCCATTTTCGCAGGGCTGCTCGGACTGCTCGTGGGCATTCCGGCGCTGCGTCTGCGCGGCGACTATCTGGCCATCGTGACGCTCGGCTTCGGCCTCATCGTCGAAAACGTCATCGCAAACCTGCCCTTTGCCGGCGGTGACGGTCTGGCGAGCGGCACGGCCAGCTCCTCGCTCTATGCCAACGGCCTCGGGCTGTCGACCTCGCTGCAGGCAAAGTATGTGTGGCTCGTGCTGGGCATCACCATTTTGTGCATCGCGCTCATGTGCACATTCATCCGCTCCAAATACGGCCGCGCCATTGAGGCCATCCGCGACGATGAGATCGCAGCGGCGGCCTCCGGCGTGAACACAACGTATTATAAGATCCTTACGTTCGTTATCTCGGCATTCTTTGCGGGGCTTGCCGGCGGACTGTATGCCACATGCTTTTCCTCGCTCACGACGGCGAGCTTTACGTTCACCAGCGCCTCGATCTGGAATTCGACTTTCATCGTCGTCATCGTGGTGCTTGGCGGCATGGGCTCCATGACCGGCTCGGTGCTGGCGGCCGTTGCGATGTACCTGCTCAACTATGAGATCAAAAACGGCGCATGGGTGTCGGCTCTGCCGAGCTTTGTGCAGTCGCTGTTTCAGTTCCCGATGCTGATCTATGCGCTCGTGCTGCTGGTCGTCATCATCTTCCGCCCCAGAGGCATTCTGGGCACGTATGAATTTTCACTCGACCGGCTGCTGTTCGACGGCCGTCTGGCCGGGAAGAAAAAGGCCAAGGCCAGGAAGGGAGGTGCTGACGCATGACCGATACCAGACCCGTTGTGCTCAAAGCGGAGCACCTCGGCATCACCTTCGGCGGCCTGAAGGCAGTGTCGGATTTTAATATGGAGATCCACGAGGGCGAGCTTATGGGGCTCATCGGCCCGAACGGTGCAGGCAAGACCACGGTCTTTAACCTGCTCACCGGTGTGTATGTGCCGACGGAGGGGGCATTCTACCTCTGCGGGCAGAAGCTCAACGGCAAGCAGACCTATCAGGTCGTGGAGGCCGGCATTGCCCGCACATTCCAGAACATCCGCCTGTTCAAGGCCATGACGGTGCTCGACAACGTGAAGATCGCCTTCACGAAGGACATCCACTACAACCTCGCCGACAGTCTCCTGCGCACGAAAAAGTACTGGAACACGGAGCAGGAGCTGGCCGACAAGGCCATGGAATACCTGCGCATCGTCCATCTGGACGACAAGGCCGGACAGCTCGCGTCCAGCCTGCCCTACGGCCAGCAGCGCAAGCTGGAGATCGCCCGCGCGCTGGCAACGAACATGAAGCTGCTGCTGCTCGACGAGCCGGCAGCCGGCATGAACCCGACCGAGACGGCAGAGCTGCTCTCGTGCATCAACACCATCCGCGATACGTTCCATGTGGCCATTCTGCTCATCGAGCACGATATGAGCCTGGTCATGCGCGTCTGTGAGCGCATTCAGGTCATCAATTTCGGCCAGACGATCGCTGCCGGACTCCCGTCGGAGATCGCGAGCAATCAGGAGGTCATCGAGGCGTATCTCGGCGAAGAGGAGGCGGACGACGATGCTGAAGATTGAAGATCTGGAGGTGTCCTACGGCGCTGTGCAGGCGCTGCGCGGCATCAGTATGGAGGTCAATGACGGCGAGATCGTCTCGCTCATCGGCGCCAACGGCGCCGGCAAGACCACAACGCTGCACGCCATCACCGGGCTTGTGCCCATCAGGAGCGGCTCCGTGATCTATGATGGGCACGACCTGCGCAAGACGGACCCCAGCCGCATCGTCACCATGGGCCTTGCGCACGTGCCGGAGGGCCGGCAGGTGTTCACGCGCATGACCGTGGCGGAAAACCTTGCCATGGGCGCGTATTTCCGCAAGGACAAAAAGGCGATCGCGGACGATCTCGAGCGGGTCTATGCCCGCTTCCCGCGTCTGAAGGAGCGCGCAAAGCAGCTCGCGGGCACGCTCTCCGGCGGCGAGCAGCAGATGCTGGCCATGGGCCGCGCGATCATGAGCGCACCGAAGCTCATCGTCATGGACGAGCCGTCCATGGGCCTGTCGCCCGTGCTCGTGCAGGAGGTGTTTTCCATCATCGGCACGATGCATGAGCTGGGCATCACGATCCTGCTCGTGGAGCAGAACGCGAAGATGGCGCTCGCCATCGCCGACCGTGCCTATGTGCTCGAAAACGGACGCATCACCATGTCCGGCAGCGCACGCGACCTGCTGCACGACGATAAGGTCCGTAAGGCCTATCTCGGCGCGTGAATACAAACAAGCATCATCGGGCGGAGCCGCTTTTCGGCTCCGCCTGATTTCGTTTTGAAGCGGCGTCTTGCGCGTGGACTGCGTCTGCGCAAGATGCTGCTTTTGCGGTTCTGCGGTAGAGACAACTTCACGCGAGACATAGTTTTTGCGGTAATTATGTCGCAAAACGTGTCAATTGTGCTTATGCCCTTACATTTGTACTTGTGAAATGGTATCAATAAGATTGGAACAAATACTTGCTGCGTTGATGTGAGCCTTGGATGCCATGTACGCAGCACGCAGCGAAATGCGCAAAATCACGAGAAAAAATGTAGGGAGGAGACCATATGAGAAAACGACGTTTGAGCGAAGGGTTGTGCTAGCACTAGTGCAGGTTCATCGCTTGCTTTCGAATCCAACTTCGAATCCAACTTATTGAATTGTTAATTGATTGTATTTTTTTGGCGAGTTTAACGCCTTAAAGTGCAGCGGAAAGGTGTGGTCAGAAACGTGAAACGTGTTATTTCGATTATCTTAATTATTTGCCTAATAGCAAGTTTTTCAATTACGGGGGCTTTTGCGGCTGGAGAAGACTATCGCGGATGGGCGCAGTCCGATTCACGATGGGGCAGCCTTCCGGTAGGCTCATCAGGTTCAACTGTGGCGAGTATTGGCTGCTGCGTCACATCTGTAACAAAGCTGATCATTCAAGCAGGACTGCGTAATTCGGATGATTTCAATATAGGCACACTTGTTCGGTGGCTTAATAATAATGGCGGGTTCACTTCCGACGGAGGCTTATACTGGGGAAAGCCGGGAGAATGTGTTTCCGGTTGGTCAAACTATGGTGATGTTTTGGGATATGGGTCGTATTCATCGTCATCATATAATGGCCAGATGATTGCGTGGATCCGCAAGGGATTACATATGTTGATCAACGTAAATTCTGGCGGTCACTGGGTTGCGGTTGATGAAGCAAAGTCGCTGGCGACCGGGCAAATATATATTATGGATTCCCTGAGCGGTGCGCAAAATACGGATTTAACACTTGCAAGTAGATACGCATCCTTTAATGCCATCCATGCATACACTGGTGGTTCCACGCCTAGCGGCGGAACAGTGACGCCGGATCCAGGCCTGTCCGTGAAAGAAACGATCACCTGCAAGCGTACGATCAAGCTCCCGGAGCGCGTGGTCAATCTGTACAGCAATCCGACGGATACAACACGCCTGACGTATTTTGATTATGGCCCGACCGTGTATTCATCTCGCTATGCCGTTATGAGTGATGGCAGCATCATGTACGAGGTCGGTGCGACGAACCATCAGGGACAGGACATAAAAGTGTGGCTGAAGTATGAAAGTGACATGACCGTTACAAAGCAGCATACTTACGGCAGTACGCAATACGAATCTGCGCATCCGCACCGTGGTTATCAGGTATGTGAGTGCGGAGACAAAACTTATACCGGGGAAACGACAACCAGAGACGACTGCAGTGAATGCGGTGGGGAAGTGAAATATGCTGTGGAAGGCGGCTATCTCACGTTCGATAAAAAGACAGGAACCGTTACCGATTGCGATCAGTCCGTTACCAAAGCCAATATTCCGCATACAATCAAAGGTGTGACCGTGACGTGCATTGGCAATGATGCTTTCGATAATTGCAGATCTCTGACAAGCGTAACGATTCCGGACAGTGTGATGAGCATTGGTGATTCGGCTTTCCGATATTGCACATCTCTGACGAGCGTGACGATCCCGGACAGCGTGACGAGCATTGGTGATACGGCTTTCCAATATTGCACATCTCTGGCGAGCGTGACGATCCCGGACAGCGTGACGAGCATTGGTGGTCGGGCTTTCGATGGCTGCGCATCTCTGACGAGCGTGACGATCCCTGACAGCGTGACGAGCATTGGTGATTGGGCTTTCGATGGCTGCACATCTCTGACCAGCGTGACGATCCCGGACAGCGTGACGAGCATTGGCGATTGGGCTTTCGCATATTGTAAATCTCTGACAAGCGTAACGATCCCGGACAGCGTGACGAGCATTGGCGGTTACGCTTTCGCTGTCTGCAAATCTCTGACGAGCGTGACGATCCCGGACAGCGTGACGAGCACTGGCGAGTGTACTTTCTCTGACTGCGTATCTCTGACCAGCGTGGCAATCCCGGACAGTGTGACGTGCATTGACAATGGTGCTTTCTATGGTTGCAGATCTCTGACCAGCGTGACGATCCCGGATGGCGTGACAAGCATTGGCAGGAGTGCTTTCTCTTGGTGCACATCTCTGACAAGCGTGACAATCCCGGACAGCGTGACAAGCATCGGCAGTGGTGCATTCAGCAATTGTGCCGCTTTGACCGGTATATGGGTCACTGAGGGCAACAGTCATTACTCCAGCGATGCATCCGGTGTTCTGTTCAGCAAAGATAAGACAACTTTGGTGCAGTGCCCGGGCACACTTGCGGCATGTACGATCCCGGACAGCGTGACAAGCATTGTCGGTTACGCTTTCGATGGCTGCACATCTCTGACGAGCGTGACGATCCCGGACAGCGTGACGAGCATTGGCAAGGGTGCTTTCTATGATTGCACATCTCTGACAAGCGTGACGATCCCGGACAGCGTGACGAGCATTGACGAGTACGCTTTCTATGATTGCAAATCTCTGACGAGCGTGACGATCCCGGACAGCGTGACGAGCATTGGTGATTGGGCTTTCTCTGGCTGCAAATCCCTAACAAATGTGTATTTTACCGGTACGGAGGAAGCATGGAATGGCATTACGATTGACGACGGAAATGACGCGTTAAAAAACGCCAACATCCATTACAATTATGTTTCCCATACCCACAGCTACAAGGCTGTTGTCACAGCGCCGACGTGCACGGCCAAGGGCTACACGACGCACACCTGCTCCTGCGGCGACAGCTACGTGGATACTTATGTGGACGCGCTCGGCCATGCATGGGACAGCGGCACGGTGACCAAGCAGCCGACCGCGACGGAGACCGGCGTCAGAACCTATACCTGCACGCGCTGCAGCGTGACCAAGACGGAAACCATCCCGGCCACCGGCAGCGTTGACGTGACACAGATGTTCACCGACGTGACGAAAAACTGGGCGTACCCCGGCATCCAGTACTGCGTGACGCACGGCATCATGGGCGGCATGGGCGACGGCACGTTTGCCCCGACCGGCACGACGACGCGCGCGCAGATCGTGCAGATCCTCTATAACCTCGAGGGCACGCCGGCGGTGAGCGGCACGACGCCGTTTACCGACCTGACCGCAAACTGGTACAAGCCCGCCATCCTCTGGGCGTACCAGAACAATGTGGTCGCGGGCAAATCGCCGACCACGTTCGACCCGGAGGGGCCCGTCACGCGCGAGCAGATCGCAGTCATCCTCACGCAGTACATGTTTCATGTCCTCAAGATGAATCGAACGTGGACGCCCGCCGATCTGAGCACGTTCCCGGACGGCGCGAACGTGAGCAGCTGGGCGAAGGAGGCCATGCAGGATGCGGTCGCGCTCGGCCTCATCAACGGCACGGCGACATCCGACGGTACGGTCTATCTCGACCCGCAGGGCAGCGCCACCCGCCAGCAGGTCGCAACGATCCTGATGAACTTCTGCCAGAACGTGAAGAAGTAACATAACGGCATTTTTCGCAGATGCACCCCGGAATGCACCGGGGTGCATCTTTTTGCGCTGCTGAAAACATTTTGCTTTCTTTTTGCCGCTGTACGTGGTACACTATAATGTACAATTTTATCAGGAGGTATTTTTCTATGCCGGAAAATTATATTACTTGCCAGGATGAAAAGGGCAGCATCAATATCTCTGAGGACGTCGTTGCCGCGATGGTGCGCGCAGCGATCACGGAAGTGGACGGCGTCGCCGGGATCGCGACCTCTGCCGGGACGGAGCTGGCCGAGCTGCTCGGCATCAAGTCCGCTGCCAAGGGCATCAAGGTGCAGATCGTCGACGGCACGATGACGGTCGACACGATCATCACGGTGCGCTATGGCTGCAGCGTTGTGGCCGTTGCCAGAGCGGTGCAGGAGTCCGTCACGAGCGCGGTGGAGTCCATGACCGGTATCGGCAAGCCCATTGTCAACGTGCACGTGTCCGGCGTGGCGTTTGACAAATAAGGAAAAGCAGGAGAAATCACTATGACAAGAACGGTTGCGCGTGAGATCGCGATCCAGCTCAGCTTTGCCGCGCAGCTCGCCGGGGAGGACGCCCGCGAGACGGCGGATGCATTTTTCAGCCGGGAGTATTTTGCGACACTGGCGGAGGAAGATCCGCTGTTCCGGGAGTATCCGGACGATACGCAGCTTGACTACATCCGCCGGCTGACCGGCCTGGTCTATGACCATATGTACGAGCTCAACCACATGATCGAGAAATATGCCCGCGGCTGGCGGCTTGAGCGCATCTCACGCACCGCTGCGGCGATCATGCGCTGCGCCATGTGCGAGATCCTCTATATGGACGACGTGCCGAATGCCGCTGCGATCAACGAGGCGGTGCAGCTTGCCAAGGGCTATGAAGAGCCGGAGACAGTCGCATTCATCAACGGCGTGCTCGGAAGCTTTGTGCGCGGTGAGCTTGCGCAGGAAGCAGAGCCCACCGCAGAGGCGGAAGCAGCGCCCTCCGAGACGCCGGGCGAGGTGCTCGCTCCGTCGGAAGATGGCTGCGCAGAAGGCTGAAATGGAGCGTACATCCTTTACCGTCACAGAGCTCAATGCCCATATCAAGCAGCTTCTGGACGCAGACACGCTGCTCGGCAACGTCTGCGTGACGGGCGAACTGTCAAACTATAAGGTCTATCCGTCCGGACACCACTACTTCACACTCAAGGATGCCGAGAGCAGCCTGCGCTGCGTGATGTTTCGCAGCAGCGCACAGTCGCTGCGCTTTCGTCCGGCGAGCGGCATGAGTGTGGCAGCGGTCGGCCGCATCGCGGTCTACCCGCGCGACGGCGCGTATCAACTCTATTGTACGCGGCTCATCCCCGGCGGTGTCGGCGACCTGTATGCCGCCTATGAGCAACTCAAAGAGCAGCTGCAAAAAGAGGGACTGTTTGACCGCGCACACAAAAAACCGCTGCCGCAGTTTCCACAGCGGATCGCCGTGATCACGTCGTCCGCCGGCGCGGCGGTGCGCGATATCATCCGCGTGCTCGGCAAGCGCTGGCCGGCCAGTGAGGTCGTGCTGCTGCCCGTGCGCGTTCAGGGTGTGGAAGCTCCGGCGGAGATCGCCGGGGCGATTCGTTATGCCAACCGCTATCATGTGGGCGATCTCATTATCACCGGACGCGGCGGCGGCTCGATCGAGGACCTGTGGGCGTTTAATGACGAGCGCGTTGCGCGCGCGATCTATGACTCGGACATTCCGGTCATCTCCGCCGTCGGTCACGAGCCGGATGTGACAATCTCGGACTTTGTGGCTGACCTGCGCGCGGCGACGCCGTCCAATGCGGCGGAGCTTGCCGTGCCGAATGCGGAGGATCTGCGCGAGACGCTGCGCAGCTATGACATCCGTATGACGCAGGCGATGCGCAAGCAGATGACGCAGCGCCGCGCCGCGCTGGGGAATTTGGCCGGCCGGCGCGTTTTGCAGTCTCCGGCGGCGTATTTTGATCTCCGGCGGGTGGAGCTTGACTACACTCGTAGCCGCCTGACCGCGGCGGGGGAACGCTATCTTGCCTCACGCAGACGGGCCTTTGCGCAGTGTGCAGCGGCACTCGACGCGATGAGTCCGCTCAAGGTGCTCGGCCGCGGCTATGCCGTGGCGTCGGATGCAGCCGGGACGGTCCTCCGCTCGGCAGGACAGGTTCAGCCCGGAGATGCGATCCGCGTACAGCTTCAGGATGGTGCGCTGCACTGCACCGTGAACAACAGGGAGGAAGCTCATGGCAAAACAGGAACTGACCTTTGAAGCGTCCATGCAGCGGCTGGATGAGATCGTCAAGCAGCTGGAAAAGGGTGATGTGCCGCTCGATGCGTCGCTGGCGCTGTTCGAGGAGGGCTCGCACCTGCTCAAAACCTGCAATGCGTTGCTCGACACCGCTGAGCAGAAGGTCGTGCAGATGAAAAAAGGGAGTGACGGTGCGCCCGTCGAGCTTCCGTTTGAAACAGAGGAATGACGCATGGATTATCAGACGCAGTATCACGAATACAAGGCGCTTGCGGATGCGGCGCTCAATACGTACTTTACGGACACGAGCGTGTCCTATCACCGTCTGCTTGAGGCGATGCACTACAGCCTTGCCGCCGGCGGCAAGCGGCTGCGCCCGGTGCTCGTGCTCGCGTTTTGCGCTGCCTGCGGCGGAGACGTGCGCGCAGCGCTTCCGGTCGCATGCGCGGTCGAGATGGTGCATACTTATTCGCTGATCCATGACGACCTGCCGTGCATGGACAATGACGATCTGCGCCGCGGCAAGCCGACCAACCACGTAGTGTTCGGCGAGTGCACGGCGACGCTTGCGGGCGACGCGCTGCAGGCGGAGGCGTTCCGCACGATCCTCTCGACGGAGCTGCCGGCGGAAATGCGCGCCGAGTGTGCACGGCTTCTTGCCGAGGCTGCTGGTGAAAACGGTATCTGCGGCGGACAGCAGCTCGACATGGAGGGCGAGGGTAAGGCGCTCACGAAGGAGGAGCTGATGGACATCAATGACCGCAAAACGTCGGCGATGATCTATGCTGCCTGTCTCATGGGCGTGACCTGCGGCGGCGGAAACGAGCGGCAGCGCGAGGCGGCGGCGAAATATGCCAAGGCGCTCGGCCTGGCCTTCCAGATCCGTGACGATATGCTCGATGTCATCAGCACGGAGTCGGTGCTCGGCAAGCCTATCGGCTCGGACGCGCGCGAGGGCGAAGGAAAAGTTTATTTGACCATTTTGAAACGATACAAAATATAAAAAAAGCT
>OGYM01003127.1_pt1 | contig 10089 bp, 9 predicted proteins | sample 1576491 | NCBI WGS metagenome assembly OGYM01 (sample SAMEA3541515, study PRJEB24748) | human gut metagenome | biome: human gut; feature: human-associated habitat; material: faeces | place: China | collected 2012 | reverse complement strand
ACAGAATTAAGTTTCAATTAGTAGCCTAATTAATATGTCCAATATTTTGGGTGCATATCATTCCAGCTTTAATGCTTTTTTATTTTATCTATTTATTTGACAAATATCTTTGACGATTTCTCCTGCAATCATTAAGCCTGCGATTGGTGGCACAAAAGAAATACTTCCTAAAGGCTGTTTACGAGTAGAAGCAGGACTATTATCTTTAGAGGTATTTTCTTTAAAATTTACAGTATAATTAGTAAAGGGTTCCTCTGTAGAATAAAGGACTTTTAATTTTTTTATACCTTGTTGTTTTAATGTTTTGCGCATAATGCGAGCAAGAGGACAAGTATGTGTTTTATAGATATCTGTAATTACGAATTTTTGTGGGTCTAATTTATTGGCAGTGCCCATAGAACTCATAATTGGCAGATTGTGTTTATTGGCATTTACAATTAAATTAATTTTAGCTTTTACATCATCTACAGCATCAACAATGTAGGTATAATCGTCATCCCAATTGAAAAAATTGCTTTCAGGTGTATATAATTTTTCTATAGTTGTAACTTTTGCTTGCGGATTGATAGATAGTATGCGCTCTTTCATCATTAATGTTTTTTTCTGACCAATAGTTGTTTCAAGAGCATGTATTTGACGATTGATATTAGTTAGTGATATATCATCGCTATCAATTAAAATGAATTCACCAATACCACAGCGAGCTAATCCTTCTGCCACATAAGAGCCTACGCCACCAATGCCAAAGATGGCAATTTTACTTTGGGCTAATTTAGACATATTTTCTTCGCCTAATAATAATTCTGTACGGCTAAAACGGTTTAACATAGATTTCTCCTCATTAATAGATAAAATGCACTAAACAGATTAATTTCAATTTGATTAGTCTATTTAGTGCATTTAGTTTTGATAAAGTAAATTTTATTTTATATCGTTTTTAAAGTTGAAAAATGGAAATGCTGAAAAGCTACTTTTTTTATTGTCTTTTTCTTTATTCATGAAATCTGGTAATTTTAAACTATCATCTGTTTTTGGCTTAACAGTATTATCAGTTGTAGCTTTAGTTGCAGTATCTTTATTTTCTGTAGAAGCTTTTTCTTCATTTGGTGAAGCATTATCAGAAAAATCAGTAGCAATGATAGTAACACGAACTTTGTCGCCTAAATTATCATTGATTACTGTTCCTAAAATAATATTTACATCTGGATGAGTATGTTCATTGATGAATTTACTAGCTTCATTTACTTCATACAAGGATAAAGAAGAATTACCACTGATATTTAAAATAATACCACGAGCACTAGATAAACTTCTTTCTACTAAAGGACTACTAATAGCTTCTTTTACAGCATCTACAGCACTTTCACTGCTTTCACCAATACCCAAGAGTGCATCAGGATGATCACTTTGCTGGAAGATGGATTTTACATCGGCAAAGTCAACATTGATAACGCCTACTGTTAAAATCAATTCAGTTACACAGCGTATACCTTGGCGAAGTACCATATCAGCCATGCGGAAAGCATTTAAAAGTGTTAATTTAGTGCTTGTTTTGATTTTTAATAAATTATCATTGTGAACAGTGATTAATGCGTCCATATAAGGCATTAATTCTTTGATAGAAGCTTCAGCTAATTTTTGTTTACGTGCTCCTTCAAAAGTAAAAGGTACAGTTACTACGCCGACTGATAAGATATTCATATCGTGGGCAATTTTAGCGATTACAGGTAATGCACCAGTACCAGTACCAGCACCAAGTCCTGCTGTTAAAAAGACCATATCAGCACCTTTTAATGCTTGTTTAATCACTTCAGCATCATTTTCGGCTGCTTCATGACCTAAGTTAGCATTACCACCACAACCAAGACCTTTAGTTAAAGTTGTACCTATTTGAATTTTTGTAATATTATCGCTTGTTAAAGATTTTAACTGTTTGTGGTCGGTATTAACTGCAATTAAGTCTAAATCTAAATCAGTGTTTTCGGCAATACGTTTTACTACGTTATTACCACCACCACCAACACCAATTATTTTTATATTAACAATTGCATTTTTTATTCCATTGGTTATTTCACACAATAAGGGCACCTTCTTAATAGAATTTATATTATTAATAGCTTACCATAATATTTAGGCTTTGAATAGTTTAGAAGTTTTAAATATAATTACCCCTAAAATACCAGATAATACGGAAGCACATAAAATACTGATTTTGGCACTAGCAAGGTAAGAGGCATTGTCAAATGCCAAAGATGCGATAAATAAGGACATAGTGAAACCTATACCGCCTAAAGAACCAGCACCAATTAATTGAGTAGTTTTAGCGCCTTCTGGCATTTTAGCAAAACCTAATTTAAATAAAATGAAAGCTGCACCGCAAATACCTAGAGGCTTACCAATACAAAGACCTAAGATGATACCGATACCAATAGGAGAAAGAATATCAGAAATACCGCCTTCAACAGTAACACCAGCATTTGCTAGAGCAAAAATAGGCATGATAGCATAAGCTGACCATGGTTCAAGTTTATGTTCTAGTTTGTGGAGTAAAGAATTTTCATGGTTTTTATTATCAGCAGGAATTAACATACCTAAACATACGCCAGCGATTGTAGGGTGAATACCTGCATTTAAGAAGGCAACCCAAGCGATTAAACCTACTAATAAATAAGGAAGGAAATTTCTACAATTTAAGCGATTGAGAATAAAAGCACCTAAAAGTGCAACTAAACCAATACCTAAAGCAGCAAAAGATATATTAGAATTATAGAAAATAGCAATAACAATAATAGCACCTAAGTCGTCAACAATAGCTAAAGCTGTGAGGAAAATGGCAATACTGCGAGGTGCACCACTAGCAGCGATTGCTAAGATACCTAAGGAAAAGGCGATATCTGTAGCCATAGGAATTCCCCAACCAGAAACAGTATCTTGTCCCATATTTACAAGATAATATAAAATCGCTGGAACAATCATACCACCAATAGCCGCACTTATAGGTAAGATGGTGGCAGATAAAGATTTTAATTCACCAAAGAGAAATTCACGTTTGATTTCAAGACCGATAACAAAGAAGAAAATTGCCATGAGTCCATCATTAATCCAATAAAGTATAGTTAAATCTAAATGCCATTTGGCTGGACCTAATGGCATTTGTGTATTTAAAACTTCATTGTAGAAAGTGGATAAACTCGTATTAGCTAGCACTAATGCTAATATAGCAAAAAGTAAAAGTATTATACCACTAGAAGCTTCATGACGAAAGAATGTCATAAAAGGGGAAGTAAGTAATTCAACATTGCTTTTTACTACATTATTAATTTTTTTTCTCAATAAAATAACCTCTTTTCTTTTTAATATTAATATTATTAATTTATTTACTAAAAATTTGCCTATATAGATTATACATTTTTTTATATAAGTAAGGCAAATATATTTTGAGATAATAATAATTAATCTTTGTATTTTATGTATCTTTGTTGTAAAATAACTATACTGGGATTTTAATGAGCAAGTAAGTTTTGGAGTTGATAAATTTTATGGATAACCTTTTAAGAATAGTATTACCGATGTTAGAAGGGTCACAGGTAACACTACAGATTTTCTTTATTACTTTGGTATTATCGGTGCCGTTAGGTATGCTATTTTCTTTAGCTAGATTATCATCAATAAAACCAATAAGATATTTGACAGAGGTATATATTTGGTTAATGCGTGGTACACCACTTATGTTACAATTATTATTTGTCTACTTTGCATTGCCAATGATTGGAATTCGTTTGCCTGATATAGCAGCTGCATTATTAGCATTTTCTTTGAACTATGCAGCGTATTTTGCTGAAATTTTTAGAGCGGGGATTCAATCTGTCGATAAGGGTCAATATGAAGCTGCTAAAGCTTTAGGTATGAATTATCCACAAATGATGAGACATGTTATTTTGCCACAGGTAATACGCATAGTATTGCCACCTGTAAGTAATGAAACTATAAATTTAGTGAAAGATACTTCACTTATTTACATCTTGGCTATGAATGATTTACTAAGAGTAGCTCGTTCTATAGTACAAAGAGAATTTGATATGACACCGTTTTTAGTAGCAGCTATTTTTTATTTATTTATGACATTTATATTAACATGGGGCTTCAAAAAATTAGAAGCGAAATATAATATTAGTACGAGGTAAAATACGTAATGAGAAAAAGTTTATATATTTTTTCCTTAGTATGTCTTTTTACTTTGCTTTGTATGCAAAGTATGGTTTTTGCAGCTAGCGAAACGGCTACAATAAAGAATTTAAGAATTAGTAATAATAGCGATAAAGTTCGTATTGTAGTTGATGCTGATAAAGAAGTAGATTATCAATCATTTGCATTATCTTCACCTGATAGAGTAGTTATAGATTTAAATGATGCTGCTTTGGCTAAGAATATAGAAAAAGAAGTAGATATCAATAGTAAATATGCTAGCAAAGTAAGAGTTGCACAATTTAAAGATAATGTAGTAAGAGTTGTTGTAGAAACTGATGTAAAAAAATCTGGTTATGATATTTTTGGTATTGTAGGTGGAGAAACACCTTATAGAGTAGCAATGGATTTTGGTAACATTAGTTATGCTGCAATAGGCTCTACTACAGGAAGTTCTACAAGTAGCAGTAGCAATGATACTAGCTATAGAGTTAATGAAGATTTTGATATTGATAAAAATGCAAAATCCGTGTTAAAAGGTAAGAGAATTACTATTGACCCAGGTCATGGTGGCAGTGATTCTGGAGCAATTGGACCAACTGGAGTACGTGAAAAAGACCCAACTTTACGTATTGGCTTAAATCTAGCAGAAATGTTAAAACAATCTGGAGCAAAAGTATATATAACAAGAAAAACAGATACAGATGTTGCTCCACAGCCTGCAACCGATGTGGAAGAATTGCAAGCGCGTGTAGATGTAGGAAATAAAACAAATTCAGATATATTTGTAAGTATACATTTAGATTCCTTTACATCGCCATCAGCTCAAGGTACTACAGGTTATTATTATGTAAATGGTAGTAGCAATAGTGAACGACTTGCTAGATATATAAAAGAGGGCGTTATTGAGCAAATAGGAACATATGATAGAGGTACAAAAACAAGTAATTTCTATGTGGTTAAACATACCCAGATGCCAGCTACATTATTAGAAGTTGCCTTTGTTTCTAACCCAAAAGAAGAAGCCATTTTAAAATCAGATGATGGTGTAAAAAAATCAGCTAAAGGTATTTTTAATGGTATTGTAAGATATTTTAGCGAATTATAAGAAGCAAGCCTTTTCTTAGATATATTGAGAAAAGGCTTGTTTTATTTTAGAAAATATAAAATAAATTTCAAGAATAGAGCAGAAAAATCATATCCTATAACAAAAATGAAATAAAACATTCTTATTGTAAAAATATTATAAAATATTTTGAATTTAACTTGACAAATTTACAATAAAAGGTTATTGTATAAGTCATAGAGATAAATATATTATTTTGTTGTATACAAAAAGTGAATTTATTCACAAATATTATTTTTTATTTCGTTTTATTTGGGGTATATTTTAGGGGTATTGTGAAGAATTTCACAAATAATGATTAGAATTTTGGGGGAGATTTAATAATGCCTAGAAAAAATCAGGGAACAAGACCACATGTTGTTATTCTTGGAGCAGGTTTTGGTGGAATTAAAGCTGCAAAATTATTAGCAGACAAAGATGTAGATGTTACTATTGTTGATAAACATAACTATCATTTATTCCAACCGCTATTATATCAAGTATCGACATCTATTTTATCTGAAGATGAAATTTCTTATCCAATTCGTGCATTTTTCCAGAAAAATGAAAACATCGATTTCTTTATGGCAGAAGCTACAGGATTTGATCCTGCAAATAAAATTGTAAAAACTAGTCATGGGGATATCAGCTATGATTATTTAATTATTGCTACAGGTGCTACTACAAATTATTTTGGTATGAAATCTGTAGAAGAACATTCTTATCCAATGAAAACTTTACGCGAAAGCACATTACTTCGCAATCATCTTATTCGTACATTTGAACGTGCTTCTCGTGTAGAAAATGATAAAGATTTGAAAAAAGCACTTATGACAATTATGATTGTTGGTGGCGGCCCTACTGGCGTTGAAGAAGGTTTACGGCGAGAGTTTCGTGCGCGAGAAGATCGGCGGCAAGACCGGCGCCGAGAATCCCGACGAGGTGAAGGACGAGACGGCCAAGGGCACCGAACCGGACATCCGTTTTACGAAAAAGGATAACGTACTCTATGTCTTTGCCCGGAGCTGGAAAGCGCCTGCGGTGCGCGTGCAGGATCTGCTGCTGACCCCGCATGAATCGGTGAAGCGGGTGTCGCTGCTCGGCTACAAGGGAAAAATCGACTGGAAGATGGACGGCAACGGCATAGAAATGAGCCTGCCGGGCAAGTTCCGCCCAGAGGTGCCGGTCTATGTCTACAAACTCGAATTATAGCGGGCCGGGACGTATTGTCCGCGACCCGATGCCGGGGATATGCTGTTCCGGGTATGCCGTGAATATCGGGCGAACCGATGGCGCCCTGTGTGTTGAAAACTACGACTGTGAAACCGATAAAACTGATTTGAAATGAGAAAAAATTACGCCAATGCTCTACATCACCAACTCAATTATAGAGGTTTGCGAACCACGTCGATGATAGAACCATCGCGATATTCTACGATTGCGATGATGTCCTCGTCTTTGTCAGATACAGGAATATCTTGTGGTTTACCTACTAAGTCGAATGCTAATTGTTGTAATTCTTCAATTGTGTAGATAGGCAAGTTGCTATCTTTGAAGCGTTCAATCAAATCAGTACGAGCTGGGTTGATTGCGATACCGTATTCAGTAACGAGTACGTCAACGGAGGAGCCTGGTGTAATTACAGTAGCTACTTTATCACGGATCATTGGCAAGCGGCCACGGATCAATGGGCAAGTAATAACTGTGCATTTAGCACCTGCTGCTGTATCGGAGTGACCGCCAGAAGCGCCCATCAATACACCGTTGGAGTCAGTCATTACGTTTACGTTGAAATCAAGGTCGATTTCAGTAGCACCAAGGAATACTACGTCTAGGTAGTTTGTAGTGCAGTCAGTCCATGGGTTAGCGTACATGGAAGCGGACATTTCGATGTGTGCAGGGTTTTTATCCAAAGATGCAGCTGCAGTAGTATCGAATGTTTGAGTATCGTAAATAGCACGAATCAAGCCTTCTTCAAGCATACCAGTCAAGATACCAGTAGCACCACCGATAGCAAAGCCACCTACTTCACCGCGTTTGCGAAGTTTTTCAGCGATGAATTTCGCAACTGTCAATGGAGCACCACCAGCACCCAATTGGAATACGAAACCTTCTTTAATGATACCAGCTTGGTCAAGGAATTCACCAGCTAGTTCAGCGATTTTAATTTGAATAGGGTTCTTAGTGAAGCCAATTGCACCAGAAGCAATACCTTCTGGGTCGCCGATGCTTTCAACAGGAACAACATAATCTACATCTGTTTGAGGGATGGCATAGTTGTGTACATAGTCAACCAAGTTATCAGTGATGATAACAGTTGTATCTGCATAGTGGGAGTCAACTTTAGCATAGCCAAGAGCACCACATGCGGATTTGCCCATGCGACCAGTAGCATTACCGCGTGGGTCAGCTGTAGGAGCAGCCATGAAAGCTACGTCGATATGAACTTCGCCAGATTCGATAGCACGAGCACGGCCACCATGAGGACGAATGACTACAGGGCGTTTTAATACGCCAGGGTTTTGTGTTAAGAATTTACCAAGACGATCGCGAAGACCAGATGTTTCGAGAGCTGTAACAGTACCGTCTTGAATCATTTCTACCAAGAATTCATGGCATGGGGACAAGGAAGAAGAAGCGATTGTAATATCTTTAATACCTTTCGCTTGAACGCGTTCCATAACCATTTTCATAACATAGTCGCCATTGCGCAAATGATGATGGAAGGACAATGTCATACCATCTTTTACGCCAGCTTTTTCGATTGCTTCATCGATGGAAGCAAGAACTTTATTAGTACCAACACGGCTCATGTGTACAGGTTTACCTGCACGTTTAGCCTTAGGTTCAATTGCGAATTCACCTTGATATACTTCGCGACCTTCTAGTGCTGGGATATTTGTTGGGATATCGCGACCTACTTTATTTAACATCGTATTCTGCTCCTTCCTCTAATTCAACTTTAATGCCTGCTGCACGTGCTTTATCAACTACGCGTTGTGCACGAACTACGATAGGACCATCGATCATTTTACCATCTACGGAGATTACGCCTTTATTGTTGCGCAATGCATCTGCATAGCTGTTCAATACCTTAACGGAATGAGCGATTTCTTTTTCGTCAGGAGTGAATACTTCGTGGATAATTTTGATTTGGCTTGGGTGGATACAAGATTTGCCATCATAACCCAAAGCTTTAATGAATTCAACTTCTTCGCGGAAACCTTGAGGATCTTTCACATCGGAGAATACAGTATCGATTACGCGGATACCTGCTTCGCGTGCTGCATGAAGGATTGTTTGACGAGCGAACAACAATTCAACAGCTGGTTTATGTTTGCCTGTGCGAAGGTCAGCGCGGTAGTCTTCAGCGCCAAGAGCGATAGCAACTACGCGAGGACCATGGCAGATTTCGCGAACGTTGTATAAGCCACGAACGGATTCGATAGCTACGATGATATTGATTGTGCCTTCTGGCCAGCCATTAGCTTTTTCTACTTCTTCAATTTTCTTCGCTACGATTTCAACTTCGGATACGTCTTCAGTTTTAGGTAAACGAATCATATCAGGTTTAGCTGGAACGATAACATCAAGATCGTCATAGCCATAAGGAGTTTGTGTAGGATGGTTGATACGAACAACTGTTTCTGCACGGAATTTACGGGATTTCAATGCTTCTGCAGTTAAAAGACGAGCTATGTCTTTTTCTGTAATTGGCACGGAATCTTCGATATCGATCATGATGGAGTCAGCACCGTGAATGTCAGCACTGTTAATCATTTTAGGTGTATTACCAGGTACGAACATCATGGAACGAGACAAGCGTTTTTTAGCAGCCTCTGTTAATGGATTTGTTTTAACTTCTGGGAATGTTTTATCGTTAGCCATTATGCTTTGCTCCCCCTTTCCAATGCGCCTAACACGCGAGCTTTAATTGTGTAATCCCAAGCATTTTTATCTTGTACGATTACTTTTACGCCATCAAAACCAGCTTCTTTCACTGTGTTTAAGATAACGGATTTAATTTGGTCGCCGTATTGGCGGATAACTTTGGATGTTAATTCGATTTCGATACCGCTAGCAATCGGTTCAACCGTTACTAATGCATCATTTTTTTCGTCGAAGCCAGCTTGTGCAGCTTTTACTAATTGTGCCATGTTGCATCCTTTCCTTGTGAAACATTTATAAAGTTCAAGTCTGTACAGGCTCGTCGCGAGAGCCCAGTACAGACATTGAATACTAACAATTAAATTCTAACACTCCATAGTGAAAGTTTCATATTACATGAAACCAGCGATTTTCCACCAAGGAATACCAATTACGTAGTTCAATACTAAACATACAACGGCGGAGATGAGACCAACTGTCCACCAGTCTTTTACATTGTTGTAACCAGCGGAGAAGATGATTGGACCAGGAGCAGCACCGTAGTGAGTTACGGAGCCACCATAGGAGTTTGTACCGATCATGATGAATGCAAGTAATGTAGGATCGATGCCTGCGTTCATACCAACGATCAAGAATACTGGAAGCATCGCGGAGATGTATGCAGTACCAGATGCGAAGAAGTAACGAACAGCAACGGAAATAACAGAGATAAGGATAAGCATCATGAATGGATCTAAGCCAAAGTTCATATGAGCCTCTAAGTATTTAGCCAACCATTCGAAGAATTTACCTTTAGTCAATGCAGAGGATAAGCCCAAGATACCACCGAACCAAATCAATGTGTTCCAAGCTGCTTTAGTTTTGAGCAAGTCATCCCAATTAATAATGCCACATACAAATGTAGCAAGCAT
>OGYM01003126.1_pt1 | contig 10093 bp, 9 predicted proteins | sample 1576491 | NCBI WGS metagenome assembly OGYM01 (sample SAMEA3541515, study PRJEB24748) | human gut metagenome | biome: human gut; feature: human-associated habitat; material: faeces | place: China | collected 2012 | reverse complement strand
CCGTAGCCGAGGTGTAGCTTTTGCCGCGGAATTTTGCGGTGCTTCCTTGCGGCACTTCGACTTTCAGCTGGTTATCCCGCAGCCAAACCCGGATATCGCCGTACGGGGTGGGGATAGTCGCTTCGAGCGGCTGCATCGAAGCGGGAACCTGCGGGTCGATCTCGAAGGTCGCCCAACCGTCGCTCAACGGGCGGATGCCCAGCAGTTCGGACGGGATCAGCGCTGCCGGGCCGCTGCTCCAGGCATGGCAGAGGCTCTTGCCGAACGGACGCCCGTAAAAACCGTACTGTTTCACTTCGTCTTCATTCGCATCGTAGCCTTCCCAGAAACTTGTCGCTCCCTGGGCGATCATACCGCCCCAATACTTTTTCATCTGCTTCAGCATCCGTTCGGGAGCACGCATCCGGGAGAGGGCCATGTATTCGAATCCGGCCATGTAGGGGGTTCCGACCGCTGTCACGGTCGTATCCCCCAAAATGTTGAGGATGCCCGGGTATTGCGACGGGGTGGCGAGACCCGATATTACCGCGAGGAAGTTCGCGTGGCGGTTCGGCTTGCTCTCCCCGTCGGGTTTGCCGCGCCATGCCTGCCGCACGGGATCGTAACCGCGTGCGAGCAGTACGCTTTTGAGCGCGTCGGATTTCTTCTGCCAATAGGCCGCCAACGGTTTGTCGCCCATCCGTTCCGCGAGCGATACGGCGCTTTGCTGCGCCCACCACCAAAGCACCTGCAAGGCGTTTTCCTTCTCGACATCGACCCAGTCGATGAAGAGCCAGCGGATGCTGTCGGTCAGAATGCCGTTTTGATCGCAGCGGCTTTCGAGTACATTGAGGGCTTTTTTGATGCGCGGCCATTCGCGTTGCAGGTGGAGCCGGTCGCTGAAGCACAGTTGGTAGCGATCCTGTGCGATTAGCCACCAGAGCGAGTAGTCGGCGATGTCGTTGATGTCGGTCTGTGCGATTCCTTCGCGGCCGAGCATTGCGATCGTGCGCCGTACGATCTCCCGGTCGGCGAACGTGTAGGCGTTTACCATCATGCTCATCGCCAGGTCGCCCGCCCAAGGCAGGCGGTCGCGCTTGATGCCGTCCATCAGGAATTCGTGCATGCAGAGGCGCAGCGTGTAGGCGCTTTTGAACCAAATGTCGTTGAGCAGTGTGTCTGCGGAGTGGAAATCGCCCCGGTAGCGGGCCGGGTGGGCGTAGGCATCGCATGCGACCGTTTGTACCGAGGCTCCGTCCGGCAGGTAAGCGCCGACCTTTGGACAAGCGGAAAGGCTATGTTCGTATGCCTGAATAAGGTGACCTGTGTTCGTATGTACAACTATGTGCAGGAATACTGGAAAGAAGAAATTAAGCAGTTGAAACAGCAGATTAAGTCTGCCTCCCAGCAGGAAGCGCAGGAATTGGAGCGCAAACTGAAATGGATGCAGGAAACAGAGATGGCTGTTGTTATCAGTCAAGAACAGAATGAAATCCAGACCTTTAAGAAATGGGATCTGGATATCAAATACCACAGAGCGAAGATGGAAAAGAGAGAACTGGATAAAGAATTCAAAGATTCCAAGAATCCACTCCGCGTTGTCTTTGTCTGTGCTATGTGGCTTACTGGATTTGATGTGAAATGCTTAAGTTGCCTATACCTTGATAAACCGCTGAAAGCCCACACCCTCATGCAGACAATCGCCCGTGCAAACCGTGTGGCCGAAGGCAAGAGCAACGGTCTGATTATCGATTACATTGGTATCGTCAAAGCACTGAGAAAAGCACTTGCTGATTATACTGCAAACGTCGGTGGCAGCGGTGGAACCGATCCGACCGTTGACAAGAAGGAACTGATCGCTCGTATTATTGAAACGATAGATAAAGCAAAGACCTTTTTGTCTGAAAATGATTTTGATTTGGAAATGCTCATTAATGCCTATGATTTTATGAAGCTGTCTTATCTTCAAGAAGCAGCTAATGCGGTCTGCGGCTCCATTGAGGACAAAAAGACTTTTTCAACGTATGCATCTGAGCTGAATCGTTTGATGAAATATGCTGACCGAGAGGATATTACCGGACACACTCGCAAGCAGTATGAAGCTATTGCAGCCATTTATGCAGAGCTCCAGAAGAAGCGAAAGCACATCAATACCACAGATTTGATGATTGAGATTAATGGAATCATCAGCACCTATGTAGAGATTCAGCACACACCTTCTATGGTGCGTGAGGAACCTCGCCGGTTTGATATTAGTGCAATCGACTTTGATTTGCTTCGCAGAGAGTTTGCAAAGGTGAAGAAAAAGAATCTGGTGATGCGTGATCTAGAGGAAGTGATCCGTCAGAAACTGGATGGGATGCTCTTTACTAATCCGGATCGTATCAACTACTACGAGCGCTATCAGGCGATCATAGAAGCTTACAACAGCGAGCAGGACAGAGCCACTATCGAGAAGACCTTCATGGATCTGATGGATCTGGCAAATCAGATGAACGAGGAAGAACAGCGTTATGCCCGTGAGGGATTCACCAGTGATGATGAGCTCTCCTTATACGATATGCTGTTCCGGGACGATCTCAGCAAAAACGATATTAAAAAGTTGAAGGAAGTCGCAGCTGATTTGCTTCAGAAAATAAAAGCTAAAATTGCAGAGTTTGATCACTGGACAGATAAGCAAGAAACAAAAGCGGCAATTGATAATTTGATTAGAGACACACTATGGGCCGAACTCCCAGAGTGTTATGACGAAATCAGTATTTCTGGATATCGCCGTCAGATTTATGAATACGTATACACACGCTACCAGTCTGTAGCATAAGGAAACGGCCACACCGGAATCACCTCCGATGTGGCCATTATCATATTATGGAAGATAAATCACATTCATCTTCTCAATATTATCAAGTTCATCCTGTTTCTCATTTCTTGCCAAAAAATAAATTCTATTGGCAACAATGTCAGCAGCTCTTACTAACAATTTAGACTCAGAATTACAATACTCCAAATGCACTTCCTGCATTTTTCTAAAAATCGGAGGATAATATACATTGTAATTCCAATTAAATGTACCGAGCTTAAATTCCTGCTCTAACGCTTCCTCCAGCTCATATCTGCCATTAGTTGCCGTTGTGTGCTCGTCAACAAAGAAATATAAGCGTTCCACTTCATCCGGATCAATAACTCCATCATGAATCAAAGCTTCAAACGCACGCTTAACAGCAATTTTATATACAAAGTCCAAATACCTCTGTTTATCCTTCTTGCCTTGGAATATCCTGTCATGAACATCATTTTCTCGAACAACCACACCAAATTTATAGCATTTATTGAGCGATCGGAAAAGCTTACCTTTTTCTTTATTTGTGATCTGTGTTGCTTTTAATTCGTAATCCGAAGGAACACCCTTATTCTTACGTAGCATTTTCTCAACGCTTGAATATTTTCTTGACCAGACTTCCTTTTCATTGGAACCGATCAAAATCACTCCTCCAAAAACGAAATAGTCATTGTGTTCTTTATCAAAAACTCCGGACTCATCTGAATAAACAAAAATATTCATCTAAGTACCTCACGTCTACAAAGTAAAAAAGCCACCGCAAGGGTGGCCTCATGATCGACGATATTACATATCGCTTAAACGTTAATTCGATATCATGAGTATACAGCGTATCTCTACCTGCAACTATATTATATGCCATGGATCCCAATTTGACAAGAAAGAATTTGTGAATTTTTTATTACGCAACTGATCCAGAGATCTATTTTAGACCGCTAAGTAGTCCATTACTACTAAAGAATATTCCGCAAATCTTTGCAAATAACGGTATTGTTGGCATGTGCCTTAGTAGTAGAAAACGTAGTAATTGCAAGGGATTCCGACGAATATCGCCCCAATATGCCCCAGTACACGAAGGTATAAATTATAGTAAAACTGGAGTGCCGTGGCAGATGAATAATATTTTTATCATTGTTTTGTTTCTCCTTGAATTGACCCGGAATGCCCTGTTTTGCAAGGAATTTCGAGAATTTGTAAAATGTGTGATTTTGCTGGCATCTTGGCAAAATAGGGCAAGATGGTGCACCTTTGCGGCGGCAGTAAAGTTCAGCGTGCGCTGCACCGTTAAAAAGCACAGCAATTGATGGTCGTTCATGGCGAAGGATTTTCCTTTCTGCGGTGTATAGCACCAGTATAACATAGAACGCCGGAGTTATAAACGTTTTTTATCGCACTTGCAAAAATCTTTTGTTTCTCTTTTGGTTCGTTATATTTTATACTATCTGAGGACAGGGATAAAAATCCCGCACATACGAAAAAGAAGAAACAGAAAAAAGGAGAAACAAGATGGAAAAGATCTCTCGTAAGGGCTTCCTGAAAGTTGCCGCTGCCGCCGCCATGAGCGGCGTCACCGCAGGCGCACTGGCTGCCTGCAACTCCGCAGCTTCTTCCAGCACCGCCGCTTCCGGTGATGCGATTTACACCCCCGGCACCTACACCGGCACTGCCACCGGCATCGGCGAGGTGAAGGTGACCATGACCTTCAGCGAGACCGCCATCACCGATGTGTATCGGCATCTGCATTGAAAAAGGCTTCCAGCCGGGCGGCGGCGAGCTGCGCCGCGAGGGTTACAAACTGGCCAGCCTGGCCATTGTGGACGAAATGGGCGATAACGGCAGCCTGAAGTTCCGCGAGACGGAGTATTAAGAGAGATTGCTTGGTTTCGTATAATTGGGACGATCCGATATTTATCATCTGCATTAACGATTAAAAAAGCGGCGTGATTGGGTTCACGCCGCTTTTTGTTTATGCTTTTATTGGGGAGGATGATAAATCGTTCGGGTTCTTCCTCGGCGCAATGAGGGCATCGCACCTTACAGACATCTTGCGGGGCACAGCGAACAATAACACGCTTTACATCGTATGGATATACAGCCGCGAGGGCCCTTCCTCGCCATCGCCCTGCACCATGCAGTAAAACTGCCAGCCGTAACGCTCATAAAACGAGGTGTGGTCAGTAACAAGGTTAAAGTACGCGCCGCATCCATACCGTTGGTTGCTAACGTTACGCCGCATTCCGGCGCGGGGCAGCGGGCTGCATGTGGCATTTGGCCGTGCGCCCCCTGGTACCAACCGCGGTATTACGGTAAGTTTTGCCTGCTGCAGGCATGGAAAAAGACAAAAAGAATGCCAGGGACACTTCACTTTTTGAATCACTCAAAAAAGCAAAGCTCCCCTGGCCGGTTGCACCACTATATGGTATAACTCTGGATTGTAAAGTGGTTTATGTGTAAGAAATCGGCGAAGCCATCACATCATTTTGCCATAATCAAAATCATTCTGCTTTACCCCCACGGAATTACAGTTTAACCCGGACAAATTCATGGTGGATGGCGGGCAGAATGGTTTCCACCAGGTCTTTTGTGCGCAGGCGCAGGCTGGAAGTATTAATGCAGGGGTGGCAGCCCACATATTCACTGTTCAGCACATCTTCATCGATCAAAAGCTGCACATGGTTTTCGGTATCGTTCATCAGGCCCAGCACACTAACCGAGCCGGGAGTGATATCAAGGAACTTTTCCATATATTCCGGCTTGGCAAAGGACAGGCGCGCGGAGTGGATCTGGGCGGATAGATCCTTGGTGTGGAACACCTTGGCATCCGGGATCATCAGCAGGTAAAACGCGGTTTCCTGACGGTTACAAAGAAAAAGATTTTTGCAGATGACCGCCTGCAGCGTTTTGTCAATTTCCTGGCAGACTTCCATCGTCATGGCCGGGGCATGGTCAATGCGGTTATATTCGATCCCAAGACTATCCAGCAAATCATAGGTACGGGTTTCTTTGGCCAATCTGCCCGTAGTATCCATCGGGCGGCCTTTTTGCAGTTCCATCAAAACATTCCCCTCTCTTCGATTTGTATGCTGTCTATTATATCACAAATCGTGCCAGCCCGCCTGCAAAAATGTGGTTTCCGTTCAGGTTTTCGGATTCTGTTCGGTTCAAGTTTTCCGCAATCGCATAATAATCCGTACGCCGCTGTTATAAACAAAATCATTCATTCGATCATCATGTCTCACTTTCGATTTGCATTTTTATTTTTAAGGGATACTTTGCGTATACGTCCCTCATGTAGCATGAGAGCAAGAGGATTCCAGAATTTTTCTGTGCTAAACTGACATTTAATTCTTAAATATTGAATAAAGCGATTGCGCCGTTTCCCCATTCAGAACAGGTCTAGCATATTATTGAGATAAATTTCTTCGCGGACGCGCAGCTGGTATTCTGGCTTTGTCATATAGTAAAGCAGGAACTCCAAAATTAAGGCACTGCCAAGCCCGCGGCCCTCAATTTTGAAGTTGGAAAAGCCCATGGGCAGATAGATATTTTGAATATCCTGGATGCCAATAAAACCGGGATTGTCCATTGCTTTTGAAAAGCGATACCCTTCCTGTGCGCCAGGGGCTGCGCAACGGTGGTCGGGGCAGGTTTCGCCAAGGTTTTTACGGCTTACATTTTCATAGCAGCGCTTTCTGTCCTTGCAGCCAAACCAGCAGCATTCATTGCAAAGGAATTCCACTTTATCTTTCTGGGGCTGGGGCAGGTTGTTCAGCTGTTCAAATTCTTTATTTAACCGGAAATCCGGCACAACATAGCGGAAGTCATCCCGATTCAATTCCGCCTGTAACTGCGGGAATTCCGTGAGCACCTTGGTTGTAGATGAAACAAAGTAAAGCCCCGGATAACGGCTTTCCAGATATCTGAGCAGCAAGTCCGAATGGACAATAACGCCGTTTTGTGCGCCGCCGCTATTTTCAAACAGCTTACACAGGGCGTTGCACTTTATGTCCGCCAGGTGTTCTTCACGCAGCAGTGAGTTACTGAATGTCAGCCGGGCGGATATCCCATATTCGCGCATCAGATCCATAACATCTTCGGGGTCCTGCACGCCAAAACTTGTGCGGCCGCCACCCCAGATGCAGTCGCCCAGGGCCCCATAAATGGAGCCGATGGCGCACCAGTTGTAAAAATATTCTCTGTGATGATAGAACAGCGGCAGGAACATGCGGTACAGCCCATAAAATTCAAACAACCCCGGCAGATGATAATATGCCACGCCGGGCTTTGAGGTATTCTTTATTTTATCGTCCATCTTGCGTTTTTGTGCGCTCCCCTTCCAGTGTGATTTTTCAACTGCTTTATTTTAGCATCTTTTTCCGCTGAAAGCAAAGCAGGCAGCAAAAAGGCGGGCAGTTGTTTTTCGTCGCTGCCCGCCCAAATGTAACTTGTTATTTTGTTTTGTGGGAACTGTGTCAGTCATCCAGCTTAATTTTCTCTTTCAGCACCACGCAGCCTGCCATATCGCCAATAACGTTCACGCAGGTAGCGCCCATATCGCATAGGGTATTGATGCTGATATAAACGCCCATCACGCCAGCCGGGAGACCCGCCATGGTAGCCAGCGCGGCGAACGAAGCGATTGCACCACCGGGGATGCCGGGGGTGCCCACGGACAAGATCACATTTGCCAGCAGGATCACAATCATCATGGAGGTACTGACCTCAACGCCGCAGGCGTTGGCGAAAAACACGATCATGAACGACAACACGATGGAAACAGCATCCATGTTGACCGTTGCGCCCAGAGGGATAGCGATACTGGTGATTTTATCGGATACGCCCATCTCGTCCTCCATGCACTGCTTGCTGAGGGGGATGGTGGCCGAACTGGAACAGGTGCCAAAGGCGTTCAGAGCTGCCGGCAGGCAGGCTTTAACAAACTTTGCCGGGCTTGCCTTGCCAAGGAACTTGACGGAACTGCCATACACGATAGCGGCAAATGAGAAGAAGGTAACATAAAGAACGACCAGCAGGGTTGTGAGGGAAAGAATGGTTTCCGTGCCGTTGGCTTCCACCACCGGAACAATGGTGCAGAAAACGCCGATGGGGGTAAAGTACATCACGGTGCTGATGATTTTCAGGCAAACCTCGTTGCCGGATTCAATCACTTTCAGCAGCGGCTCGCCTTTTTCGCCGATTGCAACAAGGGTAAAGCCGATGATAACCGCAAAAGTCAGCACCTGCAGCATATTGCCGTTGGCAAAAGCAGCCACCGGATTGGCGGGAATCAGGTTTTTGACGGTGTCAAGAATGCTGGTCATTTTGCTGGCCTCGATATCGGAGGTTGCCATTTCAAACCGGACGCCTTTTCCAAGATTGATGGCTCTGGGGATAATCAGCCCCACAAAGCTTGCCAGCGCTGTAGTGAACAGGAAGAATATCATGGCACCGCCGGTGATTTTTCCGGTGGTTTTGGCGTTGCCGATGCTGGTAATGCCCACCACGATGGAGCAGAACACCAGCGGAAAGATCATCATGTTCAGCGCATTCATGTAAATGCTGCCAAGCAATGTGGTAACGGTCAGGACCACATCAAAGCGGCTTGCCAGGAAAAGCCCGGTCAGGATACCAAGCACCAGACCGATAAAAATTGCGCTGGTGATGTGCTCCTGATACCGTGCAAAGAGTGACTTTTGGGTTGCTGTGCTGTCTTGCGTGGAATTCATGTCGGTAGCTCCTTTTGAATTTTGTCTTTTTTATTATATTCCTTTAGGGAGGATTGGACAAGAAAAGACTTCAACTTCAGCACAAAAAAGCCACTTTATATTTACGATGTACCGCTTCACGATGACATCCACGAACTTCGGGTCAAACTCAATGCCCCGGCACATATGGTCTGTTTTCTCACCGGCAATCAGCGTAGAGCCGCTGCCAAGGAACGAATCAAGGACGATGCCATTGGTCATGGTAGAGTTTCGGATAGGATACTGGCAGAAATTGAGGATAATCACATGCGTGAAAGAGGCACAAAAATCGGATTAGCTGAACAAAGACAGGTGGCTTTTCTGGAGATAGCGTTCCAAATTTTACCACTCAAAAGCAAACAAAAAAGAGCACCCTAAGAGGTAAACTCTCAAAGTGCTCTTTCAGAAAGCAATCAGCTAATTAACCCTTAACAGCGGCGGCAACTTCAGCAGCGAAGTCGTCAACGCGCTTTTCCAGGCCTTCGCCCTTGATGAAGTGGGTGTACTCGACGATCTTGATATCGCCGCCCAGCTTCTTAGCGGTAGCGTTCACATAGGCGTTCACGTCCATGTTGCCATCCTTGATGAAAGCCTGATCGACCAGGCAGTTCTCCTTGTAGAACTTGCCCAGACGGCCAGTAGCCATCTTCTCTTTGATAGCGTCGGGCTTGTTGGCGGCCTTCGGATCGTTAGCCATCTGAGCGATGATAATCTTCTTCTCGTTCTCGATAGCCTCAGCAGGCACAGCCTCACGGTTCAGGTAGCTCGGGTTTGCAGCAGCGATCTGCATTGCAATATCCTTGCCAAACTCAACGAACTCCGGCTTAGCAGCAACTTCATCGGTGGTATCGAACTTAACGATAACGCCGTGGGTGCCGCCGCCGTGAACGTAAGCGGCGCAATGGCCCTCATAGGAAGCAAAACGGCGAACCTTGATGTTCTCCTTGATGACCAGAATCAGAGCCTTCAGAGCTTCGTCAACAGTGCCTTCGCCCATCTTGCAGCCCATCAGAGCCTCAACATCAGCGGGCTTCTGCTCAGCAACAACATTGGCCAGATCTTTGGTGAACTCAACGAACTTATCGTTCTTGGCAACAAAGTCGGTCTCAGCGTTGACTTCAACAACAACAGCACCGTTAGCGGTGGCAACAGCGTAAACCATGCCTTCAGCAGCGATACGGCCAGCCTTCTTAGCGGCAGTAGCCAGACCCTCTTCACGCAGAATCTCGATAGCCTTATTGATGTCGCCATCAGCCTTGACAAGAGCCTTCTTGCATTCCATCATGCCGCAGTCAGTCTGGCGGCGCAGTTCCATAACGTCCTTTGCAGAAACAGCCATGTTCATTCGTCCTTTCTGAATTTAGGTGTACAAACAGTTTCGGGCGGGATCGGGCTTATTCAGCCTTGGCGGCCTCTTCGGCAGCGGGAGCATCCTGCTTACCCTGCTTGCCTTCCAGCACAGCATCAGCCATAGCGCCGGAGATCAGCTTGACAGCGCGGATAGCGTCGTCGTTGCCGGGGATGACGTAGT
>OGYM01003125.1_pt1 | contig 10093 bp, 4 predicted proteins | sample 1576491 | NCBI WGS metagenome assembly OGYM01 (sample SAMEA3541515, study PRJEB24748) | human gut metagenome | biome: human gut; feature: human-associated habitat; material: faeces | place: China | collected 2012 | reverse complement strand
GGGTACAGAACTAATCAATTTAAAAACGTCCGCGCTCTCGATGCCGGTGCGCACGGCACTGTACAGCACGGGCAGGACCATCAGAAAACTGATGAGGATGGAGAGCGACCGCCCGCTGACCCACACCAGCGCCAGAATGATGAAGCTGGCCACCGGAGTGGCCTTGACCAGCTGCATCACGGGGGCGAGAAGGGCGTCTACCCATTCCCACTTTTCGGCGGCTACCGCCAGCACCGCGCTGGACAGCGCGCCCAGCCCGAAGCCCAACAGGATGCGCCCGGCGCTGAAACCGATGCGCTGCCAAAACTCGGCCTGCGGCAGCAGCTCCACCAGCGTACCGATGGCCTGCACCGGCGAGACAAGAAGAACTTCCTGCCCGATGGCCACAGCCGCCGCCTGCCAGACGCCCAGCCAGAACACCGACGCCGCCATAATTTGAATGCGGCGTTTTTTTGTTTTATCCATGTATTTCTTTGCTCCTGTTCGTTTTCTCGCTTTCAGAATATCACATCATGTATGAGAATACAATCCTTCATCTTTTCTTCTCTTGACATGAAGGTCATAAAACACTACACTGGAATAAAGTAATCCTTATTCTACGTGCCTCCGCGCACAGCTGGGAGAGATGACCATGCACGATTCCGCTCAGGCCCTCCGGGGCAAAAAGCTCCTTCTGGTGGGGTTCACCCTGTTCTCGATGTTCTTCGGGGCAGGCAACCTCATCTTCCCGCCCTTCCTCGGCGCACAGGCCGGGACGGCGCTCTGGCTCGCTTTTGTAGGCTTTGCCGTCAGCGCCATCGGCCTGCCCATCGCGGGCGTGGCCGCGGTGGCCCGGGCAGGCGGTCTGCCTGCGCTGGCCGGGCGGGTCCATCCCCGCTTCGCACAGGTGTTCGCTGTGCTGGTCTATCTGTCCATCGGTCCCTGTCTCGCGATCCCCCGCACGGCCAGCACCTCGTTTGAGATGCTGACGCCGCTGGTGGGGCGGAGCACACCGGGACAGTTCATCTACTCCCTCGTGTTCTTTGCTGCGGCGTACTTCGTGGCCCTCAAGCCCGAAAAGCTGACCCAGCGGCTGGGCCGTACCCCACCCGAAAAACGAAAGAATGATGGCTTGTATAAGGTTTTTGCGGAAAACTTCCCTATAGCTGATACACGCAATAACTTCGTGCTCGAGTTCCTTGACTACTATATTGATCCGCCTCACTATACAATTGATGATTGTTTGGAACGTGGCTTGACATATAGTGTACCTTTGAAAGCTAAATTGAAGCTTTATTGTACCGACCCCGATCACGAAGATTTTGATACAGTGATTCAGGATGTGTATCTGGGACCAATTCCTTATATGACTCCGAAAGGCACCTTTGTAATTAATGGTGCTGAACGTGTAGTTGTTTCTCAGCTGCACCGTTCTCCGGGTGTATTCTTTGGTCAGAGCATCCATGCCAATGGTACCAAATTGTATTCGGCTCGTATTATCCCGTTTAAAGGATCTTGGATTGAGTTCGCTACGGATATCAACAATGTGATGTATGCGTACATCGACCGTAAGAAGAAGCTTCCGGTAACAACTTTGTTGAGAGCTGTAGGATTTGAAAATGATAAGGATATTCTTGAAATTTTCAATCTGGCTGAGGATGTAAAGGTTAACAAAACTAACCTGAAAAAGATTATTGGACGCAAATTGGCTGCTCGTGTATTGAAAACGTGGACAGAAGATTTTGTGGATGAAGATACTGGTGAAGTTGTTTCTATCGAACGTAACGAGGTAGTAATTGACCGTGAAACTGTCATTGAACCTGAACATATCGACTTGATTATCGAGTCTGGTGTACAGAATATCCTCGTTCACAACGAAGAAGCAAATGCCTCTGACTATTCTATTATCTTCAATACTTTACAGAAAGACCCAAGTAACTCTGAAAAGGAAGCTGTATTGTATATCTATCGCCAGCTGCGTAATGCAGACCCTGCTGATGATGCAAGTGCACGCGAAGTTATCAACAACTTGTTCTTCTCAGAAAAACGTTATGACTTGGGTGATGTAGGACGTTATCGTATCAACAAGAAGTTGAACCTGGATACTCCTATGGATGTCAGAGTATTGACGAAACAAGATATTATCGAGATTATTAAATATCTCATTGAGTTGATTAACTCAAAGGCTGATGTGGATGATATTGACCACTTGAGTAACCGTCGTGTACGTACAGTGGGTGAACAGTTGTCTAACCAGTTTGCAATTGGTCTGGCTCGTATGTCACGTACAATCCGTGAACGTATGAACGTACGCGACAACGAAGTTTTTACTCCGATTGATTTGATTAACGCAAAAACTATTTCGTCTGTAATCAACTCATTCTTTGGAACAAATGCTTTGTCACAGTTCATGGACCAGACTAACCCGTTGGCTGAAATTACGCACAAGCGTCGTTTGTCAGCTTTGGGACCTGGTGGTTTGTCACGTGACCGTGCTGGTTTCGAGGTTCGAGACGTACACTATACTCACTATGGTCGTTTGTGTCCGATTGAAACTCCTGAAGGTCCGAACATCGGTTTGATTTCTTCTTTGTGTGTTTACGCAAAGATTAATGAACTGGGCTTTATTGTTACTCCTTACCGTAAAGTAAAAGATGGAGTAGTAGACTTGTCAAATGAAGGTATTGAATACCTTTCTGCAGAAGAAGAAGAAGACAAGATTATCGCTCAGGGTAATGCTCCACTGAATGATGACGGTACATTTATCCGTGAAAAGGTAAAAGCGCGTCGTGATGCGGATTATCCGGTAGTTACTCCGGACCAGGTAGAATTGATGGACGTAGCTCCTCAGCAGATTGCATCTATTGCGGCTTCATTGATTCCGTTCCTTGAACATGACGATGCGAACCGTGCGTTGATGGGATCTAACATGATGCGCCAGGCAGTTCCTTTGTTGAAGACTGAAGCTCCGATTGTAGGTACAGGTATCGAAAAACAATTGTGTGAAGATTCACGTACACAGATTGCTGCAGAAGGTGATGGTGTGATTGACTTTGTGGATGCTACTACAATTCGTATTTTGTATGACCGTACAGAAGATGAAGAATTTGTAAGCTTCGAACCGGCATTGAAGGAATATCGTATTCCGAAGTTCCGTAAGACAAACCAGAGCATGACCATCGACTTGCGTCCGATTTGTAATAAAGGACAGCGCGTGAAGAAGGGAGATATCCTGACTGAAGGTTATTCTACTGCAAATGGAGAGCTGGCATTGGGTAAGAACCTGCTGGTAGCTTACATGCCTTGGAAGGGTTACAACTATGAGGATGCTATTGTATTGAACGAACGTGTGGTTCGTGAAGATATTCTGACATCTGTTCACGTAGATGAATATATTCTGGAAGTACGCGAAACCAAACGCGGAATGGAGGAATTGACTTCTGATATTCCGAATGTAAGCGAAGAAGCAACTAAAGATTTGGATGAAAACGGTATCGTACGTATTGGTGCACGTATTGAGCCGGGCGATATCCTGATTGGTAAGATTACTCCGAAGGGAGAATCTGATCCTTCTCCAGAAGAAAAACTGTTGCGTGCTATCTTTGGTGACAAGGCTGGAGATGTGAAGGATGCTTCATTGAAAGCTTCTCCATCATTGCGCGGTGTGGTTATTGACAAGAAATTATATTCTCGTGTAATCAAGACTCGTAGCGAGAAAAATGCAGATAAGGCTATTCTGCCGAAACTGAATGAAGAATTTGAAGAAAAAGCTGCAGCTCTGAAAGCAATCTTGATTGACAAGTTGCTGGTATTGACAGCTGATAAGGTTTCTCAGGGTGTGAAGGATTATCTGGGAACTGAAGTGATTGCTAAGGGAGCTAAGTTTACTAAATACGATTTGGAATCATTGGATTATACTGTAATTCAGTTGAGCAAGTGGACTGCTGATGCTCATAAGAATGATATGATTCGTGATCTTATCGTAAACTATCTGAAGAAGTACAAGGAACTGGATGCTGAATTGAAACGTAAGAAGTTTGCGTTGACAATCGGTGATGAGTTGCCTTCAGGTATTATTCAGATGGCGAAGGTTTACATTGCTAAGAAACGTAAGATTGGTGTGGGTGATAAGATGGCCGGTCGTCACGGTAACAAGGGTATCGTTTCACGCGTGGTTCGTCAGGAAGATATGCCGTTCTTGGCTGACGGTACACCGGTTGATATCGTATTGAACCCGTTGGGTGTGCCTTCTCGTATGAACATCGGTCAGATTTTCGAAGCCGTACTGGGACGCGCTGGAAAAGAATTGGGTGTGAAGTTTGCGACTCCGATTTTCGATGGTGCTACTTTGGATGACTTGGATGAATGGACTGACAAAGCTGGTCTGCCACGCTATTGTAAGACTTACTTGTATGATGGTGGTACAGGTGATCAGTTTGACCAGCCGGCTACAGTCGGTGTGACTTACATGTTGAAACTGGGTCACATGGTTGAAGACAAAATGCATGCCCGTTCAATCGGTCCGTACTCATTGATTACTCAACAGCCACTTGGTGGTAAGGCTCAGTTCGGTGGTCAGCGTTTCGGAGAAATGGAGGTTTGGGCAATCGAAGCATTCGGTGCTGCTCATGTACTTCAGGAAATCTTGACTATCAAGTCTGATGATGTAGTAGGACGTTCTAAGGCATACGAAGCAATTGTGAAAGGTGAACCTATGCCGACTCCGGGTATTCCTGAATCTCTCAACGTATTGTTGCATGAACTTAGGGGTTTGTGCTTGAGCATTACGCTGGAATAACTTTTTCAAATGAAGAATGGAAAAGATAACTTCCATTCTTCATGATTAAATTCTTCATTATCATAAAATAAAAAGTATGGCTTTTAGAAAAGATACTAAGATAAAAAGTAATTTCTCAAAGATTACGATCGGTCTGGCATCACCCGAAGAGATTCTGGAAAATTCTTATGGTGAGGTTCTGAAACCGGAAACCATCAACTATCGTACTTATAAACCGGAACGTGACGGTTTGTTCTGCGAACGTATCTTCGGTCCGGTGAAAGACTACGAATGTCATTGCGGCAAGTACAAACGTATTCGCTACAAAGGCATTGTCTGCGACCGATGCGGTGTGGAAGTAACAGAAAAGAAAGTACGTCGTGAGCGTAGTGGTCACATTCAGTTGGTGGTACCTGTAGCTCATATCTGGTATTTCCGTTCATTGCCTAATAAGATTGGTTATCTGCTGGGATTGCCGACAAAGAAACTGGATGCTATCATTTATTATGAACGTTATGTAGTTATCCAGCCGGGTGTGAAGGCTGAAGATGGTATCAGTAAATATGACTTGTTGTCTGAAGAAGAGTACCTGGATATTATGGAAACTCTTCCGAAAGAAAATCAATACCTGGAAGACAGCGATCCGAATAAGTTCATCGCCAAGATGGGTGCTGAAGCAATCTATGATTTGCTGGTAGGAATTGATTTGGATGCTCTGTCATACGAATTGCGTCATAAGGCAAACAGTGATTCTTCACAGCAGCGCAAGAATGAAGCTTTGAAGCGCTTGCAGGTAGTAGAATCTTTCCGTGCATCTCGTGGCCGCAACAAACCGGAATGGATGATTGTACGTATCGTACCGGTTATTCCGCCTGAATTGCGTCCGTTGGTTCCGCTGGATGGTGGTCGCTTTGCAACTTCAGACTTGAACGATTTGTATCGTCGTGTGATTATCCGTAACAACCGTTTGAAACGTCTGATTGAAATCAAGGCTCCGGAAGTAATCTTACGTAATGAGAAACGTATGCTTCAGGAAGCTGTCGATTCATTGTTCGACAACTCTCGTAAGTCGAGTGCAGTGAAGACAGATGCCAACCGTCCGTTGAAATCTTTGTCAGACAGCTTGAAAGGTAAGCAAGGACGTTTCCGTCAGAACTTGTTGGGTAAACGTGTGGACTACTCTGCTCGTTCTGTAATCGTTGTAGGTCCGGAATTGAAGATGGGTGAATGTGGTATTCCTAAGTTGATGGCTGCAGAATTGTACAAACCGTTCATCATCCGTAAGCTGATTGAACGTGGTATTGTGAAGACTGTGAAATCAGCGAAGAAGATTGTAGACCGCAAGGAATCTGTTATCTGGGATATCCTGGAACATGTAATGAAGGGACACCCTGTATTGCTGAACCGTGCTCCGACACTTCACCGTTTGGGTATTCAGGCCTTCCAGCCGAAGATGATTGAAGGAAAAGCTATCCAGTTGCACCCGTTGGCTTGTACCGCGTTCAACGCCGACTTCGATGGTGACCAGATGGCCGTACACTTGCCTTTGAGTAACGAAGCTGTACTGGAAGCTCAGATGTTGATGCTTCAGTCACACAATATTTTGAACCCTGCCAATGGTGCGCCTATCACTGTGCCTGCACAGGATATGGTATTGGGATTGTATTACATTACCAAATTGCGTAAGGGTGCCAAAGGTGAAGGTTTGATTTTCTATGGACCGGAAGAAGCAATGATTGCTTACAATGAAGGTAAGGTAGACATTCACGCTATTATCAGCGTAGTGGCTAATGACCTTGATGAAAACGGCAATATCGTGAAGAAGTTGATTAAGGAAACTTCTGTAGGTCGTGTCATTGTAAATGAACTGGTTCCGGATGAATGTGGTTATTTGAATACCGTTATTTCTAAGAAGTCTCTGCGTGACATCATCAGCGATGTTATTAAGGCTGTCGGTGTGGCTCGTGCTTGCGAATTCTTGGATGGTATCAAGAACTTAGGTTATAAGAAAGCATTCGAAGGTGGTCTGTCATTCAACTTGGGTGATATCATTATCCCGAAGGAGAAGGAAGAACTGGTAAAACGTGGTAACGAAGAAATCGAACAGATTATGATGAACTATAACATGGGATTCATCACCGATAACGAACGTTACAACCAGGTAATTGATACTTGGACTCACGTAAACAGTGACTTGTCAGACATTCTATATAAGACTATTAAGAACGACGACCAAGGATTTAACTCTGTATTTATGATGTTGGATTCTGGTGCCCGTGGTTCTAAGGAACAGATCCGTCAGTTGTCTGGTATGCGTGGTTTGATGGCTAAACCGCAGAAAGCTGGTGCTGAGGGTGCACAGATTATTGAAAACCCGATTCTTTCTAACTTTAAGGAAGGTCTTTCGGTGTTGGAATACTTTATCTCTACCCACGGTGCTCGTAAGGGTCTTGCCGATACCGCGTTGAAGACTGCCGATGCCGGATACTTGACTCGTCGTTTGGTTGACGTTTCTCATGACGTGATTATCAACGAAGAAGACTGTGGTACATTGCGTGGTCTGGTTTGTACAGCATTGAAGAACAACGATGAAGTTATCGCTACTTTGTACGAACGTATTCTGGGTCGTGTATCTGTTCATGATATTATCCACCCGACAACTGGTAAGCTGATTGTAGCTGCTGGTGAAGAAATCACAGAAGACATTGCGGAAGAAATCGAAAAATCTCCGATTGAAAGCGTAGAAATCCGTTCTGTATTGACTTGTGAATCTAAGAAGGGTGTATGTGCGAAATGTTACGGACGTAACTTGGCTACCAGCCGTATGGTACAGAAAGGTGAAGCTGTCGGCGTAATCGCTGCTCAGTCAATCGGTGAACCGGGTACTCAGTTGACTCTGCGTACATTCCACGCCGGAGGTATCGCAGGTAATATGGCTGCCAATGCAAGTATCGTGGCTAAGAATGATGCTCGTCTGGAATTCGAAGAATTGCGTACGGTTGATGCAGTAGAAGAAACTGGTGAACCAGTGAAGATTGTAGTAGGTCGTTTGGCCGAGGTTCGCTTTGTGGATGTGAATACAGGTATCATCCTTTCTACTCACAACGTTCCTTACGGTTCTAAGTTGTATGCTTCAGACGGTGAGGTGGCACCCATGTCGAGGGCTCGACCGACCCGCTGCGCGATATTGAGATCATCAACACCGAGCTCATCATGGCAGACCTCGAGATGATCGACCGCCGCATCGACAAAGCCCAGAAAAACGCCAAGGGCGGCGACAAGCGCTTCAACCACGAGGTCGACGTTTTTACCGCGCTGCGCGACTATATGAACGAGGGTAACCTCGCGCGCACTTTCGAGTGCTCGGAAGACGATGCCGTGATGATCGCGACGAGCGATTTACTCACGCTGCGCAAGACGATCTATGCCGCAAACCTCGGCGAAAACGAGGTCAATACCCCCGAGGAGAGCCGCCATTTCCTGGCCGTTCAGAAGCTCGCGGAATCCGAGGGCAGCCAGGTGCTTCCCATCTGCGCAAAATTGGAGGCCGATATCGCCGAGCTCGACGACCCGGAGGAGAAGGCCATGTTCATGGACGAACTGGGCCTACAAGAATCCGGCCTCGACCGGCTCATTCAGTGCAGCTACAGCCTGCTCGGCCTTATCTCCTTCCTCACGGCAGGCCCGGACGAGTGCCGCGCATGGACGATCAAAAACGGCACCAAAGCCCCGCAGGCGGCAGGCAAGATTCACTCCGACTTTGAACGCGGCTTCATCCGCGCCGAGGTCATCGCCTTTGACGATCTCAAGGCCTGCGGCACGCTTGCAAACGCCAAATCAAAGGGCCTTCTTCGCAGCGAGGGCAAGGAATACGTCATGAAAGACGGCGACGTCGTGAATTTCCTTTTCAATGTCTAAGATCATCCAAAAAAGTGGCCGGGAGAAGCATTTCGCTTCTCCCGGTTTTTACATATGTCCTTCTGTGTCCTCAATTGCAAGACCCATGTGCGCCTGCAAGCGGTTCACGAGAAATCTTGCCGCGTAGCAGACGGTCTCAAAGCGCAGAAATTGCAGCACGTTTTCGTCCCACATCAGTTTGAAAACCGCCGGAAATTCGTCGTCCGACGACCAGAACTGCACCATGACCGGCAGGAAGTCAAACAGCGGCACCTGAAACGAGAGTTCCCCCATCGGAAGCTCGATCCCGCCCAGCGCCAGACAGGCTTTTTTCAGTTTCTGCGGGTCTTCATCGCAGCGCGCCGCGAAATCATCGAACGCGCCCTTTGCGGGATTTGCCCCGTGCATCGTGCCGGGCAGGTGCTCGGCTTGTGCGTACCTTCCGGAAAGCGCCGCGCCATCTTTTGCGCAGCAAAGAAGATCATAGATCGTCATCGCATCCAGAACCCCCGCCGGCCGCCAGACGCTGTCTCCCGTTTCCCATTCGATCGTTCCGAGCCTGCGCGAAATGCGGTAGCACCGGTCGAGCAGCCTCAGATAGAGAAACTCCGCATCATAGTCATGGCAGAACATGCGGATCATGCGCTGCTGGTCGTATTTCAAAAACTCCCCCGGCATGCGCGCGAGGGTCTTATCATAGTTCGACTGTGCCATGTCCATCCATCCTCCCGTTTACTTGCCGGAGTCATAGTCCGAGGCCGTCGCCGTGCGCAGCTGCGCGATTGCGTCCGTGAGCGTCTGCTCCATGTCCGGGAAGAGCCCCGAGTTAATCGCGCTTCGGATGGGCAGAATTTCATAGCGTGGACTTTCTTCCTCGCCGTGGTCCATAAGGTAAATCGGCGTATAGCTGACATCGGAGAGCTGCGTCGCGCCGGTCTGTCCGTTTTTCGTAAACGAGAGGTTCAGAACCACGGACTCGCGGCAGTTTTTCGCGTAGCTGTCGTCCATCGCGGAGAAGAAATTGCCGAGGCTGTAGGCAACAAAGCACGTCTTTTCTGCGCCGTCCACCGTCGTGACCTGCTCTTCCTCCATGGGGCCGACAATGTGCGAATGCGAACCGATGATTGCGTCCACGCCGTTTTCAAACAGCAGATTTTTAATCTTCTTCTGCGAATCCGTCACGGCAGAATCCGATTCGCTACCCCAATGGAGCATCGCGACGATCACATCCGGCTGCAAAGCCTTCGCCGCATTCACCGAGTCCAGAATCGCCGTCTCGTTGATTTTATTGAAATCGGACGCGTAGTCCTCATAGAGCACGTCCACCGCGTATTCCTCGCCCTCCGGAAGCGTCAGATAGTTGAGCCCCTTCGTATAAGCGATGAACGCGATTTTCACGCCGTTGACGTTTTTGAGCAGCACCCCGCCGAGGCTCGTCTT
>OGYM01003124.1_pt1 | contig 10094 bp, 8 predicted proteins | sample 1576491 | NCBI WGS metagenome assembly OGYM01 (sample SAMEA3541515, study PRJEB24748) | human gut metagenome | biome: human gut; feature: human-associated habitat; material: faeces | place: China | collected 2012 | reverse complement strand
ACAGGCAACGGGTGTAGTCCAGATCCGGCGAAGAGGATATGGGGGTCTGCAGACTGCGCAGAGTACGCTCACTCAGAGCCCGTTTCACATTGACACGCGTGCCGGTATAGACCCCGCGAAACAGCCGCGGCTGGAAAGGAGCTTCTCCTTCATCTACGGCACGGTAATACACGGCCCGGATGACGCGCATGTAGGTGGAAATGGTATTCCAGTTCAGTCCGCGCCCCAGAAGATAGGCCTGGAAAGCCTGAAGCCACAAAGGATTGATTTCCTCAAAGGAAAGAGAACGATCACCCATGAAATCGGCTATCCGGTTCTGGGTGCTTTGGTAGACATGCAGGGTGCCCATCCGCTCCATGTTACGCAGACGGATGATCACCGAGGACATGAAAACCATGAAGTCTTTTTGTCCTGACTTGTGCATATAAAAAACATTCTTTAGGTTGATAATAAATATTTCCTTACTCACCTTCTTCCGTGTCGGTTTGGCAGAATATGGTAAGCTTATTGCGTAATCTGCAAAATCCGTACCAGACAGAAAGCGTAACTTTGCAAAGTCAAAACAAGGATAACACCCTTTTTGTTCCGTCCGCATTCACAGACAGGCCTTTATGCAGCCTGCGGACCGGAAATTCCCGAAAGCGGGAAAACAGGTTTTCGATTCAATAGAGATTAGTATGCAGAGACAAACAGGTATGAGATTATTAGTTGTAAATTGTATTGTTCTTTTATTTTCAAATTTGCCGGCCCAGCCCCTTACGCTAAGCCTGGACGCAATGTTCCGACTGGCTGACCAACACAGCAAGAGCATTCGCCTGCATGACCTAGCGATCAGGGAGGCTGAGCAGGGAGTCAGAATCGCAAAGAATGACCGGCTTCCTTCCATCCAGGCACAGTTGGATCTGAATTACATCGGCGACGGGGTCATGACCGACCGTAACTTCTCAAACGGCATACATGCGGATATGCCGCACTTCGGAAATACATTCGTGCTGAAAGCCTCACAAGTGATTTATGCCGGAGGGGCCATCAACCGGAATATCAACCGCAGCAAACTGCAACAGAAGGAAGCGGAACTGGAGTATGTCCGGAACCGGCAGGATATCCGTTTCATGCTGACCGGATATTATCTGGATCTTTTCCAGCTGAACAACCAGAAACGGGTATATGAGAATAACATCGCACAGACTCAGCTGCTCGTCAAGGATATGCGGGCATCCTACCGTCAGGGTACAGCTCTGAAGAGTGACATTACCCGCTACGAGCTCCAGTTGCAGAGTCTGGAGCTGCAACTGACTTCTGTCAAAGACAAGATCGACGTGCTGAGTCACCGCCTGGCTACTACGATCGGACTGGAACCGGATGTAGCCATCCAGCCTGATACAACGGAGCTTTTCCGGCTGACAGTAGAGAAGCGGGATGAAGCGGAATGGATCCGGGAGATACCGCTGACGCCATCAGTCAGACTGGCCGACGTAAAGATTGAGCAGGAAAAGAACCGGATTGAACTTCTCCGTGCCGAGAAACGGCCACGCATCAGCCTGCACGCCGCCAATGATCTCAACGGACCGATCCTGATCGAAGTGCCTCCCTTGAACAACAACTTCAGCTACTGGTATGCGGGAGTTGGCATTTCCTACAATCTGGATGCGCTGTTCAAGAACGGAAAGAAACTGAAACAGGCACGGTTGTCTGCCCTGAAAATGGAAGAGGCACGCAAACTGGCCGTAGAAGAAACCGGCAACTCCATCCATGAAGCTTACGTCAATCTGAATGAAGCGTATATCCGTCTGCGCACACAGAAAAAAAGTGTACAGCTGGCTCACGAAAACTTTAACATTGTCCGGCAGCGATATGTAAACGGACTCGCACTGATTACGGATATGCTGGATGCCAGCAATACACAGCTGGACATGGAACTGCAACTGGCCAATTACCAGATCGGAATCCTGTATCAGTATTACCTGCTCAAGAAGCTGACCGGAAACCTCTGATTTTTCAAACAAGAACTAAACAAACGATAAGTCTATGATAAAAAACAAGAAAAGAGCCATCCTGAACTTTTTCATCGCACTGATTCTGGTTGGAGGAATCAGCTGGGTATGTGGAAAATTCATTCATCTGGGAAATGTAGAATACACAGACAATGCGCAAGTGAAACAACACCTGAGTCCCATCAATACCCGCGTACAGGGATTTATCAAGAAGATCTATTTCGAAGAATACCAGTCTGTCAAGAAAGGAGATACACTGGTAGTCATTGAGAATACGGAATATCTGCTGAAAGTTGCCCAGGCAGAAGCGGACTATCAGAATGCACTGGCCGGCAAGAGTGCCATGCACACCACCATCAATACCACCCAGAACAATATCTTCGTGACGGAAGCTGCCATCGAAGAGCAGCGGATCCGTCTGGAAAATGCAGAGACGGACTACAAACGTTACGAGGGACTGATGAAAGAAGAAGCGGTGACACCCCAGCAATTCGACCGGGTGCAGACGGAATATGCAGCAGCCAAGGCCCGCTATGAACAGTTGCTCCGGCAGAAACAGTCGTCGGAACTGGTCAAACAGGAGCAGACCCAGCGTCTGGAACAGAATGAATCGGACATCAAACTGGCAGAGGCTGCACTGAATCTGGCCAAGCTGCACCTTTCATACACCGTCATTTGTGCCACAGCCGACGGAGTAACCGGCCGGAAGAACATCCACGAAGGAGAACTGGTGCAGTCGGGACAGACACTGGTCACTCTGGTAGACGGTACGGAAAAATGGGTGATTGCCAATTACAAGGAAACACAGACTACCGACATGAAACAGGGACAGCTGGTAGAAATGAAAGTGGACGCTATTCCCAATGTCGTTTATGAAGGACGGATTGTTTCCATCTCCGATGCCACAGGATCTTTCTATTCACTGATTCCTCAGGACAATTCAGCCGGAAACTTCGTCAAGGTAGAACAGCGTATCCCTGTCCGCATCGAATTTACCGGCAACAACGAACAGAAAAATCTGAACCGTCTGCGGGCCGGTATGAATGTAGAGTGTTACGTCAAGCTATAATATATAAATAAGGTATGTCTGAACAACGTCCGAGAATTTTATATTTCAAGGAATTTATCCCGACCCCGGTCTGTATCCTCCTGTCCCTGTTCTTCGCCATGGTGTTCCAGTTCAACGGAGGAGTATTCCTGCCTACTTCCACCCAGATGTCAAGTGCATTGGGATGTCTGAGAGAAGACGTCATGATGGCGGGATATGCTTCATTTATCGGCATGACGGTCATCTTCCCCATCCTGTTCCGACTCAAGTTCCGCTTCACGACACGGCGCATTTTTCTGACGGTCTGCCCGGTTCTGATTGTCTGCAACCTGATCACCATGCAGTCACAGAACATTGCCGTCCTGGTAGCCACCTGTTTTGTCTCGGGATTTTTCCGCATGTGGGGCACATTTGAATGTTTTTCAAACATCCGTCTGAGCGTAACTCCTTCGGGAAACTTTCATGCGCTCCATTCTGAGATACGACATGCTGAACGTCGTTTCACTGAACTGGTGTGTCTTTGCAGGAATTCTGGCGGGTGCAGGCATTGTCTTCTATCGCCAGGCCGTTCTGCACAAAGGATATAAACTGCTGATCACGGTAGGATTTATTCTGATCGTGGTTTATCAGTATTACATGTATTTCCTGATTCATCCCAACCTGAACATCGAAAGTCTGTATTTCCCTAATTTTCTGAAGGGTATCGGACACGGAGTACTGTACATTTCACTGACTATCTATATAGCCAAGACAGTTCCGTTCAAGCATTTCTTTCAGGGACTCTGCGTGTTGAGCTTCATCCGTACCAGCATTGCAACGCCATTGGGTACTGCTATCCTGAACCGGTGGCTGAAATACATGGAACAGGAAAACATCGGTCTGTTAAGCCAGAACATGGACCAGGTGAAAGAATGGGCTCCTGATGTTTCCCTCCGGCAGCTCTACGATGCAGTAAGCCAGCAGACTTTGCTGACCAGTCTGAAAGAACTTTTCGGCGCGGTCTGTATCGTTGGAACCATCTTCCTGATCTTTCTGCTCAGCCAGAAATTCTGGCGGAAACTGCACTCACATGTCCGTCGGACTCCAAGGGCACTCAAGCGACTGAAACCTCTGCGACATGCCAAACTGCGCATGTCTCACCATCGGACTTCCCTCTTCTGACAGGGAAGTTCCTGCAACTTTCTCCCCTTTATCCAGTCAATAAATCTGTTTCATGCGGAATAAACAAAAGTTCCACCAGCAGAAAACAAAAGTTTCTTCCAGTCGAAATAAAAGTTCCACCAGCACGAAACAAAAGTTTCTTCTAGTCGAAACAAAAGTTCCACCAGCATGAAACAGAAGTTTCTTCCAGTCGAAACTGTTGTTTCTTCCAGACAATACTGCAAAATAGTCTGGAGAATGCTGATAAATACATATAAAAGAAGTCACCTTTAACTACATTACAGGATCGTTTTTACCTTATCAAAATCCAGGTATCTCCCTCTGAACTTTTCATAAACCTGAGCATAATACTCCGGCAATGACTGAATCATCACTTCCACAAAGTCCTCTAATGTTACCGCACCTAACTTATAGGCATACTCCGGTTTCAAATATTCAGTCACGGATTTAATCTCTGCTTCCGTTGACGGATGCTCTTTTGGTGAAAGCACAATAGAATAAGAATTCTCAAAACCTTCAACGATTCTATATCGTTCTGTAAGTAAAAGGTTTCTATAAATCTGTGTCAGTTTGACCTTGCCACTCATTAACAGCTCTTCAAACTCATCTCCAAACAAGCCTGTTTCAAGAAGCAGTTGCTTCTGCTCCTCACAGTTTCGAGCTTCGTTCACTCCGAGCACATCCGTATATTTCGTCTCAATAGCGATGATATGCTTACCGCCCTTATCATCCACGAATTTGATATACGCATCCATGGCTGACTTATCTTTCGTGTATTTATCTGCCGGTATCGGTATAAACTCCAAACCGATTTCTGTCACCTCAGCTATCGGAAGATCCTTGAAAACTGATTTGACAGCAAATGTCACCTGTTCTGGATTCTTTTTCAGAAGTAATATCAGAGGATAGAACAGGTTGAATGCCATCGGCATACTTGAAAGCAAATTATTGAACAGGCGGAAAGCATCAATAGTTTCTTCTTTTCCCTTGTTTTTTACTCGTTCCTTCGCATACTCAAAAGTTTCCTTCATCAGGAAATTCTTTCCAGAGACCTCACCTCCACAAATCATATTTCCGTACTTCTGCCCAGAATTTTTTGTCGGTCCGATTCCCTCTTCTTCGCCTAATTCCACCCGATACATGGATTGGAGCAGTCTTGCTTTTTTAGTGAAAGCGTTGTCGCTTTCGCACTGGTTACCATATATATCAATCATAAGACTTTTAACCTGTTGGAAGAATTAAATTAGCTCATATTCACTCAGCCTTTGGCCTTATTATTTTCGTACTCTTAAGGCTATTCGTGCATTGTGATATGCTCTATATTTCATATCACAATGCACCTCTGAAAATTTAAATATATTACCTCAATTCTATTAAGCCTGTATTCCCGCTTTATTTCCGCTTCCGCAATTTCCACACAATAGCCAGAACCGCACCCAGAACCAGTACGGCCAGCGCCGTAAAGGCAATGGCTTCCGTCACATGCAGTGACTTCGGATCAAAGCGGAACTCAACAGTATGTTTCCCTGCCGGGACATTCATGGCACGCAGAACGTAATCAGCACGTCCGTGTGAAACTTCTTTTCCGTCCAGATAGGAACGCCAGCCCGGATAATAGATTTCAGAGAAGACAACCAGACCGCCCTGCTCTGAACTGACTTCATAGGTCAGAGCATTAGGTTCATAGGTCTTCAGAGTGATCTGTCTCAAGCTATCAGTTGCAGCAACCGGCTTCAGCACTTCAGCAAACTTCCGGTCTACCACAGCCGTATTTCGCGGATTGATACGGTGCAGTGCATCTATTTCTCCGTTGGCATTGTCCACATATTCCACTTCATCCACAAACCAGGCATTACCCAATGCGTAAGGATTGAAGACCGGAACCGTTTCTCCTCCCTGCAAAGGGAAAATGAAATAACGGATATTCAGCATGTTCAGCACCGGAGTCAGATTGGCATCCAGCTTCGTCATGTCTGCTCCTGCTTCCGGAAACTTCTTGAACAGCGAAGTGATTTCACCCTGGATATGTTCCTCAATGATTTCCTGATAACGGCGCAACTTGGCGGCATGATATCCTCCGATGCTCTTATGCCAGTAAGCCGTATTGTTTTCATTGAAGGTATTGACTGACAGGTTCAGTACTCGATAATCCAGTGTCGTATCCTTCAAGATTTCCTTATCGGTTGCGGTCGGCTGACTGAACGGCTGCATTTCCGTTCCTTTGGCCACGAACTGTTCATCATAGAGATAGCGCTTGTTGACACTCCACATATCTGCCAGACAGAGCACAGTCAGGGCCCCCACCAGCAGACCAGCTTTCAGCTTACCGGCACAATAGGCCCACAACAATGCTACGCCAATCAGCACAATGAAGAAACTTCTCCAGGCATCGGCCGTGAAAATAGCCTGACGTACTTCCTCCAGATTGACAAGAATCGGGGCAAGCTGTTCGGCCGGAATGGCATTCTGAAGGGCACTCATCTCCATGCTGGAAACAAAGGAAGAGAAGAAGAAGCCCGGAGCCAGAGCAAACAGCAGGGAAATACCTGCGGTCAGTGCCAGACTGATGTAAAAGGCACGTGCCTGTTCACGCAACAGCTGAGGACGATTGATAACCTCACGCAAGGCCATGACAGCCAGTAAAGGGATGGTGAATTCAGCAATTACCAGAATGGAGGAAACTGCACGGAACTTGCTGTACATCGGTACGTAATCGATAAAGAAATCGGTCAGCCCCATAAAGTTCTTTCCCCATGACAACAGAATGGAGAACACCGTACCTGCCACCAGAGCCCACTTCATAGGACCGCGGACAATAAAAATTCCCAGCAGGAAAAGGAACATGACAAATGCTCCCACATATACCGGTCCGGAAGTGCCCGGCTGTTCTCCCCAGTATTGTCCTAGCTGGCCGTAGAGTCCCATATATTGAGGATCGGCCTTTTTCATTCCAGTCTCATTTTCCGAAAGAGGAACCGACGCACCTCCCTTGACGTTCGGAACGAGCAATGAGAAGGTTTCACCGATGCCATAGCTCCACTGGGTGATGTAGCTGCGTTCCAGGCCGCTGTCGGTCTGGTCGGCAGAATTTTCCTTCACCAGTTCGCTTTTGCCTCGCATGGACTCCTTGCTGTATTCGTAAGTATGATAAAGATTCGACAGATTGACGCACACTCCTGTCAGTCCGGCTACGATCAATACAGCCGTAGCCTTCAGGAATTGCGGTATCCGGCCTTCACGTTTCGCCTGCACTCCATATGCTATTGCCATAAACAGCATGACAAACAAGAAGTAATAGCTCATCTGCGGATGGTTGGCTACAATCTGGAAAGAAGTGAACAAAGCCGTCACAACCGCTCCGGCCAGCAGACGTCCCCGATAAACCAGCACCATACCGGCAATGGTAGGCGGGATATAAGCCAGCGCCATCAGCTTCCAGATATGACCGGCAGCAATGATGATGAAGAAATAGGATGAGAAAGCCCAGAGCACAGCACCCAGAGCGGCCATCCACACCCGGAAGTCAAATGCCCGGAGCAGAATATAAAATCCCAGCAACATGACAAATACATACCACACATAAGTAGGCAGGAACAAATGATATGCCTTGATGATGCCTCCCAGCAGATCTGTTGAGTCATAACTGGGAGCAAGCTGATAGGTAGGCATACCGCCGAAAATGGAGTTCGTCCAGCGGGTACGTTCGCCCGTCCGTTCCTGATACTCCTGCATTTCGTGTCCGGCACCGATTCCCGCAACGGCATCATGCTGAGCCAGAATACGCCCTTCGGTTACAGCCGGAAAAAAGTAAGCAAACGAGATGACGGCAAACAAAAGAATTGCCACCACGTCGGGAAGTAATTTCCTGAACTGATTCATAATGAACAGATAGTTTATTAGTTAATTCATGTTTTCAGCCGACAAAGATAACACAATACTCCCTGAAAAGTCGTAAATTTGCGGAGTAAATTGATTAATAAGCATGAAAATAGGAATCATTACGGCCATGTCTTCCGAACAGAAACAACTGGCCAACCAACTCGAGAACCCGACGGAACGTAAGGAAGGTCCTTTCACCTATACGGAAGGAACCATCAAAAACAATACCATCATCCTGATGCAGTGCGGCATCGGAAAAGTGAATGCAGCAGCCGGAGCAGTGGAAATGATCCGCAACTTTGCTCCCGACTGTATCATCAGCACCGGTGTGGCTGGAGGCATTGACAGCTGCCTCAACGTGATGGATGTAGTAGTAAGCAGCCGGATCGTGTACCACGACGTGTGGTGCGGCGAAGGCAATGCCTACGGACAGATCCAGGGACTTCCACTCTACTTTACCGGCAACGAGACTCTCTACCAGTGTGCAATCAGTCTGGATACGGAAACAGCTATCCACGGAGGACTGATCTGTAGCGGTGACAAGTTCATCACTGACCGCCAGGAACTGGAAACCATCAAGGCGAATTTCCCGGAAGGACTGGCTGTTGATATGGAGTCTGCTTCCATCGCCCAGGTATGCCATCTGTACGAAGTTCCCTTCATCAGCTTCCGCATCATCAGCGATACACCGGGAGCAGAAAAGCATCTGGAACAATACAAGAACTTCTGGGGAGAGATGGCTGACCGCTCGTTCCATGTTACGGAGGCTTTTCTCAAGGCTCTGCCAAACAAACTTTAATTCAAGAATCTTCCATTTTATTTCATTCCTGACCATATGAAAAAGATACCAAGCTTTACCATTGACCATATCCACCTGCTGCGGGGCATTTACGTGTCACGCCAGGATCAGGTAGGAACAGAGACAGTCACTACATTCGATATCCGCATGAAAGAGCCCAACCGCGAACCGGCCCTGAGCCCGTCGGCCATTCATACCATGGAGCATCTGGCTGCCACTTTCCTGCGCAATCATCCCGTATGCCGCGGCGATCGTATCGTTCTGGCGGGATTCGGAGCCGGGCTTACGATTGGGGCTTGCGTGATGACCTGGTAGACGGTATACTGAAAATGATCCGGAGCGCAGGAAGACTGCGGATATGCGTCAGAGAAGGCGGCTTCGGAGGATTGCGGACATACGAAAGAAAAATTCCAGATATCGTAGAGGTAACTATGGGAAAAAGCAACAACCGGATGCTGAACGAATTGCTGGTGAATCTGTTCCATAACGTGATGGACGCAGAGGCAAAGGCGGTCATAACAGACGAATTCAAGGATATTACAAATAATGACATACACATTCTGGAGGCTATCGGTATCGAGGAACCAAAGAGTATGTCCCGTATCGCTGGGGAACTCCACGTTACCGTGGGTACCCTGACCACGAATATGAACAGTCTGGAGAGAAAAGGATATCTCACCCGCAACCGCAGCACCAGAGATAAACGTGTAGTGCTGGTGATCCTGACAGAGAAGGGGAGAAAAGCTTTTTTCCATCACAGAGATTTCCACAGGAAAATGTTGGCTTAACAACTTTATTCTCCAACTTCTTACGGGATCTGGACGAGGAAGAAATGAAGACATTGATCAAATGTCTGGGAAAACTGGATATATTTTTCAGAGAAGGCAACGAGGGGTGACCGGAGAGATCTGGTGGCTCCTTTTTTGTGTTTACGATGAGCCAGCCTGCTCGATTAAAATTTTGTAAAAAATATGAGACGAATCGTATGGAAAATATTGACGTTACTATTGACTTTTCGGTATAATAAATGATACGGGTAGTATGGAAATACGATTGGGATTCCATATAAAAATATGAAGGGGGAATATTATGAAAAATACAAAAGCATGGAGTGTAAAGATGAGGCTGGCCCTGCTGGCACTGGCGGCACTGGTGTGGATCGCCGTGCCGGTGATCGGTCATTTTGATTCGCAAAAAGGCGGTCGGCAAGACC
>OGYM01003118.1_pt1 | contig 10108 bp, 7 predicted proteins | sample 1576491 | NCBI WGS metagenome assembly OGYM01 (sample SAMEA3541515, study PRJEB24748) | human gut metagenome | biome: human gut; feature: human-associated habitat; material: faeces | place: China | collected 2012 | reverse complement strand
GACAAACGCGCGCCTTGCCGCTATAATAAATATGCTTTTGAGCGAGGCTGGTCTCGTCAAAAAGAATATGGGCCTGTAGCTCAGCTGGGAGAGCGTTCGGTTCGCATCCGAGAGGTCGAGAGTTCGAGTCTCTTCAGGTCCACCAAAATGTTCGGAATTTTCTGGTTTTTGCAGAAGATTCCGAACTTTTTTGTATCTTTCAAAATCAGACGCTCTCAACAGTCGCAATTCTGCCACCATTCGGTTCGCATCCCACACAAAGCCGTCTGAAATCATCAAAGGAAACACGAAATTCAACCTCCAAACGGTAATCCCGGTACACATAGACGGCCTTGATAAGCTGCGATACGATCATCTTCTTTGCTTCAAAGGTACAGTTGTCGTAAAGGTCAGCCCAGCTTTCCAGCTTTTCAAATTCGGCCTGCTCCTGTGCAGCACTTTCCATTTGACGCTCCATATCGGCTTTTTGCGTTTCAACCGCCTGTGCAAGCTCTGCAATTTCTTCTTTGCATTTTGCAACAAGACTGTTCAGCAAGTCAACATTCAGGCGGCTTTTACCGCGAATGACGTTGATCGTCTCAGCTTCATAGTCGGAAAGCTCCTTTTGTTTTTCCTCTAAGCGCATAGCAGACATTCTGTAGCGGCTTCTGGCAAGCGCTGTGGCCTTTTCGTGTTGTTCCGTGACCAGACGATCCTTTGACGAGATGCGGACTCTGGAGAGCTGGTAGCGCACCAGAGCGGCCACAATTTCATCCAGTTTGATAACGCCGTATCCGGATTGACCGTCGCAGAGGTCGGGGCGCCGGGCCTTAAAATGGCATTGATACCGGCTTTTGACCTGATTGCGTACTGTTCCGTCTTTGCGGATATACTTCTTGCCGGAGGTCGTCAGCGTCAGCCGGTTTTTGCAATGTCCGCAGAAGATGTTCCCTACCAACAGAGAACTGCCGCACAGATTCAGCGGCGTATCCGCATGGTGTGTTGTCCGTTTTTCCATTAACTCCTGCGCTCGTCGAAAGGTCGCTTCGTTCACGATCTGAAGCTCTGGAATGCTTTCCGATTCCGCGTTTCCGTTTGAAATCACGCCCATGTATAGCTTGTTCTTTATCATGCGGACGATCGTTGTATTCGGAATCATGGAACCGTCTGCGCGGCGAATCCCATTTTCCAAAAGGTAGTGGGAAATCCGTTGAGCGCCGCAGCCTTCGTTGACGTATTTGTAAAAGATGAAACGCACGATTTCTGCAGCGTCCTCGTCGATTACAAAATCGTTGACCTCTTGATTCTTCTTGTTGATCCGTCCCTGCTTCTGGAGCTTGTAGCCAAATGGTACAATGCCGCCGGTGAAGCAGCCGTCCTGTGTAAGCTGCTCTATGCGCGTTTTTACACGCACAGAGGTTTTGATGCTCTCGCCGGATGCCTGCCAGTAACGGATATAGTTAAGCAGCTTGTCAACGTGATTGTCGAACCGCTGCTGCCCCTCTACGGCGCTCCAAACTTCAACGCCATTACGGACGAACCACTCTACAACAAAGGGTGTTTCGTCATCTCTGCGGCCGAGACGGTCAAACATATAGACAAGCAGAATATCAAAGCTCCCGGCAACAGCTTCCTGCTGCAATTCCTGCATGGCGTCGCGCTCTTTTGCAGATTTCTTGAAACCGGATACGCCTTTTTCGTAAAACTCATTTTGTAAAACCCAGTCAGGGTGTGACGCGATGAACTCCCGGCAGAATTGCCGCTGCATGGGAATATCATCTTTTTCAACCTGACCGATTGTTGATACGCGATATAAGCAATTTACTCGTTTCTTTTGTTCCATAACATACACTCCATTCTGAGAAAACGTGTGTATGTCCTTGTTCGCTATTTGATTTTCAAGGTACATCTTATAATTATAGCATATTTTGGATATTTTATCAAGTTTTGTAGCTGTTATTATAAAATCCATAGGAGAAAACCGAACGTTTCAGCGCTTCTGTAATATGCGGATCATCTTGCTCTGCATACTTTACAGAGATTGCGGCACTGCAAAGAGATAAGATTTCTTCCTGCTTTTTGGGCTTGGATTCTTCGAGCTGTTTGTCCATAGAAGAACCTCCAGAATAAATGTTGTTTTTCTCATAGGTCGGGCAGACGGCAGCGGGCAAGGCTGCTCCATAGGCTGTTACCTCCCTCCATGCTGATGGCGGGGCGTTCCATTCTGTGACGTATGGCTAACGCAAGTATCATTGTTCTTTGTATGCGGTTGTCGCACGATCCAGCCATGAATCGCTCTCCATGCCGGTGTTTCTCGCTCCGCGCCGGAATCGGTATCACCTCCCATTCCGCGCATCCCCGCGCACCCATAGTCTGCAACGAGGAAGGCAAGCTGGAAGGTCTGCCCCTGAACCGCGCTCTGCGGGATGAGGACGGTGACAGCTACCGCTTCTTAAAACTCGAAATGCTGCAGCGGCAATTTCTGAAGGGGGCTGTGTCTTGAGCGGCAGCTTGCATTGATACTGTGAACCGAACAGATTATTGTCACGGACACAGACCTGAACGGTAGATTGCTACCAAACAGAATTTATGAATGCAAACCTCAAAGCAGTTTGCTCCCTGCACGCCTTCTATCCTACGGCCTGTGTCAGCACACATGCCGTTGTGCTTTGCGACATGAACGGCAGACAAATGCCGTTTTCGCCCGCGCCGATCATCAGCTCCGTGCCGCTCGGGCTGATCAGGAGGGGATAGGTCTCAGACATATAAAACGGTCCATCCGTGGTCTCATAGCTATTACCGCCCACAAGCGACAAGCTGAGCGTCACATAGCTCGGTCCGTCCATCACCGACTCGATCGTCCAGAAGCCGCTCCACATCTCTTCAAAATCGCTGCTGCCCTCGTAGCTCCACTCCAGGTCGACAGAGCCTCCGCCCTCATCATCGTGATAGAAGCGAAGAGAAAAATACGCAACGCGGTCTGTCTGCCCTACCATCGTCTGATAGAACCAGCCCATACCGTAGCTTTCCGAGCCTGCAAGAGAGAGTGCGGTCACGCCACCCCAGCCGTCAGCAAGCCACTGTGCAAGACTCGGCGGTGCATACTGCCAGGTATACTCCGTAAAGTCCCAGATGTGGTAATCATACGAAAGCGCCAGCGCAAGTCTGCTTTCCGCGTTGAGGCCCGGATACCACTCGTAGGTATTGTTGCTGTCGGTGATGAATAGCTGTGTGTCCGCCTCATATGCAACGCTGTCAAGATTCGCAAACAGCAGCACCGGCTCGCCGGTCTCCGAGCGATAGAGAACCTCCGTCACTTCTTCTTGCTGTGTCTGTGCATTCCACTGCACACGGTTGATCGCAAGCGTCGCGTTCTCATCAACCGGCACGATGCAGTACAGATGTCCCGCGCCGCCGATGATATGCTCCTCGTCGATTTCCGCGATAAAAGGGTATTTGAGCAGCATGGCCTCGTTGGTTTCCCACAGCCACGCGGGGAAGCCCGCCTCGAAGCCCTCGTCAAACAGCCCGCCGACATAACCGAGATACGCCGCGCCGAACATCACGCCCGTCACGTCGATCCGGTCGCGCAGCCATCCAAGCGAGGTCTCTGCCTCCTGCGAAAATCCGTACTGTCCCGGCTGTGTTTCCGTCGCCTCGTCGCGTGACACGCGATCACTCATGTCGCTCTGCGATATCGCTTCTTCCGGCTGCCTCTCCGGTGTTTTTTTATCGGCCTTTGTGAGAAGATCAACCTTATCTGTACTCATTTTTGGTTCGTCGGGCACCGGCTGTTCCTTCTGCCCGCAGGCACAGAGGGACAGCATCAACCCCAGCGCCAACAGCAGCGCGAGTATTCGTTTGGGTGTTGTTTTCATGGCCGCTCCTTTCAGAATGTCCCGCTTCGACCGGAACCGCCGCCGCCGGATTCGCTGTGACTGCTTCCGTCGCTGGAAGAGCTGCGCTCGATCTTCCGGCTGGAGGTCGTCTTATGGGTGAAATGATCTGTTTGCTCCGTAAGCCGGAGTCCCGCGGAGACGTAGTCGTTCGCGGTTGCCTTTTTTGATACAGTGTCCATTTTCCGCCATATCACAGCGACGACCGCGGCTGCCGCCAGCAGGGAAAGACCGATCACGATAAGGATCGGAAAGAACAAGCTCGCCCGGACGGGCTTTCCTACGGAAGCCTTTTCCAGATAGACGCTGCATTCTTTGACGTAATCCTCAAAGCCGCCGTACCAGTCGTTCTCGCCGAAATTGTCGAGGAAGACCTTTTCCAGTTTCTGCTGGCCATAGCTGTTGAACGCATACTCGCAGCGTGAGCCGTAGCAGAACATTGCCCAGTCGCGATCATCCATGCTGAGCAGGAGCATGATCCCGTCGCGGTTCGGTCCTTCGCCCATGGTGCATTCATGGTAAATGGTGTAGGTCGCTTTATAGACGCCTTCAGAGTGGAAGTCCCGATAGTCCTCCACGGTTACGATGTAAATGCCGACACCATACTTTTTGGAGACGCTTTCCGCCATCTTTTCCAGCAGCATATTTTCGTTTTCGCTGAGAAGTCCGGCCGCGTCCGTCACATAGGAAAGCTGTGCGCCTGTCTGCTCAGCCGCGGCTGCGCTCACGCAGAGCACAAGGCAGAACAGAAACACCAGCAGGAGACAGCGTATTCTTCTTTTCATTTCTCAGCCCTCCCTATCGCGCCAAAAGCAGCAGCGCGGTCACACTGATGGCGATAAGAGGTGCCGCAATTGCTGCAAACAGGCCAATTACCCGTTTCGTGCTGACGGGAAGGTTGCCTACCAGCTTGCCGGTCTGGCCGTTCATGGCAAAGAGGAAATCTTTTCCCTCCCACCTTGTATTCAGGATCCAGACGGGCAGCAGCGCGTAATGCACCTTGCCGCGCTTCAAGTGGATGTCGCGGCCTGTTTCATTGCAGCTGCTGTAGCCGGATACCGTATTTTCCAGTGCATCCACGAGCGAGCCTGCGCAGCGTTTGTCCGCACGCTCCCGGCTGTCTTCCACGCTCACATCGTATTTATCTGCCAGAAATCCGGGCAGATACGCTGTGGAAAATGGCTTGAGCTCCGCGTAATCATATGGTTCGATGGAGTCCATGTAATCATCCGGCATTTTACTCGATGCGTCCACCGGGATCTTTTCAAAGCCAATGGAACCGGCGCGTCGCACGTCGTAGTGGCTCGTCTCCGTGATCTCATAATCTCCCGAGGTGTACTTATGTACAGTGGTGGCATGGAATTGTGCGCTTCCGCTGGCCTCGCCGTCGTACATCCAAAAGGGTACATACACACCTTTGATCTCCTCCAGATGGTTGGCTTTGGAGAAGGTCGATGGCAGCAGAGGCTTTTTGAGATAGTGCTTCTTCAATGTCTTGATGGCATCCTCCTTGCTCAGCTTGAAGGGAAGCACAAAGTCGGGCTTTAAAATGCCGCTGAACTGTCCCGGAAGTACCGACGGGTTTCCGCAGTATGGGCAGGACGTGGCCGCAGTCGCCGCATCGCAGAGCAGCTCCGCACCACACGACGGACAGCAGTAGGCCTTCATGCCGGCCGCGTCCGCGCCCCAGTCCTCGCTCAGACCGGAAGCATCCCAGTCAGAGCCGTCTGCGGCAGTCTGTTGTTCTTCCGCTTCGGCAGATTTTTGGGCCGCTTCCGTTTCTTCCTGCTTCTGTGTCGCTTCCGCCGCTTTTGCTTCTTTTTCCGCGTAGAACGCTTCAATTTCTGCGATATCGAAGCTTGAGCCGCAGTAATCGCACTCCAGCCTGCCGGATTCTCCTACAAAATGGAGTGGCCCCGTACAGGCGGGACATTGATAATTTGTTACTTGTGTTGCCATCTAAGTTCCTCATTTCCCAGGACAGCGTTACAGCCCACAAGAGCAGATTGCAGCGCCGAGCACAGTTATGATCATGTTTTTCCGGATATATCCCGCAGGCTCACTGCTTATGATAGATCGTGTCCGTGTCTCTTATGATGTTTTCTTCCGAATCGTACAAGACGCACACATCCGCCGCCGCAGGGTCGCTGTTGACAAGCGTGATGGCGATCAGCTTTTCGGCCTCTTCTGCGATTTCGTCGTAATCGCAGTCTGCATCGCAATCAAAGCCAACCGCAAGTAAGGCGTCAAAGCCTTTCGTCTGGAACGCAGACTTTGCAAAAACATACTGCTCCTCCCAGCTCTGTTCGCCCTCGTTCCACCACATTTGGCTGCATGCCATACCGCTTTTATCTTCACTCACGGTGAACTCATATTTTCTCAGCCCATCCTCGCAGACCCACGTGCCCTCCAAAAGTGCAAAGGTCTCCAGTGATTCCTGCCGTATTGCGGCTTTTCTGTCCGCTTCTGCCTGTAACTCCTCTGCGCTGTAGTAGGCTTCCGCGTCTCCTGTCTCGCTCCAACCGTCGTCATACCAGAAAATGTCCGTCAAAGAGGCAAACTGCGAAGAATCCAGGTAGCGCAGACGATATCTGACGCTCTGGTCCGGATCGTCGATCATCAGTCCGCTGATTTGCTCTGCAAAATCTGCCCGGATGGTCAGAACGCCGTTTTGAAACGTATACGCAAACGCATCGCCCAAGTCCTCAAAATCCGCGCCGTAGCATCGGACCGTGTTGTCTTTGAATGTGCCGCCACGGTAATAGAGCTTCAGTTCTCCCGGCGTATAGACCGCTTTTTTTACATAGAAGTTCTGGAATACCTCTGTTTCCCGGTATTGGTATACCGTCCGGTTGCTGGCTTCACCGCAGGCAGAAAAACCGAGCAGTCCCAGCAAAATGCTCATTGCAAGCAGCGTCTTTTTCATATTCCTGCCCTCCGCGCATCCGGCGCGTTTTTGCGCCGGATGGCAAGTCTCGTTTTTCCCCGATCAGCCGCTGCCCCATCTGTTCGGCATGGCGCGTCTCGGTTTGATTTCCAGCGTAAAGGTCATCTCGGCACTCATCCCTTCAGCATCTGTCACAACGCAGCGATAGTAATAGGGCTCGCTTCCGACCCGGATGCTCAGCTCGTTCGTTTTCTGACCGGCATGGTCTTCATCGTCAATCTTGAAAAAGCGGAGATATCCGCCGTTTTCCGGAATGGAAGCTCTTGTCCACTCGTACTGATACGGCGCTTTTCCGCCGCTCGCCGTGATCTGGAAGGAAACCTGTTCTCCGTTCGTGGCTTGTACCACACGCTGCTGGGTAGAAACGCTCAGAGACATGACTTTTTCGGAAATCTCTACCGCCTGCGTCTGGATGCTCCCTCCGTCCGCGTCAAAAACGACGCAGCGGTACCGGACATGATCCCTCCACTCATAGCCGGAGATATCCACCTGCAGCAGCCCTTTTGCATCATCGTAATACATGGAGGTATCCTGAAGCGTATCGATCCAGGTCCAGCCCATCGTATCGTCGGAAACCTCCCACTGATACCGGTAAGGAGGTCTGCCGCCGGCAGCACGGATGCGGAACTCTGCAATATCCATCGGCGCTGCCTCCACAGACATCGGCTGCATGGTGATCCGCAGCTCTTCTGTCTTTACGAAAAACGCCGCGGAATTGGAGGTGACACTGTTGCCGTCTGCATCTGTTACAACGCAGCGGAACGCATAGCCCCGCTCGGCAAGGCTTGAAAACGCGCCGGGCGAAATGCGCAGCACCTGCGCATCGACATTGTTGATCGTCTGCTCCACCGCGCTGCGCGGGGTTTTGCTGAGGTCCGACCAGTCGGTATCGGCGGTACGCCGCTGCCAGCGGTAGGTATAGGGTGTCTTGCCGCCGGAGGCTTCCACCTTATACGAAACGTACCCGGTTTCATCGATACTGACCGTATTATCCTGCGGATGCGTTATAATTTTGAGCGTACTTGCTTCCAGCGTCATTCCGGCCGCCTCGGATGTAACGCTTCTGCCGTCTGCATCTGTTACGACACAGCGGAACTTCCAGCTCTTCTCCGAAGCTTTTGTGAGATAGGTACCGGTTGCCCAGAACGTGTCTGCCTTATGCCCACCGAACGAGGCGTTTTTCTCGTCGGAGATCCACGTCCAGCTGCTCTTTTCATCCATCACCTGCCAGCGGTAGGTATAGGGCGTCTTGCCGCCAGCAGCTTCCACGCTCAGCTTCAGCGTGTTTGTTGCCTTCCCGGAGACGTTTTGCGGCTGCTTTGTAATTCGGAGTGCATTCGCATCACCGACCGTAAAGCTCAGGCGTTTGTCGGCGTAGACCATGCGCGTCAAAATCGCTGCGACCTCGCTGCGGCGGATATTTGTGTTCGGCTTGCAGCTGTACTGCTTGTCGCTGCCCTGCACAACGCCCGCCCGGTAGAGCTTGTAGATCGAGCTTGCCTGCGGGTGGGTCATGGGAACATCGGGAATTGCGCTGTCTTCCACGGTGTTGATTGCGTCAAGCGGTTTTGTTCCCTTCAGCGTCGGATTGGAGGAAATGGCGCGTGAAAAGATGTCCATGAAATGCGCGCGCGTTGCCGCCGCGTTCCAGTCGTAGTCCTTGGAAATGATCTGCTTGCTGCGCGCATAGTCCACATAGGGCTGATACCAAACAGTGCCGGCTGCAAACTCGGTACTGCCCGTATCCGTCAGCTTGTGGATGCAGGCAGCCAGCTTGACTGTCTCGGCGTAGGTCACGTTATCATTCGGCGCGTAAATCGTTGGGGATTTTCCGTTGACAAGTCCGCCCTCTACAGCAAGGCGCACGTCCTCATAGTACCATTCGTTCTTTGCGACATCCGTAAATGTCATTTCTGCTGCCATTGCGCCAAACGGCAGAGCCGTCAGCAGCAGCGTCAGCAGTAACATGGCGGCAAGTATCCGCCGGGGGGGAATCGTTTTCATTGGCAACCTCCCTCTTATAAAGAGTCTTATCGCTCCCGCCCCAATTTGGGGCGGGAGCTGCGTTCATAACGTTGCAGAATTTCTTTCTTCTCCTGCACGCCGTGTGTGATGTGCGCGCCGAGGTCCGGAAAAATTCTGCGCGGCCGCTTCTGCTTTACTGGAACGTCATGTTGGTGAGAATGATGTCGGGCATCGTTCCCGGGACGCAGTCCATATTCCGAAGCCCGATGGAAAGGGCGCGGTTGTCGTCAAGCTGCGCGATATACTGAATCCATTCGTAGCCGATGTACTTATAGGTGCGGCCGCGGAAGGTGATGCCGCCGATCACGCGGTCTTCGATATCCTGATAGTTTTCGAATTTGTCCTTGTAGAAATCAATTTTTTCAACGTTCTCTCTTACCTCAAACTGGATAGCGCCCGCACCAAACGCGGTGGGATCGTCGTTTTCCACCAGGCAGCGCGGTCCATCATCGTACGACCAGCCGGATACCGGGATCTTCGTCATGATCTTGACCTTCACATCGTCTTTTGCAAACTGGGCGATTTCCACGGAGAAGTCCTTCATCTCGGCGTTTGCAGACGCTGCCTTGTTCGCCTCGGCGGCCTCGGCCTTCACGATGTCCAGATACTTTTCTATGGCTTCTGTGCCGGAGAAGCCGCTGGTGTTGTACGCACTCACCGTATAAACGCCCGACTCGTTTTCCATGAAATTGACGTAGATGAAATGGGAGTCGTCGTCCTCAGAGATCCATTTGTAGTAGCGGTAGTTTGCCTTCATGTGGTCGCTGTACTCTTCCTTGACGAACTGGCCTTCCACGCCGAAGTAGGCAACGATATCATCGTAAGTAGCGTCAAAAATATTATTGTTGACCTCGTTCATCCAGACGTAGCCCTTCTGCACCTGCTCTTCCGTTACGATGCCGTCGCCGCCGGAGGCCATCGCGTCCGTCGGAGTGAGCGGAGCGCCTTCCGTCGGAACAACTCCTTCCGGAGCGTCTTCTCCGATGGCATCCGGCATGGACTTGCCTGCGTCAATCAGAGGCAGATACCAGTCGGTATAGCGGTAGGGATATGTATCTTCCTCCATGTCATCCCAGTAGAGTCCCCACGGGCGCAGATAGATGTCGTAGTGGAACTCGTCATCGCCATCTTCATAGTCGCCGCTGATCCAGATCATGTCGTCATAGTCCAACAGCGCGGGATCAACGATCCAGTCCGCATGCTCCAGGGCCACGTTTGTGAACCAGCCGCCCTCTGACATCACCGTGCCGTGCTCGCCGGT
>OGYM01003116.1_pt1 | contig 10110 bp, 15 predicted proteins | sample 1576491 | NCBI WGS metagenome assembly OGYM01 (sample SAMEA3541515, study PRJEB24748) | human gut metagenome | biome: human gut; feature: human-associated habitat; material: faeces | place: China | collected 2012 | reverse complement strand
CAATAAAATTGCTCCGATTTCTTGTCTCCATGTTCGTACCAGATAATTCATTTTCTTTCCCTCCGCAGTTGTGGTAAACCAAATGTTCTCTTTTAGTCCTATCTCTATCTTGCGATAGACAGAAATTGGAATTGTTGCAAAAGAATTAGTAGCAAGAAAAGTAAAATCTACTTCTATCACCTTCCCTGTATTTGAATCTATATATATACATATATCCAATTCCTCTCCACGTGTACGTTGCTTCTCCTCAGCAGAAAATGCGTTATTAACAATGGAATAACATTTCCGTTTTGTCCAGGTATCATCTTTTGTATCATCAATATCGTATGGAAAGGGTGGTTCTTTCCCAGTATCTTTAAACACCCATTTTGTATAAGTTAGTTCGTTATCTTTATTATATAATCGAACTCGCTTAGAACGCTGTACATCACACTGATAAGTATATCCATTTTCGTAGAATGTTCTGCTAACATCATAATAATGTGTTTGCGCAGAAAGATAGGCTACACAAAACAAAGTACTGATTAAAGTTATTATCATTTTCATACTCAACAATCTTTAGTTAATGTTCTCAAATTAGAAAAGTTGCTCAATAATCCACTTCTTGTATCGTCATATTTATAGAGACCCGGATCATCAAGTAAAGACTTTAAGGGCAACCTATTAGTATAAAATCCCAAAAACATTTTTATCGACCATCTGCAAGCAAATCGTTCCATCACACTATAAATAAACATTCTATAATGTTACAGACAACACTAGCAGCAGTACAAAGAGAAATAAACTGTTTTTATTCATGAATTTATTCGTCTGACAACTGTTTCTTTTTCGTCTGACAACTGTTAGACGAAAGAGCAACAACTGTCAGACGAAAGTTTAACAGTTGTCAGACGAATAGTTTTATGTAGCATTAGGGATAATTTCATTAGATCGACACAGTTAAAAAAATGCCCGGCAAACTCAATCATGAGTTCGGCATTTGTGGCAGCGACGTATGACTTACCTATTGACAGCAACCTTGGGTTTGCGGCGATTGTTCCATACAATAACAGCAAGTACAATCCGCAGACGAGACAATGGGAGAAACATCCGGAAGCACAGTTTCAGATGATGTATAAAGGCTTCATCCAGCTGGCAATTCGCTCCGGATATTATGAGAAGATGAACTGCTCAGTAGTCTACAAGGACGAGCTGGTGTCTTACAATCCGATTACCGGAGAGGTTGAGTTTGTGACAGATTTCTCTCAGTGCAAGAACAGAGCAGAAGGCAATGCAGAGAATATCGTCGGTTACTATGCCTGGTTTAAGCTGCTGACCGGATTCAGAAAAGAGCTGTTTATGACGGTAGCCGAGGTTGACAACCACGCAAGAAAGTATTCCCAGGCTTACCGCTATGACATCGACCAGGGAAAGAAGGCCAGCAAATGGACGACGGATTTCGAGGCAATGGCATTAAAGACGGTTATTAAGCTGCTCCTCAGCAAGTGGGGTATTTTATCGGTGGATATGCAGAGAGCAATCCAGGACGATCAGAAGGTGTACGACGAGGAAGGCGAAGGAACGTATGGAGACAACCAGCCGGACATCATCGAGGCAGAAGATCCGTTCAAGATTGAGCAGCACGACGAGGAAGAACAGCAGATTGGCGGTTTGGACTTAGAAGAGGTTGAATAGGAGGAAGAGAAATGCAACTGACATCAGAGAATTATTATAGCCAGGAGGCTAACAAGGAGTACATGAGTGTATCGGGATATAAGGACTTTGCAGGAACATACGGGAAGATGCCTTGCGAGTTCTATGGCATGGAAAAGCTCAACGGACGCTGGGAGGACGAGAAAAGCACCGCATTGTTGGTAGGAAGCTATGTTGACAGCTACTTTGAGGGAAGCCTGGAACAGTTCAAGAAAGAGAATCCGGAAATCTTCACACAGAAGGGCGAGTTAAAGGCAAACTTCAAGCAGGCAGAGGAAATCATCGCACGTATTGAGAGAGACGAATATTTCATGAAGTTTATGAGCGGGCAGAAGCAGGTTATTATGACCGGCGAACTGTTCGGAGCAAAGTGGAAGATTAAGATGGATTCCTACATTCCGGACGTAGCAATCGTTGACTTGAAGGTTATGGCATCCATTACGGACTTAAAGTGGGTGAAGGATATTGGCTATCTCGATTTCGTAAGATATTGGGGTTACGACATCCAGGGAGCAATCTACCAGGAGATCGTAAGGCAGAATACCGGAAAGAAGTTGCCGTTTTATATTGCGGGAGCAACAAAGCAGGCAGAGCCGGACATCCGTATCATCCATGTTACAGACAACTACCTGCAGGAGGCACTTCACATGGTCGAGGCAAATATGCCGAGAATCCTCAGAGTGAAGAACGGAGAGGCAGAACCGGACAGATGCGAATTGTGCGATTGCTGCAGACATAACAGAGTGCTGACACGTCCGATTTCGATTATGGATTTGACAGCAGGCATTTAATACGACAGGCGGTGGTTTAGTGGCAGACAACAGAAAGTATTACTACTTGAAGCTGAAAGAAGATTTTTTTGACAGCGACGAGCTGAAAATATTAGAGAGTCAGAAGGACGGTTACTTATATAGCAACATCCTTTTGAAACTCTATCTGAAAAGCCTGAGCAACGCAGGAAGATTGATGTTCCGGAATGTGATACCGTACACACCGGAGGTTTTGGCAACGCTCACAGGGCACCAGGTAGGAACAGTCGAAAAGGCATTAGATGTATTCAAGAGACTGGGATTGATAGAGGTGCTGGATAACGGAGCAATCTACATGATGGATATTCAGAACTTCATAGGCCAGTCGTCAAGCGAAGCTGACAGGCAGAGAGAATATTACAATCGCATGAAAGCTGAGAAGGATGCACTGGCTGATCCTGGAACACCAAAGGCATTGCCGGAAGTGCCGGTTGAAACACCGGCACCTGCAGAACCGAAGTCTAATAAGGCAATCAAAGGTTACACATCAGACTTTGAGGAATTTTGGCTGATTTATCCGAGAAAGGCAGACAAGGCACAGGCATACAAGAAGTACAAGGCAAGACTGGAAGATGGCTTTTCACATGAGCAGTTATGCGAAGCCGCAAGGAATTATGCGGCACAGTGTAAACAAGACAGAACGGAAGATAAGTACATAAAGCACGGCAAAACATTCTTAGGAGAGTCAACGCCGTTCCTGGACTATCTGCCGAAAGAAAAGCCGGTACAGAACGAAGCCGAGTACGACGACAACGAGAATCCGTTCGGAAGGAGTGAGTGACGATGGATTTGCAGAGTATTTTACCGGCAGAGGCGTTTAAGACAGAGAAGAATAGCGGCGATTACATCGGCGAGGATGGACTTCTCTACTGCGGAGTCTGCAGAACAAAGAAGCAGACCAGGTTGCCAGCGTCGGATATTACGCAAGGGAAGGAGCTGATCGTTCCCTGCATCTGTAAGTGCAAGGTGGAAGAGAACAGACGAAAGGAAGAGGCTGAAAAGAAGAGACAGGAAATGCAGCGTTTGGAGAGACTGAAAGCCAGCAGCCTTATGGATGCAAAGCTGAAATCGGCAAGGCTGGACGGGTACCAGGTTGATGCGGATAATCAGAAAATCTACAACCTGGCCGGAAAGTATGTGAACAGGTTCGATGAAATGTACGAGAAAAGGCAGGGGTTGCTTTTTTGGGGTACAGTCGGAACAGGGAAGAGCTACACTGCAGCCTGCATCGCAAACGAGCTGTTGGATAAGATGATTCCGGTGGTTATGACATCATTTGTGAAGATTCTGCAGAACATCCAGGGCAATCCAAACGAAGAAGAGAGAATTATGGCAGGACTGAATGCGGCAAAGCTGCTGATTATCGACGACTTAGGAGCAGAACGAAGCACAGACTACGCATTGGAGAAAGTGTATAACATCATCGACAGCCGGTATTTATCCGGCAAGCCAGTGATCCTCACTACAAATATGACGTTGAAAGAAATGCAGGAGTCTGAGGACATCCGGTATAGACGTATCTACGACAGGATATTTGAGATGTGTTTTCCGGTAAGGTTTGCTGGCAGGAGTTGGAGAGAAAAAGCGGCGTCCAAGAGGTTCGATGCCATGAAGAATTTAATGGAGGAATGACAGCATGGGATTGATTAAGGTGGCAGAAATCAGCATTGACAAGCTGGAAGATCGCAAGACAGTTACGGCAATCCTGCACGAGAACGGTTATACCGTCGGGCCAGGAAAGAGAAAAAAGACAGAGACCGGAAAGCAGTTAGATTACTACTTGAAGGTGTATGTGGAGGAAGGCACAGACAAGGCAGAACTCTACAAGGCAACAAGCGGAAAAACGAAGGTGACAGCCAAGAAGGTGACGGATAAGATGTCGGCCGAGATTGGCGACAAGGCATAGGAGGCAGAAAGTGGATGAAGATATGAAGCAGATTCGTTTCACAATACCAGGACAGCCATTCGGGAAACAGAGACCGAAGTTTTCAAGAGCTGGGGCGTATGTTAAGACGTACACCCCGAAAGAGACCACCAGTTATGAAAACCTGGTGAAGCTGTTTTACAACGAAGCAGCCAAAGGAAAGATGTTTCCGGAAGGGGCAATGCTGGATGTAAGGATAATTGCATATTACGAAATTCCGAAGTCCACCAGCAAGAAGAAGCACAAGGAAATGTTGGAACACAGGATCAGACCAACCAAGAAGCCGGACTGGGATAATATCGGCAAGATTGTTTGCGACAGTCTAAACCTGGTAGCGTACCACGATGATTCGGCAGTCGTGGATGCACAGGTAAGGAAGTTTTACTCAGAAACGCCGAGGGTTGATGTGATGATAAAGGTCGTAGGACCGGATCAAATTTAGGAGGTAGACAATGGCAGGAAGAAAGAAAACTGAAACAGTGGAAGCAGAAGTTGTTGAGACAGCGGTAGTACCGGCAGGAAAAATGGAGTTCAGACTGATTAACCCGACAGAGGATGGTTTTCTCAGACGCATTCAGTGGAACAAGGAAGAGTTGGAGGCTGCAGTTAGAGCCAAGATTGCTGGTTATGAGAACGTGGTTTATACCGAGGAAAACATTAAGGCAGCGAAGAATGACAGGGCAGAGCTGAACAAGCTCATTAAGGCTATTGAGGAGAGAAGAAAGCAGGTAAAGAACATCATCAATAAACCTTATGCAGTGTTCGAGGCAGAGTTAAAGGAAATCACGGCGCTTATCAATGAGCCGGTCGCACTGATCGACCAGCAGGTAAAGGCGTTCGAGGAGAAACAGAAGGAAGAAAAGAAAGCGGCTATCAAGGCTACCTACGATGAAAATATCGGAGATTTGGCCGAGGTATTGCCGTTTGAAAAGATTTTCGACAGCCGTTACCTTAATCAGACATATAAGCTGGCAACCGCACAGAAGGAAATCGTGGACAAGATCGACACGGTTAAGACGGATTTGGAGACTATCGACAGCCTGGATAGTAAATATAAGCTGAATGCGAAGGATGTGTATATTAAGACCCTGGACCTCAGCAAGGCACTGACAGAGAACAAGAGGCTGGCAGACCTGGAAGAAAAACTGGAAGCAGACAAGCGCCGTAAGGCCGAGGAAGAAGCTGAGAGAAAACGCCAGGAAGAAATCCGCAAGCAGAAGGAAGCTGAGGAACAGGCAAAGCGTGAGGCAGAAGAAGTGGAGCGTAAAGCGGCAGAAGCTAAGAAAGCACAGGAAGCCGCCGCAGAAGTCGAACAGACAGAACCTCAGTCCGAAATGGGCAAGGTGATTGAGTCTATTGAAAAATCGGCATTCGCCCAGGCGGTAGCCGGAGAAACGCAGGCGACACCGGCAGCGCATGTGGTTGATCCGTTTGCACCGAGAGAAGAACCTGAGCAGGAAAAGAAGTACAGAGTCAGATTCTATGCAGACGGAACCAAGGAACAGCTGGCTAAGCTGGTAGAGTTTCTGAATGAGAACAATATTAAATACGGCAAGATTGCAAAGGAGAGTAAGTGATGAACGAGTACGACAAGAGATTGGATTTTGACAGCGACACCTTTGAGGGTATGAAGCACGATATGAATTTTGTTCTGCAGAGACTTCTCGGCAACATGATTGAGAAGCAGTCCACAGAAGGAAGCATGACAATTAAGATTGACGTAACTATGGTAAAGGAATTTATCCCGAACTACGATCCGAACGTAAAGGGAGAATCAAGAGAAATCAGCAAGCCTCAGTTCAAGCATAAGGTAACGTCAGCGGTCAAGATCAGCGACGAGAAGAGCGGAAACCTCAACAACGAGATGGAGATGGTTATGGATGAAGAGACTGGCTGCTATGTGTTACAGCCGATTGCGAACACCCAGCAGAGAACTATCTTTGATTCGGACTTTATGGCCGGGCAGAAGAACCAGGAAGGCGAAGGAAACGACGACATCATCGACGGTACATATATCGATGCGGATGTAAGACCGGCACTGCCTGGTCCTTCCGACGATGAAGAACCTGCAGAGGAGCAGGCAGAAGAGACTCAGCCTGTAGAGGGAGAGGGAACAGACGAACCGACAGAAGAACAGTCCGGTGAACAGGCAGAGGAAGAGCCGGAAGATATTACGGACGACATCCTGGGAGATACAGACACAGAAGGTTATGATTACGAAGATCCGGAGGAATAGGTATGGGACTGATTAAACCGAGAATGAGCAGCTATGTAGACAGAGGTAATAAGTTAATTGCGGAAGGCAAGACAAAAGAGGCAATGAACCTGGTAAGCCACGGTCTGCAGTATTACTCAGAGAGGGTTATCAACAGCATATCTCCATACGCCAAGGCAGATGCAGGACTGATTGTTTTAGTCCTGCGCCACCTGGCAAATGAGATTGAGAAGAATAACCAAGGAGCAAAGGAACTGGCAGCTGGCATGGAGAAGTGCGTAGGCAAACCTTCCCTGCAGGAGATTGAAAGAATCAAGAAACCGAACAAGAAGTAAGGAGGCAATATGAATACACCGGAGAGCGATATGGAACAGGCAAAATTTGCAAGAGAATGGGTAAGAGCGCACGCCGCAAAGAAGATGGCAAAGTATGAAGTGAAGCTGAGAAGAGCGGCAAAGGACTTTTTCGGACACGATGTTACGATCGCATACCTGGGACCCGGAACTGTAGTGGAGATTAAGGAAACAGGAAGAAAGGCGGTAACGGAGGTAGGCGGGTGAAAGAGAGCGAGGCAATACGGCACCTGGAAAGGCATCATGAGTTTTTAAGAAACAAGTGGAAACCACACCCGGACTATGAGTGCTTGGATAGTATATGCATGGCAATAACTGCACTAAGAAAGCAAGTGCCAAAAAAACCAAAGCATGAGCTAATCAAGTACGGAAGGCACAGCTGGAAAAAGGACAAAGATGGAAATATAGATGAAATGGCATGGGACGGTGATTTTCATAGCGGAGTGATCTGTGAGAACTGTGGAGAGGTCGTGTGCACTCTTTGTAATCCTGATTACGACAGTCCGGATAACAACGGACCGGACGACTGTTACGAGGAACATTGGCAATGCCCGGAGTGCGGAAAGAACGTACATAAAGATGCATATTGTAGCCACTGCGGTCAACGGATAGATTGGAGGTAGGATGAGTGTATGGCAAAAGGTTTTCTATACGTGTATGAGCGTATATACAAAGGCGAGAACGAGATGCAAGCTGAGTTCCGGAAGATACCGGTAAACGGAAAGCGAACCTCAGTAGCGGATCAGAAAAGAATACGGAAGGTAATCTCAGACAATGGCTACCGAATCGCCCAGGAGTGCAAAGTGCTTGTCGGCTACCCAAGAATGAGAATCGAAGGAACGAAAGTCAACCTGGGAGCTACGAGCATCATGCTTCCGGACTGCAGGCTGATCGACATCGAGGAATTGAAGAAAATTGAGCGGGGGGGGTGAAATGATGAAAGAGGTGTATATAAAACTGGTAGACGGAACCGAGAAAACCTTAATGGCAGATCTAGAAATCACAAATGATGCAGTAAAGATTATTACGGCAGATGGGTCGGGCGCAACAATATATAAAAAATTCATAAGTGATCTCAGAGTGACAACAAGATACGACGACCCGATTCCGCGCTGTGGAGATATACTACCGAGTCACATAACACCGTGGGATGCACCGGCTCCAAGGTACAAAGAAGGAAGATAGAATTATGGTAAGGAGAATAGTGTTTGCCAACAAAGACGAAGTGGAAAAAATAGTATCGAGTGAAATTGAAAGTTTCGCAAAAGCGTGTCGAAAACGAGAAGGAGAACGGATAAGCAAGCCTCTAATAGCAGAACTTCAAAAAGAGGCAAACGAAATGGTAAAACGGCTGGAAGAACGATTAGGAATAAGAGTTATACCAGGAAAAGTAACAGTGAATTTTGACAAAATAGAAATCGAAGAGCCGGAGGTTGTAATAGATTCTATAGGTTGCCGATTTGGGCTCTCAGAATTTTTGACAGAATTGCGAATGAAGGGAATGAGAGAAGGGAGAGATTTATAAGGACAGATGAAGAGTTATAGAAGGGAGGTGAGAAAATCCTATGAGGTCCTACAATCCGTTTGGTACTTGCAGGAATTGCGGATGTCAGATTATGTGGGTAAGAACAGTAGCCGGAAAGAATATGCCGGTTGATCCTACGATGATAAGCTACCGCAGGCCAGGAGCAGGAGTTAAAGCGAAGGAGAAGATAGTAACGCCGGAAGGCGAGGTTGTATGTGCTGATAAGGTATCATCCGAGAGTGCAGAAGGCTTTGGCTACATATCACACTTTGCCACCTGCAAGGCAAGAAACCGTTGAGAAAAAGAAAAGCCGCCCCTTTGATAGGAACGACTCGTGACTGAGAATATTATACTCGCAAATGCGAGAAAAGTCAAGGAGGCGACATTATGGCAACGGAGAATAAGGAGAAGGCAAAGGGCGAAGCAATCTTCCCACTAACGCAGGAACAGATCAACCAAATAGCTGCTATCGGTGCCAAGGAAGGTGTAAGGGCATACAAGGAAGAGCAGAAGAAGGAAGAGCGTAGGAGAAAGAAGGAAGATAGCAAAGTCAGAAAGACAAAGAAACTGCTCAGCTCGTATAGAAGAATCAAGGCGACATTATCGGATGGAGAGCAGTTCACTCCGGAGGAGCAGGCAGAACTGAGATGGAAGTTCATTGAGGACCTTATGGGAAACACAAGAGAGATAGCAGGAAAGTCCGAGAGGACAATCAAAGATACGGAGCGCAAGCGTGAAGAGGATTTATACTGCGTGTTCCGGATAGAAAAAGCGACCGAAATGTACCGTGAGGAGTGCGAAAAGAGCGGAAGCGAAGAGGCGAAGCGTCGTTATAGGGAGTTAAGCATGATGTACCTGGACGAAAAACCTTACACGGTGCAGGAGATTTCGGAAGTAGAAAACATAAGCGATAAGACCGTCTACAAGGACATAGGAATAGCTTGTGGCATTGTGGCTATTTACTTACTGGGTGCGGATTTCTAAACGCTCCCTGTGGCTGTAAATGCACCAGGTAGAAAATGAGTAGGTTGCATAAAGAATTACCAAGTGGTAATATGCTAATTAGCCGATAACCCAAATGTCACCCCTAAAAATAGCTAGTTGTATTTCTTCCCAACGGCAGGCAAGGCAGGGCGAAATCCCTGCCGGTTAGCCGAAGAGGAAATGTGAACAATCGGTTAAATAAGGCTATTTCAGTGTACTTAGGCAGGTCTGTATAGTATAATAAAACTATAAACAACCAGCATTAAAGGAGTGATTGAGATGGCAATTTGGATTAGCAGGTATAGCAACAAAGAGTTACAGAGTGGTAAGTATTACCCGGTTGGAATCAGTATCGGGACACCGAAGTTTCCGCTGGGGTACACACTGAGAAAGCAGTGTTATTCGCTGGCACCTAAAGGCTATATGTTGAATATGGAGCTTGAAAGATTCAAGCCTGCGTATTACGAAAAGCTGGAAGGTATCGGTACAGACAGAATCATTGACATGGTTCAGCGAATGGATGAAGAGGCAAGAGCCGAAGGGAAAGAGCTTGTGCTTCTCTGCTACGAAGATGTGAGAGTGCCGGGCGACTGGTGCCACAGAACTGT
>OGYM01003115.1_pt1 | contig 10111 bp, 10 predicted proteins | sample 1576491 | NCBI WGS metagenome assembly OGYM01 (sample SAMEA3541515, study PRJEB24748) | human gut metagenome | biome: human gut; feature: human-associated habitat; material: faeces | place: China | collected 2012 | reverse complement strand
CCCTTAAACAACTGTTCGAACAGATTTTCCACCTTCGCCGGTTCTACCCGGGCTTCCGGATAGTTTTTCTTAATATAAGCGGTTATATCCCCGACCAAAACTTTCAGGCTTTCATTATCGGTAGTTTTTATCTAAAACTCCGCCTCATTGATATTACCGTTATCCTCGGGATTCAGGAAAAACTGTTTTTCACCGATATGACAGGATATTTCAGTACAACGTCCCTTAAACTGCCGGATAATATCCTGCACCCGGTTATAATTTTCATCGACATGAATACTATTGTTCCAGTCTGTCCGGATCAACATTTCATTGATTTCTACCGGAGGCATCCGTTCCACTTTAGTGAAAAAAGCTTCCAAGTCGTCCAGTACGTCGGCATCGACCGTCGAACGGCCTGCGACGGCGCGGGCGAGCTTCGAGAAAAGTCCCGTCTTGGTCTTCTCCAACCCGGCGTTAAGCTCTTCCTGCTGCTGTTTGCGCTCTTCGGAAGCCTGCGCGGCGGAGTTGTCCTGCTTCTTTTTGAAAATATCGAAAAATGCCATGTCTAATATCTCTATATCCGTACAAAGATAATAAGAATGTTTGGAAAAAAACGTTATATTTGCACTATATACATTTTCAACGATGATGAAAAAAACGATTCTGCTGCTTGTGGCAGCGCTTTGCGGCGTATTGACGGCCGCGGCTCAGGACCTGATCGTCAAGACCGATGCGACGAAGGTCGAGGCCAAAGTAACCGAAATAACACCCGATGCGGTACGGTATAAACGTTTCTCCAATCCCGACGGACCGACCTATGTGCTGCCTGTCGCCGATATCGACTACATTCAGTATGCCAACGGCGAAAAGGAGCGCTTCCGGGCTGCCGAAACCGTGCCTGCGGTGCCGCTGACCCCTGCGACGCCGGTCGGTGAGGCTCCGGTCGCAGCGGCTCCCGCTGCGCAGGCGCCTGTTCAGCAGGCTGCGCCGGTGCAGTATGTGGCCAAGGAGTATCAGATCGGCGAGTTCTACGACCAGAACGGCGTCAAGGGCGTGGTCTGCATGCTGACGGAGGACCGTCGGCACGGACTGATTATTTCGCTCGACGAGATATACCTGCCGTGGAGCGAATTCCGGAAGCCCGACCTGCGGGTTGCGGGCGCCGACGACCGGATCGACGGCATGGGAAATATGGAGAAGGTCGCCGCCTATATCGCCGAAAACAACCTTTCGTGGGATGATTTTCCGGCTTTCAAGTGGTGCCGCGACAAGGGCGAGGGCTGGTACCTGCCGGCCATCGACGAACTGCTGACCATCGGACACAACTACAACGGCGGCACGCGCATACATTCCAACCGTCAGGCCCGCAACCGTTTCAACGACGCGCTCAAGGATAACGGCGGCAAGCGCATGGACCGTCTGGTCTACTATTTCTCCTCGACCGAGAAGGACGAGAAGGAAGCCTATACGACCCATACGGGCATCGAACCTCCCTATGTGATCGAGATTCCCAAGTATAACAAATTCCTCGTGCGGGCGGTGCGGAAGTTCTGAAGCAGGAGTGTTGAGCATACGACAAACGGTGCGTCCCCCAAGGACGCACCGTTTGTCGTATCCGAAGAATTTGCAATCGGCTATTTGTGGGCCAGATCGTGAATCAGTTTTCTCATGTGCTGTTGGAATTTATGCACCGGGTGGATTTCCCGGATGTATTCAACAGCCTTGCAGGATAGTTCTTTGCGCAGTCCCTCGTTTTCTATCAGCTCTTCGATGGCGCTGGTGAAGAGCGGCACTTTGTCGAAGCCGTCGCCGAGTACGGGACCGGTGTAGCGTCCGAATTTCGAAGTCAGATCTTCCGGATTGCGGCAGCTGACCAGCAGTGTGCCGTAGGCCAAAGCTTCCAGAAACGTGATCGGCAGCGCTTCGTGGATGGAGGTGTTGACCAATATTTTGGCTTCGCGGATATATTTCATTTTTTCTTCGCCTTCGACGTGTCCGACGAAATGAAGGTTCGGGATGTCGCGGTATCCGGCCATGATGCTCTCGTTCTGGGATTTTTCCCGGAAAGTCTGGCCCAGCATGAAGAATTCGTATTGCGGAAGTTGCTTCGCGATTTCGCAGAAAAGCCAGCCCCGCTTGATGGATTCGATGCGTCCGATGAAGAGGATATGGTTCTTTTTGGGGTAGCTCTCCGGGTCGAATCCGTAGTCGATGTCGATGGGGTTGGGCATATAGGCAATAGGAGCGTCTCCCGGAAGCCGGTACAGCTCTATCGCCTTGTCGTTGAGAAAATATCCCTGAGAAACGAATGTAACCAGTCCTTTGCCGTAAAGTTTGTTCACGCTGTCGTAGAGGCTCGAACTCCAGTAGGAATTTTCGGGAAACAGTTTTACGGTCTGTATTTCCAGCCATTCGCTCCACGGGCGAGGATCCTGTATCCAGTGGATGATCGGTTTGCTGCGACGTTCGTATTTGAGAATATTGTGTGTCAGTTCGACTGTAAGATAGATGTCGTATTTTTTCTTTTTCAGCCACTGCCGGGCAAAAAAGCGTCCGGGAGGGACAATTACCTTGCGGTTGTCGACTTTTTCTGTCAACGCATTGGGGGCGAACTTCCACCGGTGTTTGTTCGAGAGTAAAACTTCCACCGAGATGTTCGTATCGGGCAGGTATCGGGCGATATAATTGCGTGCCAGAAACCCGTAGCCTCCGTATGCCGTGCCGCAGGCTCCGAAATATTCATCGACGATCAGGGCAACCTTGACTCTGCTGGGGTATACGTCGATGCCTGCCGCTTTCTTTAATGTGCGCACTATTCGGCTTCGGACGAACTCCGAGCGGAATTTTCTGTAAGGCGTGAGCCGCAGGTATGCAAAATAGCGGGATGCCATGGTGTTGGGGCATCTGCGTTCGGTGGACCATGGTTTGACGTCCCCGTTGTAGTGGATGATGACCGGATCTTTTACCGTATGGAATTTGTCGTCAGTGGCGGTGTAGTTGTAAATGCCGGGAAGCTCTTTGATTTTGCCGCCTCTGAAAGTCGTATTTATCACATCCTGATCCTGATATTCGAACTGCGTTCCTTTCTGGGTCGCAGTCTGCAGGAGCTGGTCCGCCGCCTGATCTTTGCGCATCTGCTCCAAATTCATCAGAATGACGCCTGCGTTTATGTAAAGTTCCGCTTGTGACATTCCGAGCCGATATTTGTAACTGATTTGCTCGATCCAGCTGTCTTTGACGCCCGCGCAGTAGTATCCGTCGAGAGAAGTCTCCCACAACGGGCGCAGAGGACCGTTTACGACCAAATCCGAATCGAGGTACAATATCCGGTCGAGTTCCGGCAGCAGTTCCGGCAGCAGGAACCTGTAATAGGTGTGGTGTGTGATATAGCTGATGTTGAGCCGCAGCTTTTTCAGGGCGCTGTCTTCGACGATTATGAACGAGAGCCGGTTGCCGTCGCCGTAACGCCGGACCGTTTGTTCAAATAATTGTCTGTTCCGATCGGAAAAATAATCGGTGAATATGTAGATGTCCAGAAATTCCGATTTGTTGTTTTCCAGAGCCGAGGCCATTGCTACACAGCAATGTTGGGCGTAAGAGTCGTTGACCGTAAAAGCTATGGCGATCCGTTGAGATTCCTGCATTGTTTTTAGTCGAGAATGTTGTTGTTTCAAAGGTAGGAATTTTTCAGCGGATAACAAGCGGTCTTTCCCATAATTGATTTTGCGCACTTGCGGAAGGGGCGTTTCCCTTGATGCAGGATTCGCGGTCTGATCGTGCGCCGACCGCTCTGACCGGGCGATGGTCGCGCTTGCGCGTCTCTTCTGAGACACACAAAGGGCACCCTGTCGGATGCCCTTTGTATTTAAGATCGCTCTTAAAATACTTATTTCTTCTCCTCGAAGAATTCTTTGACTTGGTCGTTGGGGATGATGCCTTCCTTGAACATGTAAGCACCGGTTTTGTCCGACTTGACCATCTTGATGCACTTCGTAAAGTTCTTACCCGTGCCGGTTTTCAGTGTTGCGACTACTTTCTTTGCCATAGAGCTTCAAAACTATTTAATTTCACGGTGAACGGTGACCTTTTTCAGAAACGGGTTGTACTTCTTGCGCTCCAGACGGTCGGGGGTGTTCTTCTTGTTTTTTGTCGTGATGTAACGGGACATTCCCGGAACTCCGCTCTCTTTCTGTTCGGTGCATTCGAGGATGACCTGAACTCTGTTGCCTTTCTTTGCCATTTGTTACTTCGGTGTTTTAGTAAACGGACTTAGGTGCGGCAGCCTCGCGCAGAGCGACTGCAAGACCCTTCTTGTTGATTGTTTTCATGCCGGCAGCCGATACCTTCAGGGTAATCCAGCGGCCCTCCTGCTCAGACCAGAAACGCTTGGTTTTCAGATTGGGACTGAATTTGCGTTTGGTCTTGTGGTGCGAGTGCGAGACGTTGTTGCCCACGATCGCCACCTTGCCTGTGATTTCGCAAACTTTCATTTTTGTTTTCGATAATATTAATATTATTCCCGTAAGGGAGTGCAAATATAAGGAAAAAATGAGAACTAAAGATTAAGTTGCCCGATTAATTTTTAATGTTGAATGTTATCGTTTTGATAGTCAGTGTTTAAACGATTGGAATCGTGAGCGTGAAACGCGCCCCTTCCGTGTAGGAAGTGTCGAGTTCGACCCCGCCGCCCAATGCGCCGGCGATCAGCCGGCAGACGGCCAAGCCCAGTCCCATGCCCTGCGAGAACGGGTCGAGTTTGACGAAACGGTCGAAGATGCGGTCCGCTTCTGCGGCGGGGATGCCCGGTCCGCGGTCCGTGACCGTGAAGGCGATCCGCTTTTTGTGCGAGATCAGGGTGTAGGCGAGCGTGGTCCGGCCGTCGGGGGCGAAGCGTGCTGCATTGCGCAGCAGTTCGGTCAGGGCCTTGGAGAGCAGCAGGCAGGAGGTGTTGACCGGAAGTTGTGCGCATTCGGGTTCGAAGCGGATGTCGAGTTTGCGGAGACTGTAGTCCCTGACGGTCTGAATGCACTGCATGCAGCAGACGTTGATGTCCACCGGACCCAATGCGGGCGGGGTGTCGGAGGATTCGAGGCCCGCGATATAGAGCACGTCGTCCACGAGCTTCTGGAGGTAGCCGCTGTTTTCCCGGATGATTTCGATGTAGGACTGACGCTCTTCGTCGTCCGCGTCCGGGGCCGCGGCCAGCTCGGCGAAACCTACGATGGAATTGAGCGGGGTGTTGATCTCGTGCGTGATGTTGCGGATGAAGACGCCCTTCATCCGGCTGCTCGCCTCCGCGGCCCGTTTGGCGTGCGCCAGACGGCGGTTCATGCGCGCCGTGAAGAGGAGGAAGAGAACCGTCAGCAGCAGGATGAGGCTCAGCGCCGCGATGCCCAGCTGCGTGCGGTGCAGGCGTACTTCCTGCGTCTGCCGCCGCAGCTCCGCCTTTTCGACGTCGAGACGGCTGACGTCGAGCAGCGTGGCGAATTCGCCGAGGGTCCTTTCGTTGTCGTCGCCGACCTTTTTGCGGTAGAGGTCGAGGTAGTGTTTCTGACTTTTGTAGGCGGCTTCGTAGTTGCCGGTTTCGGCATAGGCTTCCGCACGGGTTTGGAACAGTTTGTAGAAATAGGTTTCGCTGTGCCCGGTCTCTTTGAACAGACCGATCAGTTTGTCGAGCGTGGCCAGCGCCTTGCCGAATTCATGTTCGGCGAGATCGATGGCAAGCTGCGCTTCGGTGAGGCTGGCCGTCGTAAGGTATCCGCCGTGTCCCTGCCGGATCCGGTCGAACAGCGTGCGGGCTTCGGCGCTCCGGCCGGTCCGGCTGTAGAGAATCACCTGCTTGAGTTTCAGCGGCCAGATGTATTCGGGCAGGGTGAGCCGCGCCTTGCCTTTTTCGAGCTCTTCGGCGGCTTCTTCGTACCGTCCGGTGTCGATGAGGACGGTGGCCAGCTCGGAATAGAGAATAGGCAGCGAGAATTTGCTGAGGTTGTTCTCTTCGATGAAGCCGATCGCCTTGCGGTAGTAGTCGGCGGCGGTCTCTTTGAGTCCGCGGGTTCGGTAGATGTGGCCTAACTGCTTGTAGGCTTCGGCGATGGCGGGCTTGTAGTCGTCCTGTTCGGCCTGCGCCATGTAGCGTTCCAGCTCGTACTGCGCCAGCGTGTATTGCCCGTGTTTCGTGTAGTAGAGAATAAGCCGCGACCAAGTGAAAAAATAGTAGGTCGGCTGCTCGTTTGCGCGTGCGAAGGCCTGCACGCGGGGAATCCACGCCTTGAGAGAATCCAGTTCGTTGTTGAAGTAATAGTGGTCGGCCTTGAACGAGAGGGCGACGGCCTGCATGCGGATGTCGTTTTTTTCGCCCGCCAGCCGGAACAGCGTGTCGGCCTTGAGCAGGACGACCGAATCGTGGATGTTGTTGTTGCACCAGCGGTAATAGGCGTAAAGCGTGCTGTCTACGTTTTTGTAGGTTTCGGTCTGCGCGTGGCCGGACGGAATCCGGATAAACAGCATCAATAAAAGCAGGGCTTTTTTCATTAGTTTTTGGACTGAATAGTTGCAAAGATATGTAAATATCTGCTGCAAAACAAACTATTCGGTCTTTTGAGAGGGCTATTCGGCTTTATTCGATGCCTGCAGTTCCTTTTCGAGCAGTTCGATGGCGGCCGTTCCGGCTTTCCGGATGACGGCGTTGCGGCTGCCGCCGGCGCGGATCAGGAGGGTGGTGGTGCGCAACGGGGAGCTGACGGCGATCCACACCGAGCCGACGGGGTATTCGGGCGTCCCGCCCGTGGGGCCTGCTATACCGGTGGTGGCGACGGCGTAGTGCGAATTCGAAGCCCGGCGCACGCCTTCGGCCATCTGGCGGACGACCTGCTCGCTGACGGCGCCGTAGCGGGCGATCGTGTCGCAGCTGATTTGCAGGATCTCCTGTTTGGCGTCGAGGCTGTAGGCCACGACGCCGCATTTGAAGTAGGCCGAAGCGCCGGGCAGGGCCGTGAAGCGCGCGGCGATCGTGCCGCCCGTACAGCTTTCGGCGACGGCCAGCGTCTGGATGCGGTCGGTCAGGATGCGGTGCACCCGTTTTTCCGGAGCGTGGCTGCTGCAGGCGGTCAGCGAGAGCATAAGCGCGGTTGCGGTTGAGAGCAGAATTTTATTCATCGGGGCGTCGTTTTATTTTCCGTTGAGTTCGTCGCGCAACAGGCCGAGGGCGAAGGCGCCGGCGCGGTCGATGATCTGTCCGCGGTCGGAGCCGCACTGTTTGAGCAGGGCGACCGTGCGGCGGGGGCCTGCGACGGCGATCCATACTGTGCCGACGGGCTTTTCGGCCGTACCGCCCGCGGGGCCTGCGATGCCGGTGGTCGAGACGGCGTAGTCGGCGCCGCTGATGCGTCGCGCCCCTTCGGCCATCTGTCGGGCGACCTGTTCGCTGACGGCGCCGTAACGGGCGATCGTGTCGGGATCGACGCCCAGCACAGCCTGCTTCGACGCGTTGCTGTACGAAACCACGCCGCAGAGGAAGTAGGCCGAAGCGCCCGGCATGGCCGTAAAGCGCGCGGCGATGGTGCCGCCCGTGCAGCTCTCGGCCGTGGCGAGGGTTTGTCGCCGTTCGGTGAGCAGCTGGTGTATCAGCTCCTGCATGGTGGCCGTTTCGTAGCCGATGATGTTGTGGGGAATGATTCTGCGCAGCGCTTCGAACTGCCGTTCGATCTCCTTCGATACGCTTTCGCCCTCGACCTCGTAGGCCGACAGCCGGAGCCGCACGGCGCCCGGATTGGGCAGGTAGGCCAGCTTCAGGTAGGGCGGCAGGGCGTTTTCCCACGTTTCGATCGCTTTGGCGAGCATCGATTCGGGCAGTCCGGCGGTGATCATCGTGCGGTGTACGATCTGGCGCAGTTCGAAGTGCGCCTTGAGCCGCGGCATGACCTCGTCCTGCATCAGATGCTCCATTTCGTAGGGTACGCCCGGCAGCGAAACGACCACTTTGCCGCCGCGTTCGAACCACATGCCCGGCGCCGTGCCGTGCGCGTTGAACAACACCGTGCAGCAGGCCGGAACCAGAGCCTGTCCGCGGTTGAGTTCGTTGAATTCGATGCCCCGCTCTTCGAGCATCCGTTTTACATGGTCGGAGACGGTTTGGTTCAGGATGAGTTCGCTGCCGAACATTTCGGCCAGCGTCTTTTTGGTGATGTCGTCCTTGGTGGGGCCGAGTCCGCCGGTGATGATTGCGATGTCCGACTGGCCGAGGGCGCGTTCCACGCACCCGACGATCTGCGCGCTGTCGTCGCCGATCGAGACTTTTTCATGCACGACGATGCCCGCGGCGTTGAGGTGGCGGGCGATGGATACGGAATTGGTATCCACGATCTGGCCGATGAGGATTTCATCGCCGATAGTGATGATCGTTGCTTTCATAAGCGGTGTTTTTGACTCAGGATCCCGGCTGTTCGGAGTCGGAACCGGACTGCGCCGGAGTCCGGGATTCCGCAGGCGCCGGTTCGGCATTTTCGGCGTTTTCGGGAGCCGGAGCCGTTGCGGCGGGCTGGGGTGTGTGTTCTGCGGGGAGTTGCTGCGTTGCGGGTTTTGCCGTTGTTTTTTCCGCTGCCGCCCGCTCCGCTGCGGCTTTCGCTTCGGCGTCGGCGATGAGGGCGCGGCAGATGTCGCGCACCAGTCCGGGACCGTTGTAGATATAGCCGGTGTAGAGCTGCAGCAGGTCGGCTCCGGCGTCGAGCATCGCTTTCGCGTCGTCGGGGGTCATGATGCCGCCCACGCCGATGATCGGAAAATTGCCGCCCGAACGGGTGTGGATGCGGCGCACGACCTCCACGGCCCGCTGCGTGAGCGGTGCGCCGCTCAGCCGGCCGCTGCCGATCTTGTCGAGCGTCGTGCGGCTGGTGTGCAGCCCTTCGCGGTTGTGCGTGCCGTTGGTCGCCACGATGCCGTCGAGGGGCGTTTCGAGCAGAATGTCGCTGATTTCGTCGATCACGGCGTCCGGCATGTCGGGCGATACCTTGAGCATGATCGGGCGGTATTGGTTCTGTCCCCGGCGGAAGTCGAACAGCGGGTCGAGAATCCGCAGGATATGTTCGCGCGTATGCGTCGCGCCTTCGCGGCACGAGTTGTCGCAGCTGATGTTCACAGTGAAGTAATCCGCGTACTGGTAGAGGTTGCGGAAGAGTTTGAGGTAGTCGGCCGCGGCGTTTTCGGCGAGGGTCGCGGTGTTGCGGCCGATGTTGCAGCCGACGATGAAGCCTTCGTGGGGCCGGCGCAGGTGCTGGATGGTTTTTTCGAGACCGCGGTTCGAAAGCCCGATGCGGTTGATGATCGCCTCGTCCTTCGGGAGCCGGAAGACGCGGGGGCGGGGGTTGCCCGCCTGCGGGCGCGGCGTCACGGTGCCGACTTCGACGAATCCGAAACCGAGGGCCGCCAGTTCGCGGAACGCCTCGCCGTTGCGGTCGAAACCTGCGGCCAGCCCGACGGGGTTGGCGAATTTGATGCCGAAGACCTCGCGTTCGAGCGCGGGGTGTTTCACGGCGTAACACTTGCGGAGCAGCCACCGTCCGCCGGGAATCAGCCCGATGGCGCGCAGCAGTATCAGTACGGCGCGGTGCGCCCGCTCGATGGTGAGCGAGAAGAGGATGGGCTTTATGATGCTACGGTACATGGTCTCAAGTGGCGGTTTCGCTTATGGCCGCAAAGGTACTAAAAAAGAATTGATTTCGCTAAAAGTATTCGCGGCGGTAGCGGTAATGGTCGCGCATCGGCTCGAAATCCTCCGGCCGGGCCTTCAGGCTGCGGCTCTGGGCCTCGATGTCGAACGCGCCCCCGATGGTGGTGCAAAGCTCCTGCCACGAGATCGGCCGGGGCGTCGAAGGGGCGGCCTGAGGCGGGTACCATCCGGCGAGGGGCAGGCCGAAGAAACGGGCCAGCGTATCGACCGACATGGCCGTGGCATTGGCTTTGCCCTGCTCGGAATAGCCCGCGATGTGCGGCGTGGCGAGCAGTGTGCGGGCGAGCAGCCGGCGGTCGATGGCGGGTTCGTGCTCCCAGACGTCGAGTACGCAGGCAAGGCCGCTTCGCAGCAGGGCCGCGCCGTCCACGACCTCGCCGCGCGAGGAGTTCAGGATTACGGCGC
>OGYM01003103.1_pt1 | contig 10136 bp, 10 predicted proteins | sample 1576491 | NCBI WGS metagenome assembly OGYM01 (sample SAMEA3541515, study PRJEB24748) | human gut metagenome | biome: human gut; feature: human-associated habitat; material: faeces | place: China | collected 2012 | reverse complement strand
CTAGGCTTTATTTTTTCGATCCAACTATCATATAATCGCTTGTCATTTTTTTTAAAAAATATCTTGTATATGCTGTTGATTCCTATCATCAATACCAAACAATTTATAAAGTTGAGCATTCACATCCCCATTGTAATCAATGACACATTTTGTCTATGATTTTATCATTTTGCCCTTACTCTTTTAAGTTCTAAAATGTATATTTGTTTCTCTGAATTGTCTTCAAATTCTCTCTCTGTAAAATCCCCGAATTTATGGATAATATTAAATCCAATTTGTTTGAGGTATGAATTTAATTCTTGAGGGAAGAATAATCTCATGTCCATATTTTGGACAGAATGAAATTTATCGTCAATAAAATATTGCCACTTTATACGATTAATTTGAGATGCGCTTTCATAGTGCATGCTTTGCTTTATCAATACTTTTCTTCCATCATTGGTTGTATATTCGGCAATAACCTGTTGCTTCCGCTCGTTTTCAACAATATATTGGATATTAGGATTGAAGCAGTCCAATAAAAACAAACCTTTTTCTTTCAAGTGATTTCTTACGACTTTCAACGTATCAAATAAATCCTCATTTTTATACAAATGATGGATTGAATTAAACGGAATAAAAATAAGATCGAATTTTTCTTCTAAGTTTAATCCTCTAATATCCGCTTCAATAAAATCTATTTTTAATCCAGCTTGAAATGCTTTCTCCTTTGCCCGTTCAAGCATAGATAAAGTATAATCAACTCCCTTGATATTATATCCATCTTTTGCTATTGGAATCGTAAGTCTACCCGTGCCACAGCAGAGTTCAAGTATTTTGGCATCTTTACCGGCCGCAGCGGAACGGCGATCTACTTGCAGAACTATCTGTCCACCATGTTCCAGATCTCCGATGTCATGGTGGACAAAGAGGAAGTTGCCATGGCGCTGAATCTCTGCATCCGCGTACAGGACTGCGCGCAGGATATGTCGCAGCCGGACTGCGCATCAAATTGCTCGATCAGCGTTTCAAAATCGCACACGGAGATTCTGATTGCCGAAGTCCTGAAACTCTTGAAAACACAGGGCGTTTGCTGCACGACCTGCCCCCGGTTCCAGTATAGGTTATATCCCTTATCCGATTGCACCGGAGTCTTATGGGAACATGAAACAGAGGAGCTTCAGCTGGGGCTGATGCTCTCCTGCGGCGGCACGCAAATGCGGTATTTTGAACTCACGATCCGGCAGAAAGGAGCGAACGACAATGGCGAAGAATAAGCTGCCCGCAGCAGACGTGACCGAAGATCCGCACTATCACGATACCTGGACGCTGCTGCGGAAGTACCGTGACGTCGTCTGGAGTTTGGAGGTTTCCGTGCGTCAGGTTCGGAATCGGTTTCGGATCGACTACGGCAAAACGATCGAGGATTTTCTGGAATCCGTCTATCTGGCTGGCGCAGATCTCTCCGGGACAGAGCTGGAGCATCAGGCGAAGTGCATCGAACAGAGCCACAAAATGCTCTGCCTTGTAGACAGCGCCGTGGATCTCATGCGCGCCAAGCACAAGAACGGCGAAGAATTTTATTGGCTGCTCTACTACGCCTACCTCTCTCCGCAGGAGCTTCAGAACGTCGAGGAGATCATCGACCAGCTTCGCCCGCATATCCGCGACATCAGCACCCGGACATATTACTTCTCTTATACGTATGGAGTACGGCAGGTTCAACAAATGATATTATAACATATTATGAATGTGCAGTACTCAGCCTATGAAAAGCTGAACAAGGCATACGGCTCCTACTATAGAAGCAGATTTCGTATGCCTTGCTTTTTATGAAGCATTGCTCAAAACGGTTTGGAATAGCCCTTTACTCATTTTCAAACGGTTATTGCCCATCGCTTTCAGATATGACAATAATTGCAGAAAAAAAGCCAGCTATCATTAGGAAAATTCCTACGGCTATAGCAACACCATAACCCGTACAAAGAATACTTCCAGCGAGAAACAACGTCTCACATAGTTCTTGTGATCTCACACTTCGCATCGCGTTTGCACCTAGACGCTCGCATCGATGACTTTGCCACCGCTCGCTCTGAGCCAACGTTTATTAACAGTTGCATAGGAAACCGATAACTTACCAGAGAGGTCAAAACCGACGCTCTCTACTTCAGCAGTCACATATAGTGCGAATGTTTTATAGTTATGTTCATAACTGCCAATGATTTTGCATTCTGGTGTTCCAGATACACCGCTCTTTTTCTTTACATGTATCGTAATTCGCCCTTCATGTGCCGCCGCTTTAGGGGCGCTATTAAAGTTTGTGGTATCGGTCACATTAAAGGCCACTCCCTGAGCGTCTTCAAAGCGTTTTGTAATTTTGGAATTTGACGGCGTATGATTTCCAGTATCATCAACATACCCTGTGAGATTGCCTCCATTGTCCCACGTTTTGGCAAATGACCTATTGATATAATAATCATCGCTGTTAGTAATAGCAGCGCCAGCGATGTCATCAATATCATACATATCGTCCCAAGCTCCAAATTCCCATTCCCAATCAACTGTGTAAATATATGAGCTTGCCGAAGAGTTGAAATACAGGGTTTCAGAGAAGGTCAAATCATTCGATGCCGAAAGCGGCGCAACACCATCGGAGTTGTTTGGAATTTCAACAAAGCCGTAATTTGAATATACTTCAAGAACTGCGGCCTGACGCTCACTGCGCATTTGATTATAGGTATTTGAATACAGCGCCTCATTTCCTTCTGCCAGCGCCTTATCAAGCTTTTCTGCATACCTTCTGTTTACAGACTCTTCAATCGCACACACATCTTGCTCGATACGGTCATAAGTACTTACTCCATACGGTGTCGAGAGATATTCATCTTTGTCATAAAGATTTAGGTCTTCTGCAAAAACCATTGCTGATGCTTCAACAACCATGAAGATGGCTAAAAATGTCGAAATAAGTCTTCTCATAATATCCTCCAATCTAAATTTTGGACCAAACCGCTGGTAGTGCAATGTTCCAAATGGGGACAGTTTGATATCTGCCTTACTGTTCTGTTGCATTGTATTTGCGACAACCCTTTTGGCGAATCACTACCCTTGCTTCCCCTGTTGATGCTGTCCTCCTCTCCAAACAAATTGTTGGCTATGTGGCTCAACGCAAAGGGAATGCTGAGTGCAGCAGCATTAGCGCCATTGCCTTGTAAACTTCATTATATTTTTCATGGGGTTCATTTCAACAAAATCGGCACGAAAGCTGTATTTTGCGGCACGACTGCGGTATAAAAAGATGGCGGCTCCTTTTGGCGCAGTTCCTTTCAGCCCCTGTTCTATCGTTCATCTGATATTTGAAGCGTTACGCCGTCATAAAACCCGCGTGACACTGCAGAGCTGTTCCAAACACAAAAACCGACAGCACACTTCAAGATGTACTGCCGGTTCTTGCTTTTTATTGGTAATTTAGTTGTTGCGTAGGCGCTCATAATTCTGCCAGACAAACTGGACAACGTAATCTCTGCGAATCTCCGCGTTTGGCATGGTTTCGTTTACGATATGCTCCAAAACCTCTTTTGTCAGCTTCGGAATGGGATACCGGATGTTTTTCTCCCGCAGAAGCTCCTGAAACTGCCCGATGAGCGGATTTGCGATGTTACTCAGGTCGCTTGCGTAGCCTCTGGAAATCAGCGCCATGTTGTTATCAAAATTCGGCGCCATCGAGAGAATCTCGCCTGTCTCGCGGGAGCGGAGCAGACCGTAGTTCTGCGTATGGCGGTCAACATTGAATACCAGCGCGTCCATAAACAGAATGTCCAGATAGGGCTTCAAGAGCGACGGATTCAAATTTTGCAGGACATCATAGTTGAAGTCATAGTCCTCATTGTCCTGCACCAGATTTGCCATCGGCTCGAAATTCAGCCGGCCCTCCGTGAAATCCTTTGAAACGACATAGGCACCATCCAGCGCATACTCCGCCATGTCAAAGCCGAGATGCTTGCCGAGCGCCGCCGTGAAAATTTCGGAAAAATGCTCTTCCTGCGTTCCGCTCTTCACCATGACCCAATGGCCGTCCTGCTGCCGCCAGCATTTTTCATAGCTGCCGATGTTCGTCAGCTCGGGCGTTGCCGTGCGCAGCTCCTCCGGTGTGTAATTCTTTGCAATGCTGCTGAACCGGCCGCTGAGGGCAAGGTCGGCAAAATAGTTTTCGCGGAAGCCAACGTCCGCCCATGTAAGATTAGCCTCGTCTTCCGTCTTAACCCAGTAATTGTCCGTGATCGTTGCGCCGTGCACATGAAGCGCCGTGTTCAGATCGGACGTATCGCCAAGGCGAAGAATGCGCTTCAGAATCCTGCTGTTTGTGCGGTGCCGGTCAATGGCTCTTGACTCCAGCCACGCTTCAAGATCGCCGCCATTTTGAAAACAAAGCGGGCATCGCTCCGGCAGAATCGGTGTTACAACTCTGCCATGAAAGGACGCGACCGCAATATCTCCGCTCATGATCCATCCCTTTATCATCGTTCTGCCTCCTTTGCCTTGCGTTTTCATTATTATATCAGATGTATGCCCACCCTGCAAGCAGACGGATGTCTGTTTACAGGGTGGACGGCATATTATCCCGCCGCGCGTTCTGCATCCAGCAGCCGCACGGCTTCTTCCATTTCTATTGTGATGTATGCCTTCGCGTTATTCTCCTGGTACACCGCCACCGTGCCATCCTTGCAGAACGCCTTGGCGCTGCTGATATGCACCATACGGTCGTGCTCGTCGAGATAGAGATACACGCCGCCGCTTTCATCCATAAAATATCCGCGACCGTCAGCAACATCCTGATGGTTGATCCGGACAATATGCGTATCAAGCAGCGCAACGAGCCGTTTCCGCTGCAAATCGTTTGGTTCACCCAGCTTTCTTGCCGTAAACTTCTGCGTGTAAGAAAGCCGTTCCGTTTTCGTTTGCAGGAGCTTCTCCACACGGCCGGTCAACTCCTCCACCTTGTCCAACCGGACATATTCTCCCGGCTGGTGCGCATGGTAGTAGCCGGTGCTGAGGTTGACCGCGGCAAGATTCAGATGCGGTGCCAAAATGGAAATGTCGCTGAAGCTTCCGAACGCTGTCTGGAAGCCAAAGCTGTTGATATGTCGCTCGAACTGCCGGTTGCGGCATTGATAGAATACCGCGTCGTTGCTGCCCGTGCGATCCAACTCCACGATATAATTGACGTCCGGTTTGATTCCGGACTTTGTAAAGGCACGTGCCCCGTGTCCGCCGGTTTCCTCATCCTCACAGAACAGGACGTGACAATGACAGCTCTGGATCAGACGCAGGATCATATACACGCCCGCCCGGTCATCGCCGCCAATTCCCTGCGGTGACATCATGACCGTGCCGTCTGCGGAATAGCAGATCGTTTCCGGTTGGGTGCGATGGACGGTATCCAAATGAGCAACCAGCAGGACAGGCACCGTCCCTTCCGCGTACAAAAAGCCTCGTTGCTTCCGCACGGCATATCCGTTCTCAATCAACTCTGTTTCTAACGCCTGCTTGAGACGTTCCTGTGAAAACTGAAAAATCTCTTCAAACTCCAGCGCCGCAAATTGTGTCAGCTTCAAGCATTGCTCATATAAATTACGCATATTGTTCCTCCAATTCTATTTGTGTATAGCGGCTTCTCTTGCAAAACAGCAAGCCGCGCAAATCCTTACAGCAACTACGTGCCGCACAGGTACGGCAATTTGCCAGCTCTGCTTCTTCACAGGATGGGCAAAGCTGATTTGTCCGCCCGCGCCGGTTGAGCACCGGCCGCAGCGCTTCTCTCGGAAGCAGTTTCCCACAGCAGCTGCACGGCTGCATACACTCCGCGCAGTAAAATCCGTCGCTGTCTAAAAAATGGCCGCTGTTTTTCGGAACCACACCTCCGCACGCCTTGCAAACACACATGTCTTCACATTCGCCGCAGTGCGTTGAGTTGCGTCGATCATAGGGCCGGCCGCAACCAACGCAGCGCGATGCGCTTCCAATTTCCAGATGACCGTAGTTTCCGTAGCCCTTCATTAGCGAAAGCGCGGCGTAGCCATTTTCATAATCTGTGTAATGCAGGCTGCCCTGCACGGTTGTCCAATAAGGTCGGATTTCCGTAAGGGTCGTATTCGTTTTCCAGAGGTTCGGCAGGCCAAGGCATCTTGCGATCACGCTTTGCACCATGCTCCGGTAGAGCTTTCGCACATCGTCGTCATTCTGCGGATATAGTCTTGATTGCAGCAGCACACCGTCCCGATAGCAGAAAATCTGCCGCGTTAGCCGCCGCGCACGATAAAAGTGATCCTTGACCTCATCATCAACTGTGAAGAATACCATACTCACGCCGTCGCTCATATAGGACTGGCAGCCCGCCCGCCATCCGCCGTCTGCTAAACAGTGACAGGAATGCCATGCGTTTTTCTTCGCTGACATCTCCAGAAAGTCGCACGGATGGACGGACAATACGCCGGTTTTGCTGATCCGCACCGGATTGAGCGCGTCAGCCAGCCGCGCGAAAACCGCGTTGTAGGGCTTGACCCGCGCAGTATGCAGCGTCTCGCCGTGTCCAAGCTCCCGCTCTGCTTCATATTGGTCGATGCCGAATTTTGCGCACAGCCGGTTGATGATGCGGCTTGCCTTCATGCCAGCGTCGCACTTGATATGTCCGCGGTTCCGGATCATCGGCAGCCGGGATTCATCCGGAACGGTCGCATAATCTGCCGTCGCAGCGTCGAGCGCATCCCGAAATTCTTCCAGCCGTTCGCCGGTCAGCCCTGCTTCCTCCGCGAGCGTCAACATTTCAAACTTTGTTTCATCCACGCAGGCCCGGTCAAGCTGCCGCTGTTCGGATAGATCGAACACAACCGCAAGCTCCTGCTCCCGCCAGTTCGGGTGGCGGCGCAGCAGCTCCAGAAGCGGTGTTTTCTGCTGCCGCCACTGATTGAGGTTTGCCTGCACGCCGTCCGGTGTAAAGGCCAGCCTATCATGCTGCCATCCACGCAGCATTGGAGCTGGCACTTGAAGACAAAGTGATTTTAAGTAACGCAGCACATAAGCAGCGTCCAAAAACCGAACGTTTCATTGGCAGCTTCTATATGCCGGATGAGGCACTGGAGTGTATCCATGCAGCCGAAGGAACTCGTCTGGAGCTGGCTGTCCTGTTTGGATTCTTTTATGGTCTGCGGCGAAGTGAAATCGTTGGCTTGAAATGGCAGAATTTCGATTTCGAGAACAACCTGTTTACCATTGCGCACACGGTAACAACGTATTCCCGAAAAGGAGAACATACTGTTATTTACGCCAAAGACAAGGCAAAGAATGCGTCCAGCATTCGTACCCTGCCGCTGATTCCGCTTTTTCAGAAGAAACTGCGGGAGCTTCGCAAGCAGCAAAAGGAGGATCAACGCCTGTTCGGAAACTGCTACAATCGGAAATACCTCGGATATGTATACGTCAATGAAATCGGCGAGTTGATCAAGCCCGACTATATTTCAGAAGCGTTTTCCAATCTGTTGGCGAAAAACGGCTTGCGGCATATCCGCTTTCACGATACGCGGCACAGCTGCGCAAGTTTATTGCTTCGCAACGGCGTAGCCATGAAGGATATTCAGGCGTGGCTGGGTCACAGCGATTACAGTACGACGGCAAATCTTTACGCGCATCTTGAGGTGTCGGAGTCCGTACAACGGTCAGCCAGCCGACTGAACAGTGGGCTGTTTCATAACGCTGCTGATTTGTCCGAATTGCCGGCAGGCGACAACGATCTGGAGGAAACCGGATAAAGAAAAACAGAGGCAAGCAATCGCTTACCTCTGTCTGGCGGAGAGTTAGGGATTCGAACCCTAGGTACCTTTCGGTACACAGCATTTCGAGTGCTGCACCTTCGACCACTCGGACAACTCTCCATGTCCCAACTTTATTTTACAACTTTTTCTCTTATTTTCAACCTCAACTTTCCTTGACGTTCCAGAAGTTTTCAGGAAGTAGGGGAGAAAAAAGGAGGGAAAAACGGGATTGCTCAAATAATGTGAAATCAAAAAAGCCAGTGTTCATGCGGGTTTGCGGGCGAAAAGTTTCCATGAATCCCTGATGCTTTCGAGTCAGGGCCGTTATAACCACTTCGATACCACTCCGTATGAACTTGCCTTGGTATTATACCAGCAAGCGCGCGCAAAATCAAGGGGTTTCTTGCGCAAGTCGCGGGAATGTTTTCTCGGGCGCGGAAAATCAGAGGAAAAGCTTCGTATTTCTGCTGCAAAAGAGGTGTGCACAGACGGCGCACTTTTTGTGGAAACATGTCCGAAATTTCCGTTGCAAATTCCCATTTTCGGTGCTATAGTAGGCAGGCGCCGCGAGCTTGCGCGGCAAGAATTTAAAACAGGGGGCTTGATTGCCATGCGGTACGATCTGCGTGACATGACGCGCGGAAATCTCTGGAAGCAAATACTGGTCTTCAGCCTGCCGCTGATGGCTTCAAACTTATTGCAGGTACTGTTCAATATGTCAGACATCGCCGTCGTTGGGCAATTCGCTGGCTCGCATGCGCTGGGCTCGGTCGGCTCGACGGCAACGCTGGCCGCGCTCTATTCCGGCTTTCTGATCGGCATGGGCGCGGGCGTCAATGTCCTCACGGCGCGGTTCATCGGCGCGCGCGAGGAGGAAAATACGCGCCAGACCGTCCATACGGCGGCAGTCGTCTGCCTCGGGCTGGGGATGATCCTGATGGCGCTGTGCTTCACACTTGCAAGGCCGCTTCTGACGCTCCTTGGAACGAAGGATGAGCTGATCGACGGCGCGATTTTATATCTTCGCATCTACGCCTTCGGCCTTCCGGCAATGGCGCTTTATAACTTCGGCAGCGCCGTACTCACCGCGACGGGCGACACAAAGCGGCCGCTCCTCTTTCTTTCCATCGCAGGCGGGCTTAATATCTGCCTGAACCTCTTTTTTGTCATCGTCTGCAAGATGGCAGCCGACGGCGTTGCGCTGGCGACGATCATCTCGCAGTATACCTCGGCGGCGCTCGTGCTGCGGGTTCTGCTGCGGGCGCAGGAGAGCTACCGGCTGGAGCTTAAAAACTTTGTCTTCAGCGGCGAAAAGGCACAGCGGATTTTGGCGCTCGGCGTGGCTTCTGGCATGCAGCACGCGATTTTCGCGATTGCGAACCTCTTCATCCAGTCGGCAGTCAATTCGTTCAGTGCCGCCGTAGTCGAGGGAAACTCCGCCGCAGCAAATGCCGACTCGCTGGTCTACGAGGTCATGGCCGCGCCCTATACGGCCTGCTCGACCTTCATCAGCCAGAACTACGGCGCGCGCAATAAAAAGCGCATCATGCAGGCCTACCGCGTGAGCCTGGTGTACTCATTCGGCGTGGGCGCGGTTCTGGGGCTTGCGCTCATGTTCTTCGGCGGCGGCTTCCTGCGCATCTTTACGCCCGACCCCGAAGTTATCGCGGCCGGCATGGAAAAGCTTCAGATCATGGGCTGGAGCTACGCGTTCTCGGCGTTCATGGACAATACGCTCGCTGCCTCGCGCGGCCTCGGAAAAAGCGCCGTGCCGATGGCGATCGTCATTCTTGGCTCGTGTGTGTTCCGCGTGATCTGGGTGTATACGATCTTCGCCATGTTCCACACGCTGACGGCGCTGTACCTTCTTTACATCTTCTCCTGGTCGCTCACCGCCATCGGCCAGATGGTCTACTTCTTCCGCACCTACCAGAAACAGACCGATGGCTGGGAGGTTCCGCAGACAGCCTGACAGTTTTCACGCAAATTGCAAAAGCATGCGTAGGGGGCGATGTCCACATCGCCCCGGCAAATAAAACCGATTTTACGGAAATTTGCGGCGAATTCGATGGTACCCAACGGGTCGATGTGGGCATCGACCCCTACGAACGCATGGGCAGGATATATGCAAAATCGTTCCCAAGGTATCAATCGGAAGGATTTCCGTCAAAAAGCATGTCAAAAGGCCGTGATCGATGGATCACGGCCTTTTCCGTATTTGCAAAACTTAAATCGTCGGCTGATTGGCAGATTCGATGATCTTGACGAACTTCTCGGGAACGAGGGAAGCGCCGCCGATGAGGTCATTTGAAAGTTTTAAAATATATGTAATTAATCTTGTTATCCGTT
>OGYM01003097.1_pt1 | contig 10139 bp, 9 predicted proteins | sample 1576491 | NCBI WGS metagenome assembly OGYM01 (sample SAMEA3541515, study PRJEB24748) | human gut metagenome | biome: human gut; feature: human-associated habitat; material: faeces | place: China | collected 2012 | reverse complement strand
CCCGATTTTGTTTTCCTGCAGAAAAATCAGCGTCTTGGACATCTCCTTCAGGTTGTACCGCTTCGCCCAACGCGCATAGAAAGCGTAACAGGCAGCTCATCGGGCTGCTGCCAGCCCATGCTGATGGCAATGTCTGCGCAGCGGACAACTATGAATCCGCATGCAGTGCGCACAACTGGCCATAGGAGCGAAGCGACTATGGTAAGCGACCCCTGCGGGTCGGCATCCACCAGCAGCACCTTTTTGCCTTCCCGTGCAAGCCCCACGCCCAGATTTTCGCAGGTCGTGGTTTTGCCGGTTCCGCCTTTCTGATTGACGATGGCAATCGTGGTTGCTTTTTTCGACATTTTCATCACCCCCTGTTCGATAAATCATGATTGGTTTGGTTCTGGTAATAAAGCTGCATGGTCGTGGGTGCATTGTAGAGTGCAGCCAGCAGATACTGCTTCATGTTCCGGACCGGTGCGGTACTTTCCGTAAGACACTTCAGCACAAAGCGGATATGGTCTGCATTCAGCTTCATGAATCGGCTGCGCACGACCTCCGCAGGCTTGTCGTCCCCTGCCACCCGCAGCAGCTTGCGTTTGGTGAAACAGGTGTCCACAAGCAAGTCCACGATCTGGTAGATGGTGTCCTCCTCATCCGGGCAGACCCGGAGCAGCAAGTCCACCTCCAACGACTGCATAAAATACGCTTCCAGCCGTGTGCGCTCATCCGGTTCGCTCTCCGCGTCGGAAGAGAAAGGATCAGGTTCACTCCCCTCGGTTTTATTCCACTCAGTCTTATTTCCTCGTGATTTTGCCGCCTCCGGCTGCGCTGAATCCGCGGCACCGGAACCGTTCTTTTCACGATTCCGGAAACGCGGGTCTGCAAAGTTTTTGACGTAAATCAGATTTGGTTTTCCCAGCCCGCGCCGTTTGCGCTCAATCAGTCCAAACTTTTCCAATTCCCGGAACAGTTTGGTAGCCTTGTTGTCTGCGCAGCCCAGTGCATCCATCACTTCCTGCACAGGAAAAATGATATACACCCTTCCCTGCTCATCCAGCCATCCGTTTTTCACCGACAGCCCCATGCGGTCCAGCAGGATACCGTACAGCGTTTTGGCATCAGTGGACAGGTCCTTGAATTTTATGTCCCGGAATAAAATTTTGGGCACCCGGAAATACGAGAACATCTCGCCCGACTGCCCATAGAAATAGTCAAACATCCTGACTTCCTCGCTTGTTCTGCCTTGTCACATCCTTGACACCTCCGTTCGTAGTATGATGAAATATGTATGACTATCGTTATTTTTCTTTGCAAAGATGGCCTGCCATGCTACAATAGCCGCATCTACGGCCACCGGACAACAGGAAAGGAGTATCTCATGGCCAAAACTGCCGACACCATTGCCATCTATTCCCGCAAATCCCGCTATACCGGCAAGGGCGAAAGTATCGGAAATCAGATCGACCTCTGCCGCGAATATATCTGCACTCACTACGGCGATGCCGCTGCGGAACATGCCGTTGTCTTTGAGGACGAGGGCTTTTCCGGCGGCAACCTGAACCGCCCGGATTTCAAAAAGATGATGACTGCGGCCAAGGACCGGAAATTCAAGGCCATTGTGGTCTACCGTCTGGACCGCATCAGCCGCAACATCAGCGACTTTTCCAGCCTGATTGAAGAACTGGGACGGCTGGGCATCGACTTTGTGTTCATCCGTGAAAGTTTTGACACGTCCAGCCCCATGGGCCGCGCGATGATGTACATCGCATCGGTGTTCAGCCAACTGGAGCAGGAGACCATTGCAGAGCGTATCCGGGACAACATGCACAAGCTGGCAAAGACCGGGCGCTGGTTGGGCGGCACCACCCCCACGGGCTACGCCTCCGAGAGCATCAAGAGCATCACGGTGGACGGCAAGACCAAAAAGGCCTGCAAGCTCAAGCTGCTGCCGGATGAGGCAGAGATCATCTACAAAATTTTCGACCTCTACGAGCAGTATGATTCCCTGATCATGACCGAGACCGAATTGCTGCGGCAGGGCATCAAAACAAAAACGGGCGTTCTTTCACCCGGTTTTCCATCAAGTTTATTTTGCAGAATCCTGTCCACCTGATTGCAGACAAGGACGCTTATCAGCATTTTGTGGACAACGAAGCAGAGTTGTTCTCCCCGGAGTCCGGAAAAAAGGCAAGCCCTCCTTCATAAATTACAGTAACCGTTTATGATACTATGGGGAGGGGTCGGCATGTTTTTATCTCTTCTGCAATTTTTTACCACAAAGTTTCTGGTTTTGGCGCTTCATCTGGAAAGCGGCAGCTTTCCGCGGCCCCTCTCTGCCCGGGAGGAAACCGAAGCCTTTTCCGCACTGCGTGCCGGTGACCCTGCCGCACGGGAAAAACTGATCCGGCACAATCTGCGTCTGGTGGCACACATCGTAAAAAAATACTACGCCCTGCCCGGCGATCAGGACGACCTTATTTCCATCGGCACCATCGGCCTGATGAAAGCGGTGGATACTTTCGACTCTGCCCGTCGGGCACGCTTTTCCACCTACGCCAGCCGGTGCATTGAAAATGAGATCCGGATGCAGTTCCGCCGGAACCGCAAAACCGGCGGGACCGTCTCGCTGCAGGAAGCGCTGGAATCAGATGGTGACTCTGCGCTGACGCTGGCCGATGTGCTGCAGGACAGCTTCTGCATGGAGGACACCTGCGAAACGCAGGACGATATCCGCCGGATGCGGCAGCTGCTGGACGGCCTGCCCGCCAGGGAGCGACAGATCATTCTGCTGCGGTATGGTCTTTCCGGCCAGCCGCCGCTGACCCAGCTGGAAACTGCAAAACTGCTGGACATCAGCCGCAGCTATGTTTCCCGTCTGGAAACTCATGCGCTGGAACTTCTGCGCCAGCGGTGGGATGTTCCGGGCACAAAAACAGCGCAGAGGTGAACGGTGTGCTCACCCCTGCGCCATGCAGTCAGCTATCCAGAATTTTCAACTGCAGTTCGTCCAATTGTTCAAAAGTATACAGTCGATTCAGAGCTTCCACCAGCTCCTTTTTGGAAAGACGCGGCGGCAGGCCCAGCGCGTTCAGAAGCTTTGCCTTGCGCTCGGCGCTGCCCGGCCTGCCGGAAAGCCCCCACTCGTAGAGGTCGGTATAGGTGATCTGCCGTCCTTCCGGGCGGGCCGCTGCGGCACCCGCCTCAGCGCCAAGGGCATCCCGCAGCGCCTGCAGAACAATGGCATCGTCCACGCCCTCGACCCCCAGCAGGCCCTCCTTGCCGGGCTGCTCCTTGCGCTTTTCCTTGCCGTGGATCGCGGGCACGTAAGCCTGAACCACATTCTTTTCTCCCACCAGATTGGTGATGTAGGTGCGGATGCGGAAGCCTGCCGCGTCCGAATCCGTGAGCAGGATCAGGCCGTTTTTCTGCGCCAGCGCTTTGAACAGCTGCTGGCGCTTTTTGTCGCTGTAAATGCCAAAGCCATCCGTCAGCAGGATCATGGCATCGGTCAGATGGGAAAGCCGGGCCGCATCGTACTTGCCCTCCACAATGAGCACCCGGCCTGTATGGATCATTTCGTTTTCCTTCATCGTCCGCTCCCCGCCATTGCCAACCGGCACAGCGCTGTTTCCAGCAGGATCTGGTCATCGGTAGGCTGGCTTTTCAGGCTCTGGTCCAGTTCCAGCAGCACCTGCATACAGTTTTCGATCTGGCCCAGCGTGTAATGCGAGGCTGTTTCGGCCGACCGCTTGAGCCGGTAATCACTGCCCTTATAGCCAAAATCCTTGAATACCGTGCTGTAATTTTTCCGTTTTGCTGCCCCCAGCTTGACCCGGTACAGATCCACATAGCTGCCGATCATGGCCGCTGTAATGGCAATGGGCTCCTGCTGCAGGCGCAGCAAAGTCTGCAGCTTTTTGCAGGCACCCGTGGCGTTTTTGGCGGTGATCATGCGGATCATCTCGAACACGTCTGCTTCCAGACTGACCGTGCCCATTTCCGCCACCATCGCTGCCGTGACCGTCTGATACCCGGACAATGCACAGAGTTTGTCCACCTCATTTTCCAAAAGGAACGGATCCTCGCCGCAGCGCTCCAGCAGCGCCGCCGCTGCGCCGTCCGGCAGGGTGGTTTTCTGCTCCTTTGCGCGATCGATCATCATCATTTTCAGTTCAAAGGGCTTGGGCTTAGCCAATTCTTCGGTGTAGCCAAGCGCCTTGCACTGCGCGATCAGCTTCTGTGCGCGCTTGCCTGTTTTGAGCTTGCTGCGCTCTAGTTCAAACACGCTGCCCAGCACCACCACAGCATTTTCCAGACTGGAAAGGGTGCTGTTCAACTCTTCCAGATCCTTGTCACTGTAAGCTGCAGGGTCGATCTCCGGCAGCACCACCACACGCCGGGTACCAAAAAATGAGATGGTGCCCGCCGCCATGATGAGCTGTTCGATCTCCGGCGCAGCTCCATCCAGAACCGTGGCATCCTCGTCGCTGTCTGCGGTCAGGATGCGGGTGATGGCCGTGACCGCCTGCCGCACCAGATACCGCTCACTGGAATAAAAATAGTAAACCGGACACCCCTTGTCCGCCAGCTGCCGCAATTTTGCTTCCGTTGCCAAACGGCTCTCCCCTTTCTACTGTAGCTGGTACTATACTTATAGCAAATGTTATTGTACCACACTCGGCCCGGATTGCAAAGCATCACTCCGTTTTCAGCCCGCCGTGCCGCCGCAGGCTGATGGATGCCGCCCGTCCTTTTCTGTTGTCCATCCAGTCATAGCTGCGCAGGGCCAGAACATTTTTATACTGCACAGCATCTGGCTTTGCAGGGGATGCCAGCAGCCACTGCACTGTGACCTGTTTTGCCAGTTCTACAGTTCCATTGACCACGGCAAACTGCCGGTTGCCCACAGTCAGCCGCACAAGACAGCCATTCCGGGTGCGCAGCATTTCTACCAGAGCCGGTGTGCACCGCAGCTTTTGTGCTGTGTTCACCGCCATTTCTGCTGCCGGAAGTGTCCGCTCTGCTTCCAGTGTACAGGCCGTTTTAGGGTTTGTACGCAGGTCTGCCACAAGCTCCACAGTCTGCACGCCCCGCCGGGCAAGCTGGTTTTCCACTGCGTTCTGGGCAGAAGCTCCGCCCCGGAACAGCACCGCGGCAGTATCGTTCTGGGTGACGACCACTGCCGGCGCGTTGGCGCTGCCTACAAGGTCGATGTGCACCACATCCCGGCTGAGAGCATTGCCCAGCCCGATGGAAACAGCTGCCGCCAGCAGGATGCATGGCCCTGCCACCCGCAGCCGTACCCGCCAGTGGAACGCCAGCCAGCCCAACAGGATCAGCACCAGACACACGATGGCTGCATAGGCCGTATCGAAGTAGATGCCCGCGCCCGGTTTTGCAGAGATCCAGACGGCCCAGCGGTCGAGCAGGCCGGTCAACGCCGCAGACGCTGCGGACAGCACCCCATACAGCGGAGCAAGAGCGGGTACCAGGCCGGCAAAGGCCGTGCCAAGGCCCAGCAGCATCATGGGCTGGATGAGCCACAGCACCGCCACGCTGGATGCCACCGCATAAATGCTCACACTCAGCCCGCGCAGCACCAGCACCGGGAATGTGGCCACCGAAGCACAAAACGAGATGCAAATGCTTTCCGCAAGGCCCCAAAGACGTTCCGGCAGTTTGAAATACCATGGGCGCTTCACCGGATTTTTCGCGTTTTTCCAGAACTGGCGGTACCACGCATCCCGGGCGCGGCGGATGCACACACCGCCTGCCACCGTGCCCACCACCGCCGCAAACGAAAGTTCAAAGCCGATATCGCACACTGCATAGCTGTTGCCTGCGGTCATAACGATACCTGCCACCGCCAGAGAGGTAAGGGTATCCGGCGGGCCGTACAGCCACACACCCAGTGCACCGACCCAGACCGCCACTGCGGCGCGGCATACCGAGGGTGTGAAGCCGGTCACGCCCATCAGCAAAAAGGCCAGCAGACTTCGGAATACCGCCCGGCGTCTGCGCCTGCGGTAGCTCTGCTCCCACTCGTAGGGCAGGAGTGTGCTGAGGATATCACCGCACAAAATGGACACATGCATTCCGCTTACCACCAGCACATGGGCAAGACCCGCGCCCCGGTAGGCGCTGCGCATGGCCGAAGACAGATAACTCCGGTCGCCGGTAGTCATGGCAGCCAGCACACCGCCGGTCTTGCCGTCCATACGGCGGCGCAGCGACGCACTGAGCCTTTGCTGCAGGCGGTGGGTGCGGGCGCGGAAGCTGCCGCTTTCGCCCAGAACTGTAAGCTCCGGCCCGTCCTCGTCCATTTCCGCCTGCAGAGCGATGCCGTCCGCATACAGGCTGACCCGGCTTCCGGATGCCGGGGCCGACAGTATAAATCTTCCCTGCACCCTTTCCCCGGCTTTGCACTCCGGCAAAGCACTGCACTCCACCCGGAAGGATGCCGCGCTGCCGTTCACTTTCTCTACATGCAAAACCGCATCCACGATACCGGGATCGTAGGAATCCGCCGTGCTTTCCACCTCTGCGGTCAGCATCAGCGGACGGCCTGCATACTGCACACGGATGCGCTCCAGCCGGTTTGCCGTGTGCAGCACCGATGCCATACCCACAACAGCACCCAGCAGGATGCAGAGCGCTGCTTTGCGGGCAGCATCAAAGATGCACAGCACCAGACAAACGGCAACAAAAAATGCCGCAAACGGCACAAAAAGCTCCGTTTGCGGCAAAAAAACGCACACTAACTCCACACCCAGCATTCCAGCGCAGAAAACGCAGAGCGGGCGGCGCATTGCAGCTTAGTGGAAGAACAGGGGCAGCGGCTCAAGGAAGATGATATCCTTGCGCTCAGCTGCATCGCCCTCGGCCAGAACAGCGGCCTGACCCACAATGGTGCACTGGGTCCGCTCAGCCAGCGCATCCAGAGCCTTGAGCGAACCGCCGGTGGAAATGACATCGTCCACCACCAGAACGCGCTTGCCGCTCATCTTGTCCAGCTCCTTGCGGTCGATGACCAGCTTCTGCTTGCCGGCGGTGGTAATGGACTGATCCTCCACCACCACGGGGTCGGTCATATACAGCTTTTCGCCCTTGCGTGCGCAGACGTAGGGCTTGCCGCTCTGGCGGCTCATCTCGTGTGCCAGAGGGATGCCCTTTGCCTCGGCGGTCAGCAGGATATCAAAATCCGGGCACTTCTTCAGCAGTTCAGCGGCAGCAGCCACGGTCAGCTCGGCATCACCCAGCATGATAAAAGCAGCAATGTCCATGTGGTCATTCACCTTGCAGATGGTCAGCTCACGGGTCAGGCCTGCAACGTGCAGAGTATAGGTCTCAGCCATAATTCAACGCTCCCTTTTTATTGGAATCAGACAGGCAGCTTTTCGCCGCCCAGAACATGGAAATGCAGATGTTTCACGGTCTGGCCTGCGTCCTCGCCAACATTGGAGATGACGCGGTAGCCGTTGTTCAGGCCCTGCTCCGCAGCCAGCTTTGCGATCACTGCAAAGATATGGCCCAGCAGTGCGCCGTCCTCTTCGGTCAGCGCAGCGGCAGAGACAATGTGCTTTTTGGGCACCACCAGAAAGTGCACCTTGGCCTGCGGGTTGATGTCGTAAAACGCCACCACCTGCTCGTCCTCGTACAGCTTCTTGGAGGGGATTTTCCCCTCCGCGATCATACAAAACAGACAATCTTCCATGGGAAACAACTCCTTCCTGATATTTTATAAACGTCCCGCCCTCTCAGGCCGCTTTGCATCCAGCTCTCCCAAAGAGAGAGCCCTTGGCAAAACCATAAACTTTGGCAGCGCGTCAGCGCTGACGGAGAGGGCAAACCCGTTTTCTTATTCGCCCAGAGCCTTCTTGACGATGGCGCCGACAGCAGCCAGAGCTTCGTCGATCTTGGTCTCGTCCTTCAGGCCGGCCATTGCAAAGTCCGGCTTGCCGCCGCCCTTGCCGCCGGCAATGGCAGCGATCTCCTTGACCAGAGCACCGGCCTTCAGGCCCTTTTCCTGTGCCTGTTTGGTCACAGTGACAGCCATGGTGATCTTATCCTCAGCCTTGCCCACCAGAACCGCCACAGCGGGCTTCACAGCCTTGTCGCGGATGGTATCGCACATGCCGCGCAGGGTGTCGCCGGTGGTGCCGGTGAAGTATGCGGAAGCGATCTTCACGCCGCCGATCTCTTCGGCATTGTCAAACAGGCTGGTCACCTTGGAAGCGGCGACCTGTGCCTTGATCTCTTCCAGCTCCTTGGCCAGAGCCTTGTTCTCAGCCATCACGGCCTCAGCACGGACGGGCAGAGCGGTCACGTTGTTGGCCTTCAGGGTGTTTGCCACGGTATGCAGCATAGCCTCCTGCAGGTTTGCACGGATCAGCAGGTTGCGGCCGGTGACAGCCTCGATGCGGCGGATGCCCGCAGCAACGGAGGCCTCGCTCACGATCTTGAAGCCGCCAATCTGGGCGGTATTCTTCACGTGGGTGCCGCCGCAGAACTCGGTAGACCAGCCCTCGATATCCACCACGCGGACCACCTTGCCGTACTTTTCGCCAAACAGAGCCATGGCGCCCAGCTTCTTGGCTTCCTCCACCGGCATCTCCTGCACGGTGACGTTCATGGAATCAAAGATCTTATCGTTGACGATCTTCTGCACCCGTGCCAGCTCCTCGGGGGTCACGGCGCTGAAGTGGGTAAAGTCGAAGTGGGTGATGGAGGCATCCTGATAGGAACCAGCCTGATGCACATGGTCGCCCAGCACCTCACGCAGGGCAGCCTGCAGCAGATGGGTCGCAGTGTGGTTGCGGCAGACGGACATCCGGTATTCCTTGTCCACCTGAGCGTTCAGGTGGTCGCCCACCTTGACGATGCCGCTCTCCAGCACGCAGGTGTGGACGTAGTAGCCCTTGGGGGTCTTTTTCACGTCCAGCACACGCAGGCTGCACTCGGGGCCGGTCAGCAGGCCGTTGTCCGCCACCTGACCGCCCATCTCAGCGTAGAACGGGGTCTTATCGAGAACGACCAGCACGCCTTCCTTGGCCTGCTCGTCGGTGGCGATGGCGTCGGTCAGAGTCTCCTCATCGCTCAGCGCCAACCCTTCCTGTTGGTTGTATGCAGCAATGTCATCGATGTAAATAACCGGATCGGGCTGCTTGCGGATCGTGAAGATATCCTGATCGATAGAACGATACATACGGCGCAACATCGGGTCGTACGGTGCGTCTTCGCTCTTGACCACCTCGAATTCCTCGATACGGGCAATCCCCTCGAGTCCCATGTTCTGTGTGATCTCGACGGCATTCGTACTCCAGGGGGTGATCATCTCGCGGCGCGGTCCGATAAAAATACCGTTGAGCACCTCGGCGTCCAGTTGCTTCGCTTCGCTGAAAAGCCAAGTCAGTTTGGCGATATCTGCTGCCGGGAGCGACTTGCGGGCATCGACGGCATAAATGATGTTTGCTTTCCTGAAAAAGAGTATCATTCCTGATTGGATTGGGTTATTGGAGTAATCTTGTTGGAGTAATCTTAATTATCGTGGCCGATCCTGTCTATTTTCCCTTGACTACGTCGCTGAACATCGATTTGACGTGATCGTACGGGAGCGAATAGACAAACAGGCCGAACGAATAAGGCGCGATCTCGTACTGGTTGTAGATCATCACCAACCCGACCGAATCGAAGCCCATATTCTGCGGCAAAGGTAGTTCATCCGGCGAAACAAACAAAGCCTGTTTCGGGTTGGTAATGCCTTTACCCTCCAGATAAAGATTGAAGGCCTTGCGGTTCAGTTTGCACAATTCGGCGGTATCTTTGAAAAGTTGGTCGTTGGTCAGCCGGCGTCCGTTACTGTAGTCGAAGTTGAAAAATTCCGACGGGGTCATACCGTGCGCCCCTCCGGTAAAAATGTAACGCTGTATCCAGACCGTAACCACGTTGTCGTAGCGGAAAGCGGTACCTTCCGAAACGAACGTGTAAGGCATCTTGCGCAGATATTCGTCGTTATTCTTGTAGGCCATCATCGAATCGATACTCTGGTCCAGGGTGTAATCCCCGCGCAGCGAATCCTGCTCATCGAACGAAGAACGGATCACTCCCATCACCGTCCGGTTGATCGAGTCTGCCACGGCTCCCGTATCCGT
>OGYM01003093.1_pt1 | contig 10148 bp, 6 predicted proteins | sample 1576491 | NCBI WGS metagenome assembly OGYM01 (sample SAMEA3541515, study PRJEB24748) | human gut metagenome | biome: human gut; feature: human-associated habitat; material: faeces | place: China | collected 2012 | reverse complement strand
GTATCAATAAAGTTAACCTTATGGTCATGCCATTCACAAGGGGCCATACCCAATTGAATCGTTACATTCCGTTTAATCTCTTCTGGCTCAAAGTCCATAATATGTTTATTATCTTGACCACGGCCAACAAAATCAACAGCACCAGAGGTTAATAACAAGGATTCTACTAAAGCCGTTTTCCCCGCCCCATCGTGGGACACCACAGCTACATTACGAATCTGATCACTACTATATTCTTTCATCGGAATCGCCTCCTTATGTGAAACTTTGAGTTCTTGATATATGATTTCGACGTAATACTATAAAAATCCTCTTTTTCCGAAAAAATATTTATCGAAAAAAGAGGATTTTTTATAATAATGAAATTATCGGCCTACCAAGGCTGCACAGCCACCAAAAAGAGCCATGAAAATAAGCGAAATAATGACGAAGATAACAAATGTTACGATACCGGCAATGAATACTTGCATCTTAGTCAACGTAGTTTGTCTTGCCATCAATTCAAGGCCTACCCACACGGATAAGACAAAAATTACTAAAGAGCCTAAATTAGAAATATTGATTGACTTGCCGCCGCTTTCCGGAGCGATCGATGCGGCCGAACCGCTGCCTTCGACGACCACTTGCGCCGAAGCGATTGTTCCGGCATTCAGTACTTTGACGGGAATGTCGTGTTCCGATGCAAACCGGACGGCGTCGAATGTGACGGTGACGGTCGATGCCGCGGTCAGTTTTGACAGTTTGGGCGTGGTCAGCACTCCGTAATACATATTCGAACCCGAAGCCGAATTGGAGAGACGGACATATCCCGGAAACTCATAACAGTATTTGATGCCCCAATCCGTCAGTCCCCGGTTTGCGAGATAGGCCGGTGCCGCATCCTTGTCGGAACTGATGTTTATGCCGAACGTCGTGTAACTTGCAGTAGCCGTGGCAGGTTCGGTGCCGTCGATGGCCGCAGGACTCGTGGATGCCAGTTTTCTGCCGCTGCTTGCCACTTTCCCCGTCTGGATCCAGTCGCCTCCGTATACCATCAGATCGAAATACTGTTCCAGAATGATCGACGGATCTTCGTTCTCGACGAGTTTCAGACGATAGCGCGGAGTCTTGTCGGCGTTGGTGCAGTCGATCTCGACGTCTATTTTGCAGGTCGATCCCGAAACATTGACCCAGAATTTATTTATATCAGCATCTTCGGTCTTGGCCGTCATTTGTCCGAGACTTTCCCGCACGTAGTATACGGCTGCCGGGTAGGTGTAGAACGGGACGGTCGCATAAACGCTGTTTACGGTTCCGATGCCGCCGTTGCCGCTGTAAGCGGTGAACCCGTAAGGCGTGTTCTCAATCAGGATGGTGATGTCGTCCGAGGCCTTGCAGGTGATCGCAGCGGTATAGATGCCGGATTCCGACTCTTTGAGTTCGTACAGGCTTCCGTCGGAAGTCCTTGCCCATACGCCCTCCGAAGTGTCGATCAGCTGGAACGGAAGCGTAAGCTCCTCCGAATCCTCCGAATCGGGCAGTTGGCCCTTGGCGTATATGGTAAAGGTGTTTTTCGCTTCCGGATCGAATCCGCTCTTGGTGATTTTCAATACGTCGGCTCCGACTTCGGTCCATTGCGTCTCGTCGTTGAATTTGTAGGCATAGCCGATGGCGCCTTTGACGGCTTGCCATGTGACGACGACCTCGTCTGCGGATTCGCCTCTGGTGCATGACGGGGCCGGGGTCGGAAGCGTCGGGTCGATGTCGAAATCGACGGTGCGTTCGGCCGAGTCGGTCGTGTGTCCCTGATTGCCGACGGCATAGATGCGGAACGTATGCGAACCGCGCGAGAGTCGGGTCAGTTTCAGGGTTGTGGTCGCTGCGTCGACGGTCGTGTATTCGGTGGAGTTGTCCAAAGCATAGGCATAGCCTTCCGCTTTTGTGACGGCATCCCATTTGAAAGAGGCGGTCGCCAACTCGGTCGTAACCGCAAGTTTTTTGGGGCTGACCAGCTCGATGCTCATGACCTCGTCGTCCGACGATTCGCACGAACTCAGGCCGAGCGCCAGAAGCAGGCAGGGGAATAATAATAACTTTTTCATATAGGTTCGGTTCTTAGTCTGTTTTTAATAATCCAGATGGTATATGCCGGGATGCGAATCGGGGTCGGTGAAGACCGTCTGTTCGTATTTGTTGCCGAAGCGGTCGATCGCCTCGACCTTTACGTCCGCATCGGGATTCGTCAGCGTGTAATAGAACATGTGATCCGTGGCCTTGTTGTAGCTGCTGCTGTTGTTCAGGATGCCGATGTGGTAGGCCACCGTCCATGCGTCCTTGTCCGAATACTGGGTCATCGTGCCGGTCATCGTGCCGTTTTCATAGACATTGACGGTCCAAGCGGGGTCCCAGTTCCAGATGTTCGCGACGATCTGGCCGGCGTTTTTCTTCGAGAAGTAGTACGAAGCGTCGCCGCCGCCGGTGAATTTGTCGGACCCGCGGTAGAGCCGGATCTGGAAATCTTCGCCGTGCTGCACCGATTTGTAGTTCCACTCCTTCATCGCGGCGCCTTCGATGCGGTAGATGCCGAAGCCGATGGGCGTGCCTTCGGTGCAGACGGTCGAACGCCACCATGCGCCGCAGGAGGTGCCCGTGACATGCTCGAAGATCTCCTTGCCGTTCTTGGTGTGGATGTGGTTGATGTTCGAGTGGGTGTGGGCCGACATGATCGTTGCGTATTTGTACTGCGAGAGCAGCTCCAGCACTTCGTCGTAGTAGGCGTATTTGCTGTTGCGGAAGGGAATGTGGACGCACAGGATCACCATTTTATCCTTCGGAACATAGCTCAGGTCCTGCTTCAGCCACTCGTATTGCTCGGCGCTGAAACCGCCGGTGTAACCTGCGCTCTCCTGACATTCGTGGATGATGTTGTCCATCGATACGATATGCACGTCGCCGCGGTTGAACGAATAGTCCACCGGACCGAAGAAGCTTTCGTATTTCGCGCGGGCCTCCTTCTCGTTGGCCGTCGGGAATTCGTGGTCGTGGTTGCCGATGGTCGAGAATACGGGGATTCCCGTCTGTTCGGGCTGCAGGGCCACCACCATGTTGCTGTAGAGCGCCCATTTGTTGTTCACCAAGTCGCCGAGGTGGATGGCGTAGCACGGGATGTCGGCCGCGGCGGAATACTCCCGGATGTCCTTGGCCGCTTCGCGCTTGAACCGGACGGCGTGCGCCGCCTCGTTGATCTGGGGGTCGCCGATGCAGATCAGATCGAACCGGGTTTCGGGAGCGTCCAGCGCCGTCAGCGTGAAGTCGTAGCGGGCGGTTTCCGGTTTGAGTTTGGTGAAGAATTTGGGCAGTTTGTAGGTCTTGTGCATGTTGACCTTGTAGCCCGAAGGCAGGGAGTAGAAGACGAAGCCCGATTCCGCGTTGCGGGTCAGCACATACTGGCCCTCGGCGTCGGTCTGCGTGCAGGTGAAGCCGTCGCTGACGACAACCCCCGGAACGGGGTTGCCGTTTGCGTCCGTGACATATCCGTAGGTGTCGCCGCCGTCGGGAACGATCTCTCCGCCGTTTCCGCCGTTATTGTTATTGCCGTCGCTGTCCGAGCAGGCCGCGAAAACCGCGATCGAGCAGAAGAGAAGCAGCAGTCTGTATAGCCGTTGTATCATGGTGTGTTTGTTTTTATTGTTATTCCTCGATTGAATGACCGGCATAACCGGGGTTCTGGGTTATCAGCGGATTGGCGATGCGCTCGTCCTCCGGAATGGGCCACAGGGCATCTTTCATCGGGTCGTAGGACATCGTGATGAATCTGCGCAGGTTCATATCCTTGCCGTCGAACGTCTGGCCGTTGTAGGTTACGTGCCAGTCGGAGTCGATTGTCGGTACGGCGTTCGATACCGAACCGTCGAGAGCCGGTGCGTAGAGCGTCCCGGAGATGACCGATTCGGCCATATCCCAGCGGCGGATGTCGAACCAGCGGAAACCCTCGTTGCAGAGTTCGACCATACGCTCGTAGCGCAGCGCCGAACGCAGGCCGTCGCGGCTGAGGTTTTCACCGAGACCGGGCATGTGTGCGCGGCTGCGGATCGTTTCGATGTCGGCTTTGGCGACGCTGAGGTCGCCGCCGTTCCACTCGATGTTGGCTTCGGCGCGGATCAGATAAAGCTCGGCCAGACGCATCAGCGGATAGCTCAGCACGCATACCGAACTGGTGCCGAATGCATTGTTGTATTTGTACTCCTGAATGTCGAGGTATTTGCGCCACAAGTAACCGCACGGGCCTTTCGAACCGTTGGCGCCGTATTCCGATTTGCTGCCGTAGGCTTCCGAGTTTGCGACGTCTACGCCTTCTTCTTTGTCATTGTAGTTCTTGATGGTCTGGGCGGAAGGATAGGTAATGACTGCAAAGTGCCACGGACCTGCTCCGTTAGGAGTAGGAACGGCCACTGCAATACTGCCCACCACAAACATCACCAGTCCGGGCATCCAGCCCAGTGAGGCAGAAAAGTCAAAGCAATAGAAACTCACATAGAATTGCAGGAAATAGCATGCCCATATGCTCACGGTGTAAAAAGCGAACAGCCACGGATGTTTTACATGCCGAAGCGACAAACATCCGGCCCACACATCGTTCAATATGCCGCGCACCTTCGCAAATACCGTCAAATTGCGAATCAGGAAAAACGCCAGCACGCCCAAGGCAAACAGACAGATGAGAGTGATATAAAAGTTGGTGGAAGTAAACAAGCCCGTAAAGAAGCCCATGTTCGTACCGGTCTTTTCAAAGAATGCCGCAAACACACGCGACTGGAGCAACAGCGTCACTACGGTAATCAGCAGCACACAGATGGTATCGATGAGACGCTCCGTCACCACCGTACCCAGCGATTTGGAGAAAGAAACCCCGTCGTACTTCGACAGGATACCGCAGCGGGAAACCTCCCCCACACGCGGTACGACCAGATTGGCCGCGTACGACACAAAAACCGCATACACACTGTTCGACACCTTGGGGTATTCACCTAACGGAGCTAACGTCAGATTCCAGCGCCAGCCGCGGAACAGATGCCCCAGCACACCAAACACCAGCGAAAAGGCCATCCAGCCATAATTCATGCCGCCATCCAGCACGCTCCACACACGCCGGAAATCAAAATCGTGGTATGTCCAAAGCAGAATAGCCGCTCCGAGTACCAACGGAAGCGCTATCTGGAAGACCTTATTTAGTACTTTTTTTAAACCTGTTCGTTCCAAAATCAGTCTGTATATAAAGATTTATGTTTAACTTTGCAAGTCACAAAGATAATACGAACATTTAAAACCTGAGGTATGAAATTAGTTAAACCTAAAAAGTTTTTAGGACAACACTTCCTGAAAGACCTGCAAGTGGCACAAGACATAGCCGACACGGTAGACGCCTGCCCGGCCCTTCCCGTTCTCGAGGTAGGTCCCGGAATGGGAGTTCTCACCCAATACCTGCTGAAAAAAGACCGCCCGCTCAAAGTGGTGGAGCTGGATTTTGAATCGGTGGCTTACCTGCGTGAGAATTTTCCGCAATTAGGAGACCATATCATCGAGCAGGATTTCCTGAAAATGGACCTCCGGCAACTTTTCGACGGACAGCCTTTTGTGCTGACCGGCAACTATCCCTACAACATTTCCAGCCAGATATTCTTCAAGATGCTCGACTACAAGGACTTGATTCCCTGCTGCACGGGCATGATTCAGAAGGAAGTGGCCGAACGCATCGCGGCTCGTCCGGGCAACAAGACCTACGGCATTCTGAGCGTACTGATTCAAGCCTGGTACAGCGTGGAATACCTGTTCACCGTACACGAACATGTGTTCAATCCTCCTCCCAAGGTGAAGAGCGCCGTCATCCGCATGACCCGCAACGAGACCAAGGAGTTGGGATGCAACGAGCAGTTGTTCAAGCAGATTGTCAAGACGACATTCAACCAGCGCCGCAAGACGCTCCGCAACTCCATATCTCCGATTCTGGAGAAAGGAAATCCGCTCAGTGCCGACCCTATCTTCAACAAACGGCCTGAACAGCTTTCCGTACAAGACTTCATCGACCTGACCAACCGGGTGGAAGAAGCCTTGAATTCCTCAGCCGCAAAGGCCGAGTGACCCTGCACACGAGACTTACAGACTACGATAACAACCCTCATCAGGAGTTTACAAGATGAATAGCGAAGATATTAAATTAGTCACCGAACTGATTGAGAAGAAAGATTCCGACCAGTTAAAAGAAGTCATCAAGGACCTGCATCCGGCCGACATCGCCGAGCTGTGCAACGAGCTGGACGCAGAAGATGCCCGCTTCATCTACCTGCTGCTGGACAACGAAACGGCAGCCGACGTACTGATTGAAATGGACGAGGATGCACGAAAGAAATTCCTCGAAATACTTCCCCCTGAAACCATCGCCAAGCGCTTTGTCGACTACATGGATTCGGACGATGCCGTAGACATCATCCGTGAAATGGACGAGGACAAGCAGGAAGAGGTGCTTTCACACATTGAAGACATCGAACAGGCAGGCGACATCGTCGACTTGCTGAAATACGACGAAGACACCGCCGGTGGTTTGATGGGTACGGAAATGGTGATTGTGAACGAGAACTGGAGTATGCCCGAATGCCTGCGCGAAATGCGACTGCAGGCAGAAGAAATGGACGAGATATATTATGTATATGTGGTAGACGACGATGAACGTCTGCGCGGCGTATTCCCGCTGAAAAAGATGATTACCAGTCCGTCGGTTTCCAAGGTGAAACACGTGATGAAGAAGGACCCGATTTCCGTCCATGTGGATACACCCATTGAAGAGGTGGTGCAGACCATTGAAAAGTATGACTTGGTGGCCGTTCCTGTGGTCGACAGCATCGGCCGCCTGGTAGGACGCATCACCGTAGACGACGTAATGGATGAGGTTCGTGAACAAGCCGAACGCGACTACCAGTTGGCATCCGGTTTGTCACAGGACGTAGAAACAGACGACAACGTGTTCCGCCAGACCACCGCGCGCCTTCCGTGGCTGCTCATCGGTATGCTGGGTGGAATCGGTAACTCCATGATTCTGGGCAACTTCGACTCTACCTTTGCCGCTCATCCGGAAATGGCGCTTTACATTCCCCTTATCGGTGGAACGGGAGGAAACGTAGGAACCCAGTCCTCCGCATTGGTCGTGCAAGGTCTGGCCAACAGCTCACTGAACGCCGAAAACACCTTCAAGCAGGTGCTGAAAGAATCCGTTGTAGCCCTTATCAACGCCACCATCATTTCCATGCTGGTGTATATCTACAACTTCATCCGCTTCGGAGCTACGGCTACGGTCAGTTATTCGGTATCCATCAGTCTGTTTGCGGTAGTCATGTTTGCCTCCATTTTCGGCACCCTGGTGCCCATGACACTGGAAAAACTGAAAATCGATCCGGCCATTGCCACCGGACCGTTTATCTCCATTACCAACGACATTATCGGTATGCTCATGTACATGGGAATTACCGTATTATTATCCTAAATTTTTGTTAAAGAAAAACGCAAGTGCGTTTGAGGTAAAACGCAAGTACATTTTACTTCAAACGCACTTGCGTTTTAATCAAAACGTCCTTGCGTTTTCTTTGAAACGCAAAGACGTTTTTTTCACCCCCTCTACAAGCCCTTCTGAGCCACATTCCTCGTCTTTCTATTTCGAAAAATGATTCTTACCTTATAGTTTTTTTCTGAAAAAGTATGAAAATCAGATTTTTTTTCTTTAATTTGTAAGAACCTTTACTAATGGTAAAGAAAAAACTAGGATATTATACTCTTTAAAATCTATATACGATGGAAGTAAATGAAACCAACCGCCCATTAACCGAAACTCCGATGGAACAACCCATTGAAGCACCGGTTCCTACTGTTGAAGACACCGAAAAGGAAACATCCGCTCCCAAACAAACACTGGAAGAAGTGGTGCAACGCCTCAAGGAAATCAACGAAAAAAACGACCTGACCGACAAGCAGGAAATCGATTCACTTAAACAAACGTTCTACAAACTACAAAAAGCCAAATCAGAAGCGGCACGGAAAGCTTTCATCGACGAAGGGGGAAAGGCAGAAGACTTCACTCCGGAAACAGAACCGGCAGAAGAAGAATTCAAAGCTGTCATGAACGCCATCAAGGAGAAGAGAAATGCCTTAGCGGCTGCACAGGAACAGGAAAAGGAAGAAAACCTGACCAAGAAACTGGGTATCCTGGAAAGAATGAAGTTCCTGACCGAATCGCAGGAAGATACCAACAAGATATACGACGAATTTAAGAAGTTACAGCAGGAATGGAATGAAATAGGCCAGATTCCGGTAGCGAAAGTAAATGAACTGTGGAAGACTTACCAGCTTTACACCGAAAAATTCTATGACATGGTGAAGCTGAACAATGAATTCCGCGAATATGACTTCAAGAAAAACCTGGAACAGAAGACCCGCTTGTGCGAAGCTGCAGAAAAACTGGCCGAAGAGCCTGACGTAATTTCTGCTTTCCACCAGCTGCAGAAGCTTCATCAGGAATTCCGTGCCATCGGCCCGGTAGCCAAAGACCTGCGCGAAGAAATCTGGAGCCGTTTCAAGGCTGCCTCTACGGTTGTCAACAAACGCCACCAGCAGCATTTTGAAGAACTGAAAGAAAAAGAACAGAATAACCTGGACCAGAAGACGGTGATTTGCGAAATCGTGGAAGGTATGGAATATGACACCTTCACTACTTTTGCTGACTGGGAAGACAAGACCAATGAAATCCTTGCCCTCCAGGCCAAATGGAAAACCATCGGCTATGCTCCGCAAAAGATGAACGTCAAGATTTTCGAACGTTTCCGCGCTGCCTGCGATGAATTCTTCCGCCGGAAAGCTGCTTTCTTCAAATCTGTGAAGGAAACAATGGCAGCCAACCTGGAAAAGAAAAAAGCGTTCTGCGAAAAGGCTGAAGCCCTGAAAGAAAGTACCGACTGGAAAGAAACGGCTGAAATCCTGACCAAGCTCCAGAAAGAATGGAAGACCATCGGTCCGGTTGCCAAGAAACATTCAGATGCCGTATGGAAACGTTTTATAGGTGCCTGCGATTATTTCTTTGAACGGAAAAACAAAGCGACTTCTTCACAACGCTCGGAAGAAGTGGAAAACCTGGCCAAGAAAGAAGATGTCATTAAGCGTATGGCTGCCCTGGAAGCTGCCGGAACTGCAGACGATGCAACTGCCGAACAAGTACGTGCCCTGATGAAGGAATGGAATGCCATCGGCTTCGTTCCTTTCAAGGAAAAAGACCGTCTGTATAAAGAATTCCATGCATTGGTAGACAAGCTGTTCGACCGCCTGCACCTGTCGGCTACTGAAAAACGCCTGAGCAGTGTACGCACTAACGGCAACAAAGAAGGAAATCTCTACCGCGACCGTGAACGCCTGGTTCGCACTTACGAAGGGCTGAAAAACGACATCCAGACCTACGAAAACAACCTTGGCTTCCTGAATTCTTCTTCCAAGAAGGGAAATACACTGGTGGCCGACATCACCCGCAAGATTGAGCGCCTGAAGAAAGACATGGAACTGGTGCTGAAGAAAATCAAGGACATTGATGAAAGCTTGAAAGAAAAAGAATAAAAACAGCTTACTCAAACTAATTTTATTACCACAAGAGGTATCCATTCCCATGGATACCTCTTTTTTTGTTTTTCTTTCAATTTTTCACAAGAATTTCACTCGATTGTAAAATCTTCACGCAACCAAGCCATGTTTGATATTTTTTTGAAAAATAATCGTATAAATATTTTATTACTCCAAGAAAATATCTTAAATTAAAGCCAAAATTCAAGAAACAAACTTTCTTGTATTTTGTTAACCCGAATAAAATATAAGCAAAATATAATTCTGAATGAATTAAAAACATAAAATAAACTATTCTTAATATGAAAATGAAATCACTATTAGGGATTGTACTTTCCCTAAGTATTCTGCAATCTTGCCAGAATGACGAAACAAACATCATCCAGAATGAAGTGAATAACAAAGGCATCACATTCTCTTCTATCATAGATGATGCACAAAATTCCAGAGCTTACGATACGTCGTGGCAGAGAAAACGCATCAATCTCCGATATTAAGAAAGTTAATAGTTTCCAGAATAA
>OGYM01003083.1_pt1 | contig 10173 bp, 5 predicted proteins | sample 1576491 | NCBI WGS metagenome assembly OGYM01 (sample SAMEA3541515, study PRJEB24748) | human gut metagenome | biome: human gut; feature: human-associated habitat; material: faeces | place: China | collected 2012 | reverse complement strand
CCGACAGACTTTTTTACAAAGCCAAGGAAATAGGCGCACAGATAGCACTTTTCGGCCGAAACAGGCGTAAAATAACAGCTGCCGTATTCACTGTATTGTTCGCCTCCTTCATTTTTATTCCTTGAGTAATACGAGGCCCCGTAATTCCCCAAGGGACGATCATTTCATCAGTACTGACTCCACCATGTCCGTAACCAACCCCACCATGATCGGACAGGAACATAAAATGAGTATCATCATACAAATCCTCCTGTTTCATCTTCTTTGTATTTATGTCCGGCATGGTCCGTATGTACCGAATAAAGAAATACCAGTGTCGGTTCTTCCCTGTTCTTAAGCAAGAAATCAAATGCTTTCTCATAATTCGGAAGATAGGCATCATCTTTCAGGAAACTGACCTCATCCAGATACTTTTGGTTATAAGGATAGATTAAATTAAGCCAGTTGTAATAAAAAGCAGTCTTTATACGTGGATTCGCCTCTTTAAGTACCTTGAAAACCGAAGGGTAATATCCGTCAGCGTCCGTTTCCACGCTCGGTAACTTATGTTTGGAAATTGTCCAACCATTGTCCACTACCCCATGCTGTTCAGGGCCACTACCGGTCAGATGACTTGTCCAATTGGGTAACGTAACCGAAGGCATTACTACGCGAGTATCCAAAGATAATACTCCTTTTGCAAGCAAAGCATCCAGATTCGGTGTTTTCGCTTGTTGAAATCCGGCTACACATATCCCATCCAGACTAAGTAGAACCACTCGTCTGGATTTCTTTCTATTTGCCTCTGAAATCGAAGAGACAGCAGCAAAAGCAGTTAATGATTGAGGTAAAGTTGCCGCACCAAGAAGTAAAGTTCCGGCTAATCCTTTTTTAAGGAAGTTTCTTCTTGAAATTTTCATATTATACGTATTTAAGATATATATTTAATTATTTTTTCAACTTTCTAGCAAAGAACTCATAGAGACGGTGAAGCTCATAAATTTTCCCAAAACTATGTCCTCCGCCCGGTAGGTAAAGTTACTCAAACATTTTATCCGCTTCTCTCTAAAAATAGTTTTCTACACGATGCTCTCACTCAACTGTCGCATTTATAACTTGAACTTAGGGTACTAGAAAAGAATTTTAAAAATCATTTCTCATATTCTCATACATACAAAGTCAGCACTATGATTTTCAACGATTTAGTTCCATTTTCACTATGAGAAACGATTTTTAATACGGTGTTTCTCATACTTTTTTCGTTCAAAACACCCTTAAAATAATGTATTTCTCATTCGAATTTCGGGCATTTCTCATACTTTTTTCATGTTTACCAACCTTATTTTACCTTTCAGAAGCCAATATCTCTAGGTTAGCATAACTATAGTTTATGTGTATAGCCTACAGCTTTCTTATTCTTTTCCGGCTACAATCCCGTATTTTGCTACTACAATCCGGTTCGTTGCACCCGAGTGGCTAAATCGTCGCACTCTAGTGCACGATACTATTCACTCTAGTACACGATTCTATCCACTCTAGTGCAACGATTCGGTTTCTCAAGGTAACGGAGTATTTTTATGATTCCAAAGTTTTCTTATAACAATTAAATCGATTAATCAATCCGGCTAATCTTCATAATAAACCCTCCTCCCGGAGCCATGTGGATAGTAATTTTTTTATTCTCAGGCACAGAGACAGTTCTACGTTTATAATCTTTGCCTACCCGTTCCGCATTCACTCCATCTTCGAAAACCTCAGCCTGATATTTCCCTTCTCCCAGAAATGACAGGTCCAGCTCCATGTCGCGGGCATCCCAGTCGGTCAATGCGCCTACATACCAGACACCATCCTTCTGACGGGCCATAGCGATATATTTACCCACTTCTCCTTTCAAAGAAAATGATTCATCCCATACAGTAGGAATCCCGGCTATGAACTTAGTGCACTCTTCTTCTTCCAAATATTTACTAGGCGAATCACACAACATATTGATCGGCGAATCAAATATGACATATTCCGCCAGCTGACGACAACGTGTCCCCTGACTCATCGGCTCCGAATAGACAGCCTTGAAATTCTCCTTGTTGGCATTGCCCATAGCACCCTGGGTATAATCCAGCGGACCAGCCACCATGCGGATAAACGGCATTGTCACATCATACGTCACCTGATCGGTACCCGGTTTTGCCCACTTCATTTCTTCCAGTCCATGAACTCCCTCGAAGTTGACCGCATTCGGATAAGTTCGTTGTAATCCGGTCGGTTTATATGTCCCGTGAAGATCGATAAGCAATTTATATTTCAAACCGACCTCTGCACAACGACGATTAAAGTCAACCATATATTGATCGTCACGATCCATAAAGTCTATTTTGAATCCTTTGATTCCCATTGCCGCATAATGTTTGCACACATTTTCCATATCCAGATCAAAAGCACGGAAACCTGCCCAAAGAATCAAGTCCACATTTTTTTGACGGGCGTAGCTGATCAACTCCTTCAGTTCAATCTCCGGTACAACTTGCATCAGATCAGCAGCTCCGGGAACAGACCATCCTTCATCCAGAATAACATATTCTATTCCATATTTAGAAGCAAAATCTATATAATATTTATAAGTCTCCGTATTGATTCCGGCCTTGAAGTCTACATTGTAAAGATTCCAATCATTCCACCAGTCCCATGCTACCTTTCCCGGCTTAATCCAAGAATAATCGGCTTTAGGAGCCGGAGTGGCAAGTTTATACACCATATCATTACATAACAGTTCCGCGTCATTCTCCGAAATCACCATTACACGCCATGGAAACATAGTCCTTCCTTCTACTTTTGCAATATAAGATTCACGTGAAATAACCATTTCCTTCAGCCCGCGTGTCGTAATCTTGAGTTCTTTAGGATAAGCGGCAAACAGTCCTTTAAAACCGTTTCCGGTCTTACTGCTTTGTAGAAACATTCCCGGATAATTCAAAAGGTCAGCTTCTGTAATACATATCTTTTTGTCATGTTTTCCTTCCACCAGAACCGGTAAAAAAGCCTGTTCATCCTTATTCCATTGAGAAATATTCACATGCTGATATACATTCTGAAAAGAACTGTGAAATGGATCCTCTCTCCCGTTTATTTCACGTCCCTTAGGAATAGCAACAAAAACTTTTTGGTCAGTAGGCAGATTAAAAGTAGCCTGTTCCTCCTTCACCAGAAACGGAGCATCCTGTTTGGATATGAAGCGATAAGCAACGCCATCCTCATAAGCTCGGAAAACAAGACTATAGCCTCCCCTGAAATCCAGTTTCATCTCATTATAATTATCTCTGATTGATTTCTTCTTATAAATCGGTGGATATATCACATTATCCACCGAAGTACGTGTTACTTTCTTTAGCTTCGGATTCTTACCAAATGTTGTACCATCGGTCAATGTCATCGAAATGGGTGATGGAGAAATCATTTCATCCCCTCCATGAAATACAGAATAACAGATATCCTCTTTGCTAACTTTTACTTTCAAATTTATTTTACCGGAAGTATCGGTCAACGTCAATGTTTTGTCGGCATAAGCCAAAGAGGGAATAATGCATAAAAATATGGCTAAGTATATTATTTTATTTCTCATAACTTTTATTTCTCATTTTAATTCCACTTATTTCTTCGCTTGAAGTACATCCGTATGAGGTACAGTCCCCTTCAGGCGGATCCGGTAAGGCCACTCTTCTTCCTTTCCCTTTTCTTCCTTTAATTGCTGCCACTGTTTAAAATAATCATTATGTACCATCGGAGTCGCAGCTACAACCAACCACAGAAACTTTGTATTTTCAGGCACTTTAAAACGAACTTCCTTATTCTTTCCGTTATCAGCAATATGCATCTTCCCATAAACCCGTTCACCATTTTGCTTTACCGCTAAAAAGCCATACCGCCAGTTAGCCTGTTCTTGCCTTGCCGGATGAAATCTTTTATCACCGACGATACCTTCAAAACTTACTGCTACTTTCTTTCCTTGTTCAGGTATCTCCAAACGAATGGCATTGTACCCATAGTTCTGAGGGCATCGGCTTTGGGCTATTTCATAGCAGTCGTTATCTACTTTATTCATCTTACATGAATGTTGATTGGCATATTGAGAGCAAACCGTTTCTATACGCGGAATATCCCAAGTGACAAAACGGGAAGCCGCGTCATAAATTTCGTCATTAAACTCTTGCTGACTGATACCGGTCAGGCGTTGATATGCCAAAACCGGATCTTCTTTCTTTATCGCTTCACGCCATACTCTGCCGATAATATCGACACCATGTTTGTTAGCCCAATACTCCATCAGTTGAGGAGCATGATACATGTTTGTCTCATGAAAAGCAGCATAATGGGTTTTCTCCATATAAGACTTCAAATGGTAGTTCTCAATAGTCGTCCATTCCGGATACACTTGCCACAACATCCATTGAGAAGTATACTCCACTAAAGGATTACCTGGAAATCCCCGTTTACCGTCAGCATTCACCATATATTGGAAAGAGTGTCCCATCTCATGTGCCAAAGCACAGTAAGGATAACTTTTCGCTCTACAGGGACGCATCCACATCATTCCAACCTTATCGCCTCCCCAACCATATACCGTTGTCTCGTTATCATTATGCATCCAGATAATCATCTTATATTTATCCGTATATGAACGTCCCTTCTCAACAAACTTCAGTTTCTCTACATAATGATGATAGAACCGTTCCGCTTCCTTTAATATCTTTTCCGGATGAAACCGTTTCTCCGGATCAGCATATTGCGTAGGGTCATTACCGAAAGATTTCTCCCAGAATAACACAAAATTCTCCGACTCCGCTTTATATTCACTGCCGAACTTTCCACCGGGCTGGTCAAATCCACGGTCTTTAATTTCTTTTCGGGGAACCAGAATTTCTTTATCCGAGGTTGAAACCAAATAATCCTGTGCATGGGCAGAAAATAACACTCCCCATATAAAAAGTAATAAACATACAGTGTATCTTACCATCTTTACCATATAAAAATTATTATTTAAATTTGAGTTATTTCAAACTTGTCACCTGCCTGCATGGAAAAAGTAACCACTCCGCGTACATCCGTCTCCAATGATATTGACCGCTTGTTCAAAGTCAGTTTATATTTACCACTAACCGGCAATTTCACAGCATATTTGTTATCCACCGTAGCATATATCGACGCTTTTCGAACACCAGTCTCATCCCAGTCTACGGCAACCTCACCACCGCCTCTTACGCATAAGCCCTCATAGCTTCCCTTCTTCCACTGTTTAGGAAGACAAGGCAGGAACTCAATATAACCTTCATGATTCTGTACCAACATTTCTGCAATCCCGGCAGCTCCTGCAGCATTACCATCAAAAATAAAAATGTCATAAGGTGCTCCTGCTATTCCTTTCGGAGAAATACTAAGTAAATTCTCACGAGTAAAGTCTTTCAATAAAATCAAAGTACTGTTATATGCCTCCTGTGGATCTTTCAAACGGGCATAAAAACACATCATATTGGCACGACTCCATTCCACATCCTCCCAATTCTTTGCAGAAAGACGTCCTTCAATGGTTTTTCTTGCTCCTGACGCCAACTCCGGAGTTTTCTCCAGCGATATCTGCGAGAAAGGATATAACGCTAACAAATGAGTGGTGTGACGATGATTAGGTACCGCTTCTTCATAATCCTCAAACCACTCGCGTACAGCTCCGTTAGCACGTAAACGAAGAGGAGGAAGTTTGCTCAAAGCCTGTTTCAGCGTATCTTGAAAAGCCCTGTCAATATCCAAAATAGAAGCAGCTTGCATACAGGAATTTAATGTTTCATAGACTAACACACGGTCGCAGGTAGGCATCATGGAAGCACTCAAATAAGTATTCTGATACCGGAAGCCGTTTTCCGGTGAAATGCTCGGTCCGGTCATCAGATATTTACCGTCCGGTGATTCCGTCATATAATCCAACAAGAACTCAGCATTGCCTTTCAACAAAGGATAAGCTGTTTTCGCAAGATATTCCTTATCCAATGTATATTCATATTGTGTCCACAAATGAGAAGCTATCCAGGAACTGGCGGTCGGGAACAAGCCGTATCCTATTCCTGCGGAGGGAGCTGTAAATCCCCATATATTAGCTACAGTATGCGCTGTCCATCCTTTACAACCATACACAACCTGAGCCGTTTTCGCTCCATGAACGGATAAGTCCTTTATATAACTGAAAAGCGGTAAGTTACATTCTGCCAAGTTACCAACATTAGCAATCCAATAATTCTGCTGGGTGTTAATATCCAGATGATAATCACTGGTCCAACACATATTACATGCCAGATTATCATTAAAAGGTCCCTGTAAAGCCACTGGTAAAGGAGAATTATGCCGTGATGAAGCCAATAAAAGGTATCGTCCGTACTGGAAAAAAAGAGCGTTCAGTCCTTCGTCCGGATTTCCCGCCTTCAAACGCGCCCATCTCTGATCTGTCGGCAAATGTTCAAAAGTATCGTCTCCCTCTATGTTCAATGACACCCGTTCAAACAGAGGACGAAAATCGCTAACATGTCTTTTCTTTAATGCTTTATATGAGCGAGAAGCCGCTTTGCGTACTGTTTCCTTACACAGATTCTGATAAAACTGGTTTTTATAATCAGTACGTATATCAATAACGATAGTCATCTCATCCGCTCCCTCTACGGTTATCTTATCTATATGCTTCTGAATATGCGCACGGGGAGCAATAACCGCAATGCGTCCCTCAAAACAGACACCTCCTTTTCCCTGTTTCGGAAAAGAAGCTTTTCCTTTAAATATCAACTGATTATCTTCTGTCGAGATTTGTGCCTCTCTCAACATTTGTAAAGAAAGTGTAGCTGAAACTGATTTTTTCTTATCGGCAGACACACGTATCACTATGGCATCGTCCGGATTTGTTGCAAAATACTCACGTGTATAGTTCACATCTCCCACACGGTAGGTAACCTTATTTATCCCTTCATTTAAAGACAGAACACGACGATAGTCGGATACTTTCTTTGCAGAGTGGATAAAATCCAGTTTTAAATCACCGATAGGCAGATGAGTACCAAATGAATGAGGTGTACCACTCAGATATTTAGCAGCTTGCCGGTTACCTTCCACTAATTTGCCTTCAAAAAAAAGTTTTCTCAGTTCATTCAACTTTTGTTTGCCAAATGGCCGTTCTTGATGTTCATCGTATTCACCCGACCACATACTGGATTCATTGAGCGCGATTGTTTCAGCATCTATTCCTCCATATACCATGGCTGCCAAACGGCCGTTCCCAATAGGTAATGATTTCATCCATTCATCAGCAGGAGCAGTATACCATAAAACAACATCCCGATTTTCACCTTTAATGGTATATGAGCTCAATAAAAAAAACAGCAAAATAAAAAAGTTTTTCATAAGTTTCATTTTAATACGTTTTGAAATAAAAGTTAAGGAACGCATTCAAAAGTATGCACTCTTAACCAATCGTATTGTGCTATCCGTTCTTAATAATGTTCTATCCGTCCAGATAACCAAATATTTTCTTATTTACATCATTCAAAAGACAAAAAACAAAACATTCCGTACGAATAACACAACGATATTTTAAATTCCAGTGTAGATTTGCCTACAAATAAAGTATTAAACATTAATTTCTTGTAAATTATGAAAATCAACAAATGGATAATCGGACTATTAATGGCCATACCAGGGTTTTGCAATGCCCAAACAACTTACCGAGGAAACAATGGAGAAATATCCGCAGTATCAGGCAAAAGATTAATTAGTGGAATTTATCCGCATCTGACCACCTATGCTCATGCACGTTGTAATGGAGAATACAAATTCGGCAACGAATGTGGGATTGGAGCATTGGCGGTATGGGGAGATAAACTATATATGGTGAACTATGCTGCCCATGAGCCTAAAGGTAGTGAACACAAACTATACATAGTGGATAAAAACAAAAAAATGACTATTTATCCGGGAAGTGTAGGGGGAACACCTGCTGCCCGCATGATCCATGCAGAATCAGAACAATTATTAATCGGTCATTATCTGATTGACAAAAAAGGAAATATCCGCACTATTCCTATCCTAACTATGCCAGGACGCATAACGGCAATAGCCAGACATCTGGAAGACCCAGCTAATAAGGTGTACTATTATGACATGGAAGGAATGCTGTACGAAGCAAATGTACATACATTAGAAGTGAAGAAACTATACAATAATCCCCTTCCCGGATGGCACGGGAAAGGAGGATATACCGCACAGGGAAAACTAATTTTGGCTAATAATGGAGAATCCGGAGAATCATCCAAAGAATGGCAAGTTCCTGCACAAGACCAAAACGGTCCTGAAAAATATGGTGTATTGGCGGAATATGATGGAAAGAAATTTAAAGTAGTAGAACGTAAACAGTTTACAGACATTACAACCCGCCATGGCATAAATGCCGTACCAAATGATAACTCCCCTTTGTGGACTATGGGATGGGATAAAAAATCAGTCCGCCTCAAAGTATTGGATAATGGTAAATGGAGTACTTATCTACTGCCTAAAGCGACCTATAATAACGATCCCTCGCATGGTTGGTTCACAGAATGGCCCCGCATCAGAGAAATTGGAGATAATAAAATGATGATGGACATGCATGGTATGTTCTTCGACTTTCCTACTAGCTTCTCGTCTGAAAACACAGCAGGCATCCGTCCGATTGCTTCTCATTTACGCTACATTCCGGATTTCTGCAGTTGGAATGATCAAGTTGTACTAGCTACAGATGAAACAAGTATACAAGGAAATCCTTTAGCCGGACAACCCCAGTCAAATCTATGGTTCGGAAAAACTGAAGAATTCAAAAATTGGGGACCTGCTACCGGATACGGTGCCATTTGGTTAGATGAGAAAGTGAAAGAAGGTATTATCAGTGAACCCTATCTGTTTGCAGGCTTCGACCGTCGTATGGCACATCTTGTAAATCATGAAACGACTCCACTGTCATTGATTATACAGATTGACGAAAAGGGAAACAATCAATGGAAAGACTATGACGAAATTCGTTTGCTGGGAGGAGAATATCGGACGCTTATTTTTCCAAAACAAGAGAAAGGAGAATGGATACGCTTAAAGGCGTTGAATGGAGGAAGAACATCTTTTATACTGCATTATACTACAGACCATTATCAACAGGCTGAACAGTTTAAGACAATGTTCAATGGCTTGGCAGAGATAGATGCTTCAGAAGAGATATTAACAGCCAAACTTTTCAGTAACCGTTCCAACTTAAATCTTTCCTGTTTTACGGCTATACAACAAAATGGAAAGATAAAGGAGAGCGACAAATTTGAATTCCGTAAATTTAAATTTGACTTTGCTCCGGGAATCTCGGAACCGTTAGCGGAAAGAGCTCTGGAGACAAAAGTATATTATTCTAAAACCATGCAGTTTGATCCAATAGCTGCTGACAAAAAATCAATGAAACAATTGTGGAGTGTGGACGAAGCGTCTGTTATCCTACATACTTCTACTGGTAACTTACGCCTTCCTAAAGGAGACGACGAGTACGACAAGCATATCAATAGTCGCTGTGTACGCGAAGTGGAATCTGAACGGGAACTGGCGAATATTCATGGCACCTTCTATGAACTTCCACTTATTCATGTAGGAAAAGAACCGTTGTTTACAATGATGCGCCCGGTATCTTCCCATCATAAATTCATTGATGACTATAATACTTGGAACGGTTTGCTGGTAATGTCTGGAATAGATCGTAAAACTAGAAGATCAGAACACATTTATAAAAATAAGGATAATACGGCCGCTTTATGGTTTGGCTCAATTGACGATTTATGGAAACTGGGAAAACCTGTTGGCAAAGGAGGTCCATGGAAAAACACCTCCGTCAGGAAAGATGTATTGAGTGACCCATATTTAATGACCGGATATGACAAGAAAACTTTGATTGTACAGGCCGATAAAGATGTAACCATCACTCTTTGGGTAAATATTTCCCATTCCTTAAAACAAAAAATGCCTTATGCGGAATTTAAACTGAAAGCCGGACAAGAAATGCAGTATATTTTCCCTGAAGGTTTCAGCGCACATTGGGTGTATCTATCCGCAGACACGCTTCTATTTTCACTCCGTGGCCCGGTTGGAGCCAGACGACGAGATTTC
>OGYM01003081.1_pt1 | contig 10179 bp, 9 predicted proteins | sample 1576491 | NCBI WGS metagenome assembly OGYM01 (sample SAMEA3541515, study PRJEB24748) | human gut metagenome | biome: human gut; feature: human-associated habitat; material: faeces | place: China | collected 2012 | reverse complement strand
AATGACCCTTATAAATAAAAGGTTTTTGGGGTAAAATGCTCGCATAAATGACGGATCCCTGCTCTTGATGCCGCCTCACCATTGCTGTTTGTACGTGTTCGCGTATGACCAGCGATGCTGCACGAGAGTGGAACAAGGACTCACATTTACATTTATACAAACACGCGCATGTCATAAATAGAAAAGAGTGAGTAACTTAATAGATATGCGATCCCTGAAGATATATTCTGTGATCTACTTCAGGCATTATAACGGAACAATGTGAGTCGCTTTTTTAGTGCAACTCATATGCATTTTTACTTTCGTCCGGGTTCCGGATGAAACTGCCAGGGAGGCACATTACAAATGGAATTGCTTGTTTGTGTGTGCACAGCATTAACCAGCTCAGTATGAGCCGCCAGTAAGTGATAATATATGATAAGTGCAAATCGTCCGATAATTAACCTCGACCTCGATCTGCTGAGAACGTTTGTTGCTGTTGCCGATCTGAACACGTTCGCCGCTGCGGCGGCGGCGGTGTGTCGTACTCAGTCTGCGGTGAGCCAGCAAATGCAGCGTCTTGAGCAGCTTGTGGGCAAGGAGTTGTTCGCCCGTCATGGTCGTAACAAGCTGTTGACTGAACACGGTATTCAGCTTCTGGGTTACGCCAGAAAAATCCTGCGCTTTAATGATGAGGCGTGCTCATCATTGATGTTTAGCAATCTTCAGGGCGTATTAACAATTGGCGCTTCTGATGAATCCGCCGATACGATATTGCCTTTCCTGCTCAATCGGATCAGTTCGGTTTACCCGAAGCTTGCTCTGGATGTGAGGGTGAAACGTAACGCCTTTATGGTGGATATGCTGAAATCGCAGGAAGTGGATTTGATTGTCACTACGCACCGTCCGGGATCTTTCGAGTTCCTGAACCTGCGCACATCGCCGACACACTGGTACTGCGCGGCGGAATATGTGCTACAGAAGGGAGAACCGATCCCGCTGGTGTTGTTAGACGATCCCAGCCCGTTCCGCGATATCGTATTAGCGACGTTGAATGCGGCGAATATTCCCTGGCGCCTTGCCTATGTGGCCTCAACGTTAGCGGCGGTACGTGCGGCCGTAAAAGCCGGACTGGGGATCACCGCGCGACCGGTCGAGATGATGAGCCCGGATTTACGCGTGCTCGGCGCTGCGGATGGATTACCGCCGTTGCCAGATACGGAATACTTACTGTGTCGCGATCAGGCCAGAACGAACTGGCGCAGGTTATCTATCAGGCGATGGACAGTTACCAAAACCCCTGGCAATACAGTCAGTTTACTCCCGAAGGAGGAGACGATTCGCTGATGGTTGAAGGTGACTTTGAGTAGCCAGTCACAAAAAAAACGTTATAAAATGTAAGTGTAAAAAAGGGCCGCTGATGCTGAAAAAACATCCAGCGGTTCTTTTTTTATACAATTTACCGGCGTTTCGGACGTAAATGCGGGAAAAAGCCTAAAAAATCAGTAAGTAGTCATTAACCTGTTAATTTGGATGAAAAATAGGCACTGACGGTCTGGTTTTGTTTCCATGTTAAAAAACTAGAGAAATTGTTGCTGTTTTTTATGGCGGATTAACAAAAGCGTGTCACAGATCAAGAAAATACTCCCATTTAGGGGGAGGCATCTGCGTAAAATCCTGTCAAAATAGGAGTGTATTATCTCATTTACTTCACAACGGACACGATTCAACAACATTAAATTCGGGCTGGTGATGCGATCGAAATCAGTCAAAATGGCATTAAATGTTAATGGTGTTGTGTCGATGTAAATTAATGTGAGGGAACTTTTGTTAAAGTTGACAAAAGGTTATAGAAAGGAGTAAAAAACCACATCAATTAGCTGTTTAATCATTTTCTACAGTGATTGTAAGGTTTTTTTTATTCCTCCCCATGAATCGATGTGGCGTTCATCTGCCGAAAAGAGCAGAGAATTTGGCGCTACTTTTGATGAGTAAGCAATGAGTATGTCAACATCCACTGAAATCATCGCTCATCACTGGGCATTCGCTATCTTTCTTATTATTGCCATTGGCCTGTGCTGCCTGATGCTCGTCGGCGGTTGGTTTTTAGGCGGTCGCGCACGCGCGAGGTCGAAAAACACCCCGTTTGAATCAGGTATCGACTCGGTCGGCTCCGCCCGCTTACGCCTGTCTGCCAAGTTTTACCTGGTAGCCATGTTCTTCGTTATCTTCGACGTTGAAGCGCTGTATCTGTTCGCATGGTCGACCTCTATCCGTGAAAGCGGTTGGGTAGGCTTTGTGGAAGCTGCAATTTTTATTTTTGTGTTACTGGCTGGTCTGGTTTATCTGGTGCGTATTGGCGCGCTGGACTGGACGCCCGCGCGTTCACGCCGCGAGCGTATGAACCCGGAAACGAACAGTATCGCTAATCGTCAACGCTAACCGCGAGGCATTAAGATGGATTATACGCTCACCCGCATAGATCCCAACGGTGAGAATGACCGTTACCCCCTGCAAAAACAGGAGATCGTAACCGACCCCCTGGAGCAAGAAATCAACAAAAGCGTGTACATGGGCAAGCTCGAACACGCGCTGCATGACATGGTTAACTGGGGTCGTAAGAATTCAATTTGGCCGTATAACTTCGGCCTTTCCTGCTGCTATGTCGAGATGGTGACCTCTTTTACCGCCGTGCATGACGTGGCGCGCTTCGGCGCGGAAGTACTGCGTGCTTCGCCGCGTCAGGCCGACCTGATGGTGGTAGCGGGAACATGCTTTACCAAGATGGCGCCTGTTATTCAGCGTTTGTATGACCAGATGCTGGAGCCGAAGTGGGTGATTTCCATGGGGGCATGCGCTAACTCTGGCGGTATGTACGATATTTATTCGGTTGTGCAGGGCGTTGATAAATTTATCCCGGTAGATGTGTATATCCCGGGCTGCCCGCCGCGCCCCGAAGCGTACATGCAGGCGCTGATGTTGTTGCAGGAATCAATTGGCAAAGAACGTCGTCCGCTCTCCTGGGTGGTTGGCGATCAGGGCGTTTATCGCGCCAATATGCAGTCAGAGCGCGAACGTAAACGCGGCGAACGCATTGCAGTAACGAATCTACGTACACCAGACGAGATTTAATTTGCGCCTGTCGGCAGCAGACTTCACTTCGCTTATCACTACATAAATAACGCGAGGCACTGCCGACTACCACGGACCATTTGCAATGGTGAACAATATGACCGACTTAACCGCGCAAGACGCTGTATGGCAAACCCGGGATCATCTGGATGACCCGGTCATTGGCGAACTGCGCAACCGTTTTGGGCCGGATGCCTTTACCGTTCAGGCGACCCGCACCGGGGTACCCGTTGTTTGGGTCAAGCGTGAACAATTACTGGAAGTTGGCGATTTCTTAAAGAAACTGCCGAAACCTTACGTCATGCTGTTTGACTTACACGGCATGGACGAGCGTCTGCGCACGCACCGCGACGGGTTACCCGCTGCGGATTTTTCCGTTTTCTACCACCTGATCTCAATAGACCGCAATCGCGACATCATGCTCAAGGTGGCATTGTCTGAAAACGACCTGCATGTGCCGACGTTTACCAAACTCTTCCCGAACGCCAACTGGTACGAGCGTGAAACCTGGGAGATGTTTGGCATCACGTTTGACGGCCACCCGCACCTGACGCGTCTGCTGATGCCGCCGACCTGGGAAGGGCATCCGCTGCGTAAAGACTACCCGGCGCGCGCCACCGAATTCGATCCGTTTGAGCTGACCAAAGCCAAGCAGGATCTGGAGATGGAAGCGCTGACCTTCAAACCGGAAGACTGGGGGATGCAACGCGGCACTGAAAACGAGGACTTTATGTTCCTCAACCTCGGTCCGAACCACCCGTCCTCACACGGCGCATTCCGTATCGTACTTCAGCTTGACGGCGAAGAAATTGTCGACTGCGTGCCTGACATCGGCTACCACCACCGTGGCGCTGAGAAAATGGGCGAACGCCAGTCCTGGCACAGCTACATTCCGTATACCGACCGTATCGAATACCTCGGCGGCTGCGTCAACGAAATGCCGTACGTACTGGCGGTAGAAAAACTGGCGGGTATCACCGTACCGGATCGCGTAAACGTGATTCGCGTTATGCTCTCCGAACTGTTCCGCATTAACAGCCACCTGCTGTACATCTCGACGTTTATTCAGGACGTCGGCGCGATGACCCCGGTCTTCTTCGCCTTTACCGACCGTCAGAAAATTTACGATGTGGTGGAAGCAATCACCGGTTTCCGTATGCACCCGGCCTGGTTCCGTATCGGTGGCGTCGCGCACGACCTGCCGCGCGGCTGGGATCGCCTGCTGCGTGATTTCCTGGACTGGATGCCGAAGCGTCTGGACTCCTACGAGAAAGCGGCGCTGCGCAACACCATCCTGAAAGGGCGTTCCCAGGGCGTTGCCGCTTACGGCAAGAAAGAAGCGCTGGACTGGGGCTGTACAGGCGCCGCGCTGCGTGCGACCGGTATTGATTTCGACGTGCGTAAATCACGTCCGTACTCTGGCTACGAAAACTTTGACTTTGAAATCCCGGTTGGCGGCGGCGTGTCCGACTGCTATACCCGCGTGATGCTGAAAGTCGAAGAGCTGCGTCAGAGTTTGCGCATCCTTGAGCAGTGCCTCAATAACATGCCGGAAGGCCCGTTCAAAGCGGATCACCCGCTGACGACGCCGCCGCCGAAAGAGCGCACGCTGCAACATATCGAAACCCTGATCACCCACTTCCTGCAAGTGTCGTGGGGCCCGGTCATGCCTGCGAATGAATCCTTCCAGATGGTAGAGGCGACCAAGGGTATTAACAGTTACTACCTGACCAGCGATGGCAGCACCATGAGTTACCGTACTCGTATCCGTACCCCGAGCTATGCGCATTTGCAGCAGATTCCGGTGGCGGTACGCGGCAGCCTGGTGTCTGACCTGATCGTTCATTTAGGTAGTATCGATTTTGTTATGTCAGATGTGGACCGCTAATTATGCACGAGAATCAACAACCACAAACCGAGGCTTTTGAGCTGAGTGCGGCAGAGCGTGAAGCCATTGAGCACGAGAAGCACCACTACGAAGACCCGCGTGCGGCGTCCATTGAAGCGCTGAAAATCGTACAGAAGCAGCGTGGCTGGGTGCCGGATGGCGCGATCTACGCGATCGCCGACGTGCTGGGTATTCCGGCGAGCGATGTCGAAGGCGTCGCCACATTCTACAGCCAGATCTTCCGCCAGCCGGTCGGTCGCCATGTGATCCGTTACTGTGACAGCGTGGTGTGCCATATCACCGGTTATCAGGGGATCCAGGCCGCGCTGGAGAAAAAACTCAATATCAAGCCGGGGCAGACGACCTTTGACGGTCGCTTTACGCTGCTGCCGACCTGTTGCCTGGGGAACTGCGACAAAGGGCCGAACATGATGATTGATGAGGATACTCACAGCCATCTGACCCCGGAAGCCATTCCCGAACTACTGGAGCGGTATAAATGAAAAACGTTATCCGTACTCCCGAAACGCATCCGCTGACCTGGCGTCTGCGCGATGACAAACAGCCAGTGTGGCTGGACGAATATCGCAGCAAAAACGGTTACGAAGGCGCGCGTAAGGCGCTGACCGGGCTGTCTCCGGACGAAATCGTTAATCAGGTAAAAGACGCTGGTCTGAAAGGGCGCGGTGGCGCGGGCTTCTCGACTGGCCTGAAATGGAGCCTGATGCCGAAAGACGAATCCATGAACATCCGTTACCTGCTGTGTAACGCCGATGAAATGGAGCCGGGCACCTATAAAGACCGTCTGCTGATGGAGCAACTGCCGCACCTGCTGGTGGAAGGTATGTTGATCTCCGCCTTTGCCCTGAAAGCGTACCGTGGCTACATCTTCCTGCGTGGCGAATACATCGAAGCGGCTGTGCATCTGCGCCGCGCAATCGCAGAAGCGACCGAAGCCGGTCTGCTCGGCAAAAACATCATGGGCACCGGTTTCGACTTCGAACTGTTTGTCCACACCGGGGCAGGGCGTTACATCTGCGGTGAAGAAACCGCGCTGATTAACTCCCTCGAAGGTCGTCGCGCCAACCCGCGCTCTAAGCCGCCGTTCCCGGCAAGCTCCGGCGTATGGGGCAAGCCGACCTGCGTCAACAACGTGGAAACGCTGTGTAACGTCCCGGCGATCCTCGCGAACGGCGTGGAGTGGTATCAGAACATTTCGAAGAGCAAAGATGCGGGCACCAAGCTGATGGGCTTCTCCGGTCGCGTGAAAAATCCGGGACTGTGGGAACTGCCGTTCGGCACTACCGCGCGTGAGATCCTCGAAGATTACGCCGGTGGCATGCGCGATGGCCTGAAATTCAAAGCCTGGCAGCCAGGCGGCGCGGGAACCGACTTCCTGACCGAAGCGCACCTCGACCTGCCGATGGAATTTGAAAGCATCGGTAAAGCGGGCAGCCGTCTGGGTACGGCGCTGGCGATGGCCGTTGACCACGAAATTGGCATGGTGTCGCTGGTGCGTAACCTGGAAGAGTTTTTTGCGCGTGAATCGTGCGGCTGGTGTACGCCGTGCCGCGACGGTCTGCCGTGGAGTGTAAAAATTCTGCGTGCGCTGGAACGCGGCGAAGGCCAGCCTGGGGATATCGAGACACTTGAGCAACTGTGTCGTTTCCTCGGGCCGGGTAAAACCTTCTGTGCGCATGCGCCAGGCGCGGTCGAACCGTTGCAGAGCGCCATTAAATATTTCCGCGAAGAATTCGAAGCTGGCATCAAGCAGCCGTTCAGCAATACCCATGTGATTGGTGGTATACAGCCGAACCTGCTGAAAGAGCGCTGGTAATTGCAGGCTTACCCCTGCATCGCGATAAGTCATTCGATTAACGCTTAGTCCCTGACTAAGCCAACTGGAAGCATGCTGACTATGGCTACGATTCATGTAGACGGCAAAGAATATGAGGTCAACGGCGCAGACAACCTGCTACAGGCATGTCTGTCCCTCGGCCTTGATATTCCGTACTTTTGCTGGCACCCGGCGCTGGGTAGCGTCGGTGCTTGCCGCCAGTGTGCGGTGAAGCAATATCAAAACGCGGAAGATACGCGTGGTCGCCTGGTGATGTCTTGTATGACGCCTGCCACCGACGGCACCTTTATTTCTATTGATGACGAAGAAGCGAAACAGTTCCGCGAAAGCGTGGTGGAATGGTTAATGACCAACCACCCGCACGATTGTCCGGTCTGTGAAGAGGGCGGTAACTGCCACCTTCAGGATATGACCGTGATGACGGGCCACAACTTCCGTCGTTACCGTTTCACTAAGCGTACTCACCGCAACCAGGATTTGGGGCCGTTCATCTCTCACGAAATGAACCGCTGTATCGCCTGCTACCGCTGCGTGCGTTACTACAAAGACTACGCAGACGGCGCGGATCTGGGCGTATATGGCGCGCATGACAACGTCTACTTCGGTCGTCCTGAAGACGGTACGCTTGAAAGCGAATTCTCCGGCAACCTGGTAGAAATCTGCCCGACCGGCGTATTCACCGACAAAACGCACTCCGAGCGTTATAACCGTAAGTGGGACATGCAGTTTGCGCCAAGCATCTGCCAGCAGTGCTCCATCGGTTGTAACACCAGCCCGGGCGAGCGCTACGGCGAACTGCGTCGTATCGAGAACCGTTACAACGGGACCGTTAACCACTACTTCCTCTGCGACCGTGGTCGTTTTGGTTATGGCTATGTGAACCTGAAAGACAGGCCTCGTCAGCCGATTCAGCGTCGTGGCGATGACCTGATCACCCTCAACGCCGAACAGGCGATGCAGGGCGCGGCGGATATTCTGCGTCAGTCGAAGAAAGTGATCGGCATCGGTTCTCCGCGCGCCAGCGTTGAGAGCAACTTCGCGCTGCGTGAACTGGTGGGTGCGGATAACTTCTATACCGGTATCGCTCAGGGCGAGCAGGAACGTCTGCAACTGGCGCTGAAAGTGCTGCGCGAAGGCGGCATTCATACTCCGGCGCTGCGTGACATCGAATCTTACGATGCGGTACTGGTGCTGGGCGAAGATATTACCCAGACCGGCGCGCGCGTTGCGCTGGCGGTTCGCCAGGCGGTGAAAGGCAAAGCGCGTGAAATGGCGGCGGCCCAGAAAGTGGCCGACTGGCAGATTGCGGCCATCCTCAACATCGGCCAGCGCGCTAAGCATCCGCTGTTTGTGACCAACGTTGACAACACCCGTCTGGACGACATCGCGGCATGGACTTACCGTGCGCCGGTGGAAGATCAGGCGCGTTTAGGCTTTGCCATCGCTCATGCGCTGGACGACAGCGCACCGGTGGTCGACGGCATCAGCAGCGATTTGCAGAACAAAATCGACGTCATCGTTCAGGCGCTGGCAGGTGCGAAGAAACCACTGATTATCTCCGGCACCAACGCCGGTAGCGCGGAAGTGATTCAGGCGGCCGCTAACGTGGCGAAAGCGCTGAAAGGCCGTGGTTCGGATGTCGGCATCACCATGATTGCTCGCTCGGTCAACAGCATGGGGCTGGGCATGATGGGCGGCGGTTCGCTGGATGACGCGTTAACCGAACTGGAAACCGGTCGTGCCGACGCTGTCGTGGTGCTGGAAAACGATCTGCACCGTCATGCAAGCGCCGTTCGCGTAAATGCCGCGCTGGCAAAAGCGCCGCTGGTGATGGTGGTTGACCATCAGCGCACGGCGATTATGGAGAATGCGCATCTGGTGCTCTCCGCCGCAAGTTTTGCGGAAAGCGACGGTACGGTCATCAACAACGAAGGCCGCGCGCAGCGTTTCTTCCAGGTTTATGACCCGGCCTATTACGACAGCAACACCGTGATGCTGGAAAGCTGGCGCTGGCTGCACTCGCTGCACAGCACCGTGCAGAACCGCGAGGTGGACTGGACGCAACTGGACCACGTTATTGACGCCGCGATCGCCGCAATGCCGCAACTGGCGGGCATTAAAGATGCCGCGCCGGACGCGACCTTCCGCATTCGCGGGCAGAAACTGGCGCGTGAGCCGCACCGTTACAGCGGTCGTACCGCGATGCGCGCTAACATCAGCGTTCACGAGCCGCGTCAGCCGCAGGATAAAGACACCATGTTCGCCTTCTCAATGGAAGGGAACAACCAGCCGGGCGCGCCGCGTTCGCAGATTCCGTTTGCCTGGGCGCCAGGCTGGAACTCCCCACAGGCGTGGAACAAGTTCCAGGATGAAGTGGGCGGCAAACTGCGTCATGGCGATCCGGGCGTGCGTTTGATTGAAGCATCTGAAAACGGTCTTGATTACTTCACTACCGTACCGGCCAGCTTCCAGGCGCAGGATGGTCAGTGGCGTATCGCGCCGTACTATCACCTGTTTGGCAGTGACGAAATGTCGCAGCGCTCTCCGGTCTTCCAGAGCCGTATGCCGCAACCGTACATCAAACTCAACCCGGCTGATGCCGCGAAGTTGGGCGTGAATGCGGGAACGCGCGTTTCCTTCAGCTACGACGGCAATACGGTAACGCTGCCGGTTGAAATCGCTGAAGGCTTAACGGCAGGGCAGGTCGGATTGCCGATGGGTATGCCTGGCATCGCGCCGGTTCTGGCGGGCGGTCGTCTTGAGAATCTGCAGGAGGCGCAACAATGAGTTGGATTACACCGGATCTGATCGGGACAGCGCACATGAATAGGCAGCTTGCCGCCGTACACATCGTCCGCTTTGTCGCACAAGAGGTTAAAAAGCTGGGTGTAGACCATGCTAATGAGGAAGTTAAAAGTGCTGTCCGTGTCCGACATGATGAGAAACAGAACCGTTTTCTTGTCGCCCAGTGTGTCCAGTTGCAGTTCGTCATACATCGTTAAATCGCGCAGTTCTTGAATATCAAAAGGTGCGAGCCGTGCGCCGCAGGAAATGAGGATGCTCTTTGCTGTCTTACCAGAGACGAAAAGTCAAGGACTTTTTTATCAAATTCAAAAAGAAGTCACATTTTGCGGACTTCCTCACGGAGCAGACGCTTGATTTTGTCCTCCATCGTCTCCTTGGCGGTCTCGCTGAAATGGACACGGACGATATAGGTGGTCTTGCCAATCTGCTTTCTGACAGTCGGGCAAGTGGCGGTGTTGGTTGCGGTATTGTTCATTCAAAATCCTCCTGTAAATGAAAAATGCCCGGTGACTGTTCA
>OGYM01003074.1_pt1 | contig 10197 bp, 7 predicted proteins | sample 1576491 | NCBI WGS metagenome assembly OGYM01 (sample SAMEA3541515, study PRJEB24748) | human gut metagenome | biome: human gut; feature: human-associated habitat; material: faeces | place: China | collected 2012 | reverse complement strand
CCACCGTGATCTCGTCGGCTCCCATCGATTCAAACAGGTTTACCATATACTCCTGTCCCTGTTTCTCCAGACCACCGTCGATTCCGTGCCCTAAGTCATGAGTATCAATTCCCACCAGATTCTTGAGTTCTTCGATATATTTCTCTTTGTTCTGCTCTAAAACTTCTTTCAGGTCTCTCATCTATATCTGCCTCCGAACACAAGTATTATGAACTATGCCTCGCTGTATCTTCTCAGCCCTGCCTCAACGATATCCCAGAACTTCGCCGCATCGATATCGATCGCTACGTTTGCACGCCGCGCCGACGCGTTCGCACAGCTCCGTGTTCCAGCTCTGCGCAAGCGCGGTGCCGACGGGGAACGCCGTCGCGTGCTGGTACAGCGTCTCGTCCTCCGGCGCGGCGTCAAAATACTCACGGATGCGCGGCGGCAGGTCGCGCATGATGTCGTTTATATACTCTCCGCCGCAGAAGCGCAGGCGGCCATGCTTGTTCAGCGCCGACACGCGCAGAAGGCGCAGGCCCGCGGGGCCGTCGGCAAGGTTGACGTTCGTAATGCCCTTGTCGGCGAATTTGTCCGTCGTGCGGCCGACAGCGCCGGGGGTGTAGTTATAGGCGGTGCTGAACATTCCGGACACGCCCGTGCCGACGCAGAGGTCGATCATGTCTCCGGTGCTGAGCTTTGCGAGCGCCTCCTGCACATCCGCATCGCGGCAGACGGGCGGCTCCGAATAATCGACGGTGCGGCAGCCGATATCCGCGGCGCGCAGCTCAAGCCGAACGGCGCCGCTGAGATCGTCGGCGCTTCTGCGTATCGCCGGGGCGATCTCGCTGAATTCCGCTTTCACTGGGCAGACGTTGCGCAGTTTCCACAGCTCGGCAGTCCCGTCCAGAGTTATCACAGCGACGGGCACGGTGTCCGCCGAGGACGCGCCCACGCGGACGATGTACTCGCCCTTTTCGAGGATATACGCGGCGCGGCGCTCCGAATAGCTCGCCATATAGTCAAGCGGGAAGCTGACGTTCAGAGTCTCCTCCTCGCCGGGGGCGAGGGCGCGGGATTTCTTGAAGCCCGCAAGCCGCTGATATTCCTTTGTAAGCTCACCCTGCGGCACGGAGACATAGATCTGAACGACCTCCTTGCCGCGCACAGCGCCGGTATTTTTGACACGGACGGCGACATTGACAGCGCCGTTTTCGAGCGTCACGCTCTCCGTGTTCAGCGCAAATTTCGTATATGACAGGCCGAAGCCGAATGGGTAGCGCCGCGCGGTCTCGAAGCTGTCGTAATACCGATAGCCGACATATATGCCCTCGCGGTAGTATTCGTGCGTGGTGTCACCGTTGAGGTAGCTGTACTGCATGGCGCAGGGTACGTCGGCATAGCGCCGCGCCCATGTATCGGTCAGCTTGCCGCTGGGGCTTGCCCTGCCGCTGAGGATATCGGCAAGCGCCGCGCCGCCCTCCATCCCCTGCTGGCAGAACCAGACGACGGCAGAGACGGCTTCGTCCAGCGTCCCGATGTCCATATACGAGCCGGAATTGACGACCAGCACGGAATTTTTATAGCCCGCGGCCATTTTGCGGATGCTCTCCGCCTCAGCGGCGCTGAGGTCGAACTCGCCGTTTTTCAGTTTTTTGTCCGCGCCCTCACCCGCCTGACGGGCAACGACATATATCGCCGTGTCACAGGCGGAGGCGGCGATGTCCGCGTCCGTTATCACGCGCCCCGCAGGCGGCATGAAGGGCTGAACCATGCTGTTCATCAGCCCCGCACCCTGTGCGCCGCGCTCCTGCCGCCAGCGCTCCTCCGCCTCGCGGCACTCGGCCTCGAAGTCGCGTATCCAGCCGTAGCTCGCTATCTCGTATCCCGCCAGCTCCAATCCCTCAAGGATCGTAACGGTGTGGCGCTCGTTGACCTCGCCGGAGCCGGTCCCGCCCTTGAAGGTGCGCGATGCTCCCGCGCCGTACAGCGCTATCCGTCCGGGCTTTGCCGGCAGTGCGCCGTCGTTTTTGAGCAGGACTATCCCCTCACGTGCGGCCGCGCGGGCAAGCTCCCGGTTTTCACGCTGGCGCGGCGTGACGCCGTCGTTTGCGGCAGCTCTGATAATACGCTGTTTCATGGCTCTCCTCCATATTAGGTTCGTTGTACTACTATATTATAACATAGCCGCGCAGTTTGCAAGCAAGCGGCACACATAAAAGTAACGACGCGGAGTTTTCCGCGCCGTTACAGCTCGTCACATTACTTTCAGGCCGCTGAGATAACGGCGCATCATATCATATACATGGTTGCCCGCCATGCGGCGGATAAAGCTGCGGGTGCGGTACGCGCCGAGATGCAGTTCATTGACCCATGTCTGCTCCGCGGTCGCCATCGAGACGAACACGGTACCGACCTCGTGCACGCCGTCCCCGTCGGGACCTGCAAGCCCCGTCACGCCGACGCCGATATCCGTGCCGATGATGCGGCGCACGTTCTCTGCCATCTCCTTGGCCACCTCATAGCTCACCGCGCCCTTATCCTCTATCACGTCGCGGTCGATGCCGAGAAGCTTTGCCTTCGCGCCGTTCGTATAGGTCACGACGCCGCCGAGGAAGAACGAGCTTGCACCCGCCATATCGGTGAAGCGCTTGGCAACGTCGCCGCCGGTGCAGCTCTCCGCCGCGGAGAAGGTCATGTTCTTCTCGCGCAGCAGCTTCAGCACGCTCTGCTCGATGCAGTCAACGTCCACGCCGTAGACCACTTCGCCCAGCTTCTCCTGCACCTCCGCCATCACGGGGCGCAGCATCTCCTCAGCCTCGGCCTCAGTATGCGCCTTGGCAGTGACCTTCAGCAGGCAGTCACACTCCTTGGCATAGGGCGCCATGCTGGGATTGGTCATGGCGTTCATTTCCCCGGCAAAGATATCGTCCACCGCGCTCTCGCCGATGCCGAAGATGTTGATGGTGTGGGAGACGATCTTCTCGTCTGACAGCTGGCGGAGATACGGTATCGCGCTCTTTTCGAGCATGATGCGGCACTCCTTCGGAGGCCCCGGCAGCATGACGACGACCTTGCCGTCCTTCTCGAAGGCGCAGCCGGGCGCGGTGCCCGCGGTGTTATGGAACACGGTGCAGCCCTCGGGCAGCAGCGCCTGACGGAAATTGTTGTCCGTCAGCTTCTTGCCGAGATTTATATAGTCATAGAGCGTGTCCATCTCGCGCTTGTCCTCGACGAGCTTCACGTCGAAGGCACGGGCGAGGATCTCCTTGGTCAGGTCGTCGCAGGTCGGGCCGAGACCGCCGGTGGTGATGATGATGTCGGCGCGCTCGCGCGCGACCTTCACGCAATCCTCCAGACGCTGCGGGTTATCGCCGACGACGGTGTGATACAGCACGTTGATGCCGATCTTCGACAGCAGCTCCGACACGTCGCGCGCGTCGGTATTCGTGACGTGGCCAAGCAGCAGCTCTGTTCCCACGGAAATTATCTCGGTATTATAGGTCTTACTCATGTCTAAGCTCCACTTCCTCCAAGCCCTTCACAGCCTCGTCCACCAGCGCGTCGATATCCAGCACCGACTCCGCTCTCTCCACCTCGGAGAGCTTCGGGCGGGTGCGCGGATGCTTCGGCGTGAACACTGTGCAGCAGTCCTCATACGGGAGTATCGAGGTGTCAAAGGTGCCGATCTTCCTTGCAATTGTGATTATTTCTTCCTTGTCCATGCCGATGAGCGGCTGGAGCACGGGCAGGTCAATGACCGCCTGCGTGGAGGCCATGGCCTCCATGGTCTGGCTTGCGACCTGACCCAGATTTTCGCCGGTCACTATCGCTTTCGCACCGGTATCATGCGCGACACGCTGCGCGATGCGCATCATGAAGCGGCGCATGATGAGCGTGAAATACTCTTCGGGGCACTTGTCGCGTATCTCTTCCTGAATATGCGTGAACGGCGCGATCTCAAGCGTCATGCGGCCGCAGTACTCGGTCAGCATGTTGCCAAGCTCGATGACTTTTTCCTTGGCCTGCTCGGAGGTATACGGGAAGGAGAAAAAGTGCAGCGGAATAAGGCGCACGCCGCGCTTTGCGATCATATACGACGAGACCGGACTGTCGATACCGCCGGAAAGCAGCGTCACGGCGACGCCGTTGCAGCCGACGGGCATACCGCCCGCGCCGGGCACGGGAGCCGCATGGACATACGCCGCAAGGTCGCGCACCTCGATGTTGACGACCAGTTCCGGATCGTGTACATCGACCTCGACGTTGGGATAAGCCTCGTTCAGCTCGCCGCCGACGTACTGGCTCAGCTCGACGCTGGTCATCGGGAAGCTCTTGTCGCTGCGCTTGGACTCGACCTTGAAGCTCTTCGCGCGGAGCATATCGTCCCGCAGATAGTCGATGGCGAGCTTCGCTATCGCGTCCTTGTCCTTTTTGCAGGCGGCGGCGCGGCTGAGCTTGACGATGCCGAACACCTTCTGCAGCGCCTCGAACGCTGCGTCCATATCCGCGCCGTCCTCCGCGGCCTCGACGTATACGGTGGACTGGAGGCAATATACGCGGAACTTGCCGATGTGTGCAAGGCGGCGGCGGACATTTGATACCAGCTTCTGCTCGAAGCTCTTGCGGTTGAGTCCCTTGAGTACGATCTCGCCCAGCTTTAGAAGAATTATATCGTTCATATGAAAATTATCCTTTCTTTTCACGGTTTCTTTCTTATCAGGTAAGAACCACGACCGCAAAAAGTCTACTCAAAATTTATCGATCGGCAGAAGCGGCCAAATCGTGTACAAATTGCAATTGATGAGTTCTTCATCGCAAGAGCTACTGAACAAGTCGTCATCTGAAATAAAATGGGTATATTTTACCTCTGGATTATAGCCGTTGCCAAGCACAGCAACATAAACTCCGTCACTCGTCGCTATGCACCTGCCATTCATAGCAGATCCATTGGCACACCCCGTATTGTATTTATCAAGTTTTTGCCACTCTGTATACAGCGCACTGCTTTGGCTCAGATCGTCCAACAGCGCTCCTATGGTATCATGTGGCATAAACTTGTCCACTATCAGGCACTTTAAAATTTCATAGCTATTGCAGTCAAAAAACACAAATGCTCTCGATCCGTTATCAAAAAGCAGCACCGCATACGGCAAATATGATTGCTCATACTCCTGAGGAGCACGCACACACTCGACCTCAAAGCACTCTGAAAGTTCGTAGAGCGTGTCGAACTTGCACGCCAACTCGGAATCTATCAAGTCATCTGCTAAACCGCTGTCATATACGTAGCTGGCTATTTCATCCGCCCGAGCAGTGTTATTGTAATCAACAGCAAACTCGCTTTTTGATAATGCTGTACAGCCCAACAGCAAGCATAAGAGAAGCATTAAAAGAAAGACAACACACCGTTTCTTTATTCTCATACCTCTCTGAAATCGTATGTCCTGTACTGTATCGCCTCGGCGATATGCTCTGCGCTTATATTTTTCTGCCCGTCGAGGTCGGCGATCGTCCGCGCGACGCGGAGGATGCGGTCATAGCTGCGGGCGGAAAGCCTCATCGAATCAAACGCGGCGTGCATCAGCGCTTCGCCCTCGGCGTCCAGCGCGCAGATCTCGCTCATCTCACGGCTGCCGATATGCGCGTTGCACATCGTACCGTCCCCGCCGAAGCGGCGGCGCTGTATCTCCCGCGCGGCGTTCACGCGCTTTTTGATGTCCACAGAGCGCTCCGCGCTGCTGCGGCGGCTCAGCTCCTCATAATCCAGCGCGGGAACCTCAACTATTAGGTCGATTCTGTCCAGCAGCGGGCCGGATATTTTGCTGTGATAGCGGCGCACATCGCGCTCGGTGCAGCGGCAGCGGCCTGAGGGATGCCCGTACCAGCCGCATTTGCAGGGGTTCATCGCGCAGACGAGCATGAAGCGGCTCGGATACGTCACCGTCCCCGCGACACGGGACACGGTCACTTCCCCGTCCTCCAGCGGCTGGCGCAGAACTTCCAGCACATCGCTGCGAAATTCCGGCAGCTCGTCGAGAAACAGCACGCCGTTATGCGCTAGGCTTATCTCTCCGGGGCGCGGCGAGGTTCCGCCGCCCGAAAGTCCGGCGGCGGACACCGTATGGTGCGGCGCGCGGAACGGGCGCATGGAGACTATAGGGTGCTCGCGGCTCGTAAGTCCGGCGACGGAATATATCTCTGTCGACTGTATCATCTCGCTGCGGCTCATATCTGGAAGTATCCCCGGCAGGCGCTTTGCCATCATGGATTTGCCCGCGCCGGGCGGGCCGACGATTAGGATATTGTGCCCGCCAGCTGCAGCGATCTCAAGCGCGCGCTTGACATTTTCCTGCCCTTTGACCTCCGAGAAGTCGGGCATATGCTCTATAAGCGTATCAAGCGCAGGCGCAGCGGCGGGTTCTATATTGACTTCGCCGCGCATAAGGCGCAGCAGCTCGTCAACATTTTTCACGGGGTACACGCTTATCCCGTCCGCGAATGCGGCCTCGGCGGCATTATCTGCCGGAACGAACAGCTTCTTCACGCCGCAGCGCGCCGCGGCTATTGCCATCGGCAGTGCGCCGTACACCGGGCGCAGTTCCCCGCTCAGGGACAGCTCGCCGATGAACGCGCAGTCGTCTCCCGGCTCGTCTATATCGCCGTCGGCGGCAAGGATGCCGATAAACATCGGCAGATCGTACAGCGTACCGGCCTTTTTCTTATCCGCCGGAGCGAGATTCACGGTCATGCGGCTGACCGGAAAACGGTAGCCGTTATTCTTTATCGCGGCGCGGACGCGCTCTCGCGCCTCTCTGACCGCCGCGTCGGGCAGGCCGACAACGTCAAACGCGGGCAGGCCGTTGGAGATATACACCTCCAGCAGCACCTCATAGCCGCCGATGCCCTGCAAGCCCATGGAACGAACCTTCGCTATCATCCGGTTTCACCGCCTTTCCGCAAACGGGACGGCGCATTTTCTATTCGCCGTCCCATATCATATGCTTTTATTCCTCGGTCTCGCCGACGAGGGCAATGTGCAGCTCATCAAGCTGCTTCTGCTCGACGGTGGACGGAGCTCCCATCATAACGTCCTGCGCGTTCTTGTTCATCGGGAACGCGATGACCTCGCGGATGCTCTCCTCGCCGGAGAGGAGCATGACCATGCGGTCAACGCCCGGCGCGATGCCTGCATGCGGGGGAGCGCCGTAGCAGAAGGCGTTATACATGGCGGGGAACTTCTTCTTGACGTCCTCTTCGCCGAGGCGGACAAGCTCGAAAGCCTTTATCATAATTTCGGGGTTGTGGTTACGCACGGCGCCGGAGCTGAGCTCAACGCCGTTGCAGACGAGGTCGTACTGGTCGGCAGTGATGGTCAGCGGGTCTATCTCGCCGCGCTCCGCCTTCAGCAGCACATCAAGGCCGCCGGCGGGCATGGAGAACGGGTTATGGCAAAACTCAAGCTCGCCGGACTCCTCGCCGATCTCGTACATCGGGAAATCGACGATCCAGCAGAACTCGTAGCGCTCCTTGTCCATATGGCCGGGAACCGCCGCGCCGAGCATCTTGCGCATGACGCCTGCAGTCTTCTGCGCTTCGCCCTTCGCGCCTGCCGCGACGCAGACAAGGCAGCCGGGCTTGAGGTTCAGCTTCTCAACGACAGCGTCCTTACGGTCGGCGAAGAACTTCGCCACGCCGCCTGCAAGCTCGCCGTTCTCATCGACCTTGAACCAGTAGGGCTTGCGGCCTGCCTGCACCTCGACGTCGGCGCAGAGCTTGTCGATATGCTTACGGGTCAGGTCGCAGTCGGAGACGACGACGGCCTTGACGGTGTTGCCCTCGGCAAACGGCGCGAACTCTACGCCGCGGACAAGCTCGGTGATGTCCTCAACGATGAGGTCGATACGCAGGTCGGGCTTGTCGGAGCCGTACTTCTCCATGGCCTCAAGATAGGGGATGCGTTTGAAGGGCGCGGAGGATGCGATGTTATACTTGCCGTACTTGGCGAAGATCGGAGGCAGCACGTCCTCGAGGACGGCAAAAACGTCGTCCTGGCAGGCGAAGGCCATCTCCATATCGAGCTGGTAGAACTCGCCGGGGCTGCGGTCACCGCGCGCGTCCTCATCGCGGAAGCAGGGGGCAATCTGGAAGTAGCGGTCAAAGCCCGCGGTCATAAGCAGCTGCTTGAACTGCTGCGGCGCCTGCGGCAGAGCATAGAACTTGCCGGGGTGCTTTCTCGCAGGGACAAGATAGTCGCGCGCGCCCTCGGGGGAGGATGCGGTGAGTATCGGGGTGGTTATCTCAAGGAAGCCGTGCTCGGTCATCGCCTGACGCAGGGCGGCGACAACGTTGCAGCGCAGAATGATATTCTGCTTGACGGCGGGATTTCTCAGGTCGAGGTAGCGGTATTTGAGACGCGCGGACTCGTCGGCCTCGCGGCTGCGGTTTATCTCAAAGGGCAGCTCGTTATAGCGGCACTTGCCGAGGATCTCTATCTTTTCGGGGACGACCTCGATGTCGCCGGTCGCCTGCTTGGGGTTCTTGCTGGCGCGCTCGCGGACGACGCCCTCGACGGAAATAGTGCTCTCCTTGTTGACGGAGTGGACTATGTTCATCATTTCATCGGTCTCAACGACGACCTGAGTGGTGCCGTAGAAATCGCGGACAACAACGAACGCGAAGTTATTGCCGACCTCGCGGACGTTCTCCATCCAGCCGACGATCTTGACTTTCTCGCCTACGTTTTCGAGGCGCAGCTCGTTGCAGGTGTGTGTACGGGACTGAAACATGTTTATCCTCTTTTCTCTATACCAAATTGATTAATTCTCTTTTATTACGGCAGCCTGATTCCGCGCGTCGACGGCGGCTTTTATCATCGCTGCGGCGTCTGCGGGAGTGAGCTTGACCTGCTCGCCGGAAGTCATATTCTTGACGGAGACAACGCCCTCGTTTATCTCTTCCTCGCCCAGCAGCACCGCGAAGGGAACGCCTATCTTATCGGCATAGCTCATCTTGGCCTTGAACTTTTTCTTCTCGCAGTAGAGCTGCGTACGCACGCCGGCGGCGCGGAGCGTCGTCGCAGCGGCGATGGCGGCGGCGGGCTCCTCGGTCATGGGGATGACCAGCGCGTCGCATGGGGCAGTGACGGTCTCTTCGGACAGCAGTCCCTGCTCCTGAAGCACATAGAACAGGCGGGTCAGGCCGATGGAGATGCCGACGCCGGGGAGCTGCTTATCGGTATAGTAGCCCGCGAGGTTATCATAGCGGCCGCCGGAGCAGACGGAGCCTATCTCCGGATGCTCGGTCATTTCCGTCTCGTAGACGGTGCCGGTATAGTAATCGAGGCCGCGGGCGATGGTCAGGTCGACGGCGAAATTCTCCTCCGGTACGCCGAAGTCCTTGAGGTACTTCGTCACGGTAATGAGCTCGTCAAGCCCCTGATCAAAGGTCTCGTCCATGCCGCGATAGCGCTCCAGCGCGGCGATGACCTCGGTGTTGGTACCGGTGATGGTCATGAAGTCGAGCACGTTCTCTGCCTTGCAGGGCAGCATCTTCACCTCGTCGATAAGGAGCTGGCGCACCTTTTCCGCGCCGATCTTATCGAGCTTGTCGACGGTGCGCATAATGTCGCCCGCGCGCTCGCTCATGCCGTTCATGGAATAGAAGCCGTTGAGGAGCTTGCGGTTATTGACCTTGATCTTGAACTTTGTGATGCCGAGGGTCGAGAAGGTGCGGTAGATGATGGAGGGTATCTCGGCTTCGTTGATGATATCGAGCTTGCCGTCGCCGATGATGTCGATATCGGCCTGATAGAACTCGCGGAAACGGCCGCGCTGGGCGCGCTCGCCGCGGTAGACCTTGCCTATCTGATAGCGGCGGAACGGGAAGGCCAGCTCGGAATAATGCGCCGCGACGTATTTCGCCAGCGGCACTGTCAGGTCAAAGCGCAGCGCAAGGTCGCTGTCGCCCTTGGTGAAGCGGTATATCTGCTTCTCGGTCTCGCCGCCGCCCTTGGCCAGAAGCACCTCGGCGGACTCTATAACGGGAGTGTCGAGCGGGGTGAAGCCGTAGACGGAATAGGTCTCGCGCAGGATGCTCATCATGCGCTCAAGCTGCATCTGCGGAGCCGGCAGCAGTTCCATAAAGCCGGACAGCGTCCGGGGCTGTACTTTTGTCATGTGTGTGGTTCCTTTCTTTTAAAATGCCTGTGGCGCG
>OGYM01003072.1_pt1 | contig 10200 bp, 7 predicted proteins | sample 1576491 | NCBI WGS metagenome assembly OGYM01 (sample SAMEA3541515, study PRJEB24748) | human gut metagenome | biome: human gut; feature: human-associated habitat; material: faeces | place: China | collected 2012 | reverse complement strand
TTTTTTCTGCGCCTCTGACCAGATAATCCAAGCTTACCTGCAGGATATCACAGACCCGGCACAGCATCTGCAAAGTGATCCCGCTGCGGCCATGCTCGATATTACTCAGGTGTGTCTGCGAAATACCCAGTTTAGAGGCGCATTCAGTCTGTGAAACCGCTAGCTTCAGCCGCATGATCCTGATCCTGGTGCCGATCTCTTTATAATCGATGCTGTTATCAAATGCTTTTCTGCCCATCTGCTATTCAGCTTTCGCTGTATCTTCAGCCAAAATCTGTTCTACACGATAGGAAACGGTTTTCTGTCTGGCGGCTGCGGCCTGGGCAGCCAGCTCCTGCTCGCGTTGTTTGTCTTCTATCACTTTACGGGCTTTTGATTCCGAGCTTCTGCCAAAGCGGAAGGTAGCGCCGACATTAGCTGCCTTCTCACTGCCGCTGATCGAAAAACCCACGCTCAAAAGTACGTCTTTATTAGGGTTGTGGAACAGACCTGCCGCAATAGCGCTTTCACCGCTGTAAGTACCTGCCGCCATCGAGAATTGAGTCGGGGCATCCGGGTCATATTCCAGCGGATGCAGGCCGGCCATGGCAACTGCCAAAGCTCCGACTTTATCAATGCGTCCGTCCAGCTCGTCGATGCGGTTGCTTAAGCCGTCGATCCGCCCGTCTAAACGCTGTACTTCCTGGATGCGTTCTGTCCGTTCGGTAGTGATTGCCTGCGTATTTTTTTCGATATTTTCTTTATTGGTCACGATATCGCTGGTATTTTTTTCTACAGCCTCTTTGCTGGCAATACCTTCAGCAACCGTGATATCTTCACCAGCTTCGTTTTTCAAATGCAGCTTACCTGTTTCAGCATCATAAACAGCGTCAGCCACATCTGCTTCTTTACGCAGTTCAGCTTCTTCTTTTACTTTATTATCCACATAATCAGTACCGGCAACCTTAATATCTACCTTTTCCTTATCATTGGTAATGATGTTCTCACCGTCAAAATTATGTTCTTTCTTTTCTGCTGTGATCGTTACTGTTCCATCATCATTTTCATTATATGATATTGTGGTTTCATTATCGACATAGGTATTTTCGTCAGTTGCCAGGTCTTCGTAAAACTGCTCTTTCGAACCTTTATAACCACCGACAACAGCACTTTCATAAGCGCTTTTGCCATCCTTACCGTCTACGCCGTCCTTACCAGCAGCGCCCTGCTCTCCTCTATCGCCTTTATCACCTTTATCGCCCTTTTCGCCCTGCTCTCCTCTATCGCCTTTATCGCCTTTATCACCTTTATCGCCCTTTTCGCCCTGCTCTCCTTTGTCACCCTTTTCGCCTTTCAATTCTCCGTTCTCGATTTTATCATTGACATCCTTAACTGCATCAGCCAATTTTTTATCATTTTCTACCAATTTATCTTTTATTTCCGCAATCTGCCCTACTGTCAAGTCACCGGCACTCTCACGGCACTCAATGTCGTCTTTATGACCGCCACCATAATAGTCTTTATGTAATATTTCCGGGTCATCTATTTTGACACCACCTATGGTCTCAGTCTTATTCGTCGGTATCCTAGAATCACTCTGGATAATGAACCCTTTGCCTGCAGCCGCATAGCCTTTTAAACAAAAGTCCCCCCCATATGTACTCCGCCCATTATCAGGCTCAAAACGACCGCCTTTGCTAAAACCTTATTCATCCTTTTCATATTCTTTTACCCCCTTGAGATTTATTTAGCATCTTTCTAAAACATGCTAAATTTCACCGTATTTATTCAACATCCAGCAAAAAAATCCTGCTCTCTTTTTGCATATTTAAGCAATTACAAGGGATAAATTAGCCATTTTATGTATATTAATGTCATATTTTATAATATTAATTCATTTTATTTCTTCATCTGCCAGCATTTATATTTTTTATGTTTATTTCTTATTTATATTATTTTCGATTATTTGCTTTTATTTCCTAACTTGCGAAATCAGAAAAAATTTTTATACATTTTACTTTTTTAAATGCCAACTCAACAGCAAACAGTATTCTTATTACAAATATAACAACTTTCAGCACACTCTGGCCGCCGTACCCGAACCGCAGCTGTCAAATAAAAATAAGACCGGAAAATCCGGTCTTATTTTACTGTCCGCTTCTTGCTCAAAACACAGTATATTTTATTTCTTTTTCAATAACAGTGCCTGTTTCAGGGTTGAATTTCATTTCGCCCCGTACCTCCGGCGTGTAAAAATCTGCTTCATATTCATAAAGCCCGTCACCGCGGTCTAATTCTACTTTAGTAAAAACAGCATTCGGAAATTCCTTACGGACCAAATTTTGCACATCATTTACTGAAAGGACGATTTTATGGCTGCCTAAAGCGGTCTGCGCTTCCATTTTAAACTCTCTTACCTTGCCGCCGTTTCTTAAAACTTCTATTTCATAGGCGGTATTGGTTTTATTATCATAGAATTTAACGTCATAATGAGGCACGAATTCAAAGCTTTCGTCCTTAGTCACCAGATGTGTGCTGCCTGCCGGTACCCATTGAGCAGCAATACTGCGCGCCTGTTCCGCATTGATGAGTTCGGCAGCTAAAGCTGTAACTGTGATCGCCAAGGTGCAGAGAGCTGCTGCCAGCATAGCTATAGATTTTCTTTTCATATCCTTTACCTCCTTAACGGCCGTTACGTCGCCGGCCTTTGCTTTGTCTTTATTTTATAACGCCAAGATTAAAACCAGATTAAAAGCCGCATTACCTGTCAAGGCCTGCTGCGGCTGCCTTTTGAACCTAAAACATATAAACAGCTCCACTCTGTTCAAAAGATGATTTCCAGTAAATTTTTTTGAAATTTTAAAGCTGTTTCATTGTTTTTTGTTGACTGCTTTTATGCAGATCATCAGCCGTGCTGTGCTGCTCCTATCCTCAGAATAAAACCCCTGTCTGCTTAGCAGACAGGGGTTTTGCTGTTAGTTTACTTTTGCTTTCAGTTCTTCTATTTCCCGGCTTTGTTCTTCCAGCTTAGCCAGCAGCAGTTTGATTTTTTCATCCTGCGCTGCCAAAGAGCTGTCTACCTCTTTACGGGTATAAACTATATCTCGTGCTTCTGCCTTACGGTCTCTAGAGCGATCCAGCGCAAAGTTGACGCCGAAGTTGCCCATTTTGCTGCCGCCTTCAGAAACACCCAGTCCCAGTGAGAACATTACTTTTTCATTAGGGGCGTAGAAGCCGCCGACTGCTAATGCGCTTTTACCGCCGTAACCGCCGTAAGCCATGGCCAGCTCGCCCTTGTTACCGTCCTGAAAGCGAGGATGCAGCCCTGCCATCGCTGCTGACAGCGCGCCGACCGTATCGATCTCGTCACCCAGCTTATTGATATCTCTGTGGATATTGCCTATATCCTGCTGTACTGCATACAGCTGACTGCCGTTGATGGCGTCCATCGAGGTGGCGCTGACTTCGCCCGCCGCTACATTGCCGATCGTGGTGCCATTGCTGCCTTCCAGCGTGATTTTGTTTTTATTGATAGTGCCGCCGCTGTCCACATCGTATTTGATAGCGCTGTCAGAAACAGTTTTCAGCTGGTCTTCGGTCGCCGCCTGGCCGCTGGTGATATTCTCTGCGTCCCAGGCAGTATTGGTCAGACCGCCGATCGTGCCTGCACCGCCGTCGATAGTGATCTTATCGGCAGTTATCATGCCGTTAGTACCGTTCATATTGATATTACCGGTACTGATCGTACCGTTATTGCCGTCGATAGTGACTTTATTGGCGCCGCTGCCGATCTCGACTACTTCATTCAGCTTCAGCTCGTGATCGATGCCGCCGCTGTCATTAGTGGTTTTTGTGACGATAAAGTTACTGTCTCCTGTCGATACCGAGCTTTGCTGCGCGGCCAGCTCGACTGCTTCCGCCGCCGTATCGTAGATCGCTTTCAGCTGGTCTTCCGTTGCCGCCTGCCCGCTGGTGATATTATCCGGGTCCCAGGTAGTATTGGTCAGGCCGTTGATCGTGCCTGCATCATCTTTATTGATCGTCACGCCGCCGGCAGTTATCGAACCGTCGCTGCCGTCGATGACCACATTGCCGTTACCGACATCTATCTTGCCATCGCCGGTGCCGTCGACATTGACGCCAGTACCGATCTGCAGTTCGTCAGCCAGCTTCACTTCATAATCGGTGCCGCCGCTGCTGTTGGTAGTTGACGTAACAACGACATTGCTGTCGCCTGCCGAAACAGTAGCCTGCTCGGCCGCTTTCTGCGCTACTTCATACAGCTGGCTGCCGTTGACGGCATCGGTAGAAGTGGCGCTGACCTGACCTGCCGCTACGTTTTGGATCTGACGGGTCGCCCCGGAGCTGCCTACGCTGACAACGCCCACGACATCGCTGACACCGGCCCATTTAGTATAACTGCTGTTGCCCGTAACGCTGTTGATCGCCGTCGCTGTAGAATTATTTCCCAAAGCTACACTGTCTTTTAAGCTGATACTGATATTATTTCCCAGCGCCGCCGAATTTTCTGCACCGGAGCTGATCGTATTGTTATTGCCGATAGCAGTGCTGTTTTCAGCGGCAACTTCATTAGCAGTACCGACTGCGGTACTGCTGCTGCCGGAAACAGTATTTCCCGTTCCGAAAACATTGCTCTTGGAACCGCTGGCAATATTATTATAGCCAAAAGCATTGGCATTATCACCGCTGGCAGTATTGCTGAAACCAAAAGCGCTGGACGCCAGGCCCCCGGCAGTATTACCGTAACCAAAAGCACTGGCATTTTCATTCGTAGCCGTATTATTATAGCCGATCGTACTGGAACCTACGCCGCCGGCTGTATTATTGTAGCCAACTGCACTGGCAGCCAGAGCATTAGCATTATTGCCATAGCCGACAGCGCTGGCATTCTCACTGGCCGCTTTATTCCTGAAACCAACTGCACTGGACGCCAGGCCGCTCGCCTCATTGCTATAGCCAAAAGCACTGGCATAGTCCACTTTAGCAACATTGCTGAAACCAAAAGCACTGGACGCTACACCGCCGGCATTATTGCCATAACCGACAGCGCTGGCATTTTCATTGGCCGCTTTATTCCTGAAACCGAGCGCGCTGGACGCCAGGCCGCTCGCCTCGTTGACATAACCAAAAGCGCTGGCATTTTCGGCGCTGGCAGTATTGCTCCAGCCAAAAGCACTGGATGCCAGGCCCCCGGCAGTATTGAAATAACCAAAAGCACTGCTGGAATTAGCGGAAGCTGTATTATTGACACCGGCAACAGTGGAATCAGAAGCACTGCCACTGGAAAAAACGGGCGCCGCCTGCACATTACTCGCATACAGGCCTGAAAAAATAAAGACACCGCTGCTTAAAAAAATCATAATTTTTTTCTCTAACTGAACTTTTCGGGATTTAGACAATTCCCCACCTCTTTTCCTTAAATAGTTACTTGCTTTGTATAGTATGCTGAAACAATAAATCTGCCCCGCATCTATTTTTTATAAAGCTGTTCTGTTTTTTAGGCTGACCTCTGCTTTCTCCATCGCCTTTTCATTCGTAATAATTTAAGTAATTTTAGTTTAATTAATTTATAAACCTTAATACTTAATATTATTTATATGGATTATTTTTGCCATATTAACATATTTTCTTTGTACCTTGCAAGATATTTTTATTACAATTAAGCACTTTTTTATAATTCTTATAATTTTTATAACTGTTACATTTAAAATTTCAAAAAATGATCCCTTATCTGCCGCTGTGGCAAAGGGATCATTTTTTGAAATCAGATAAGCAGCAGCAAGCTTTCTGCTGAAAATATCGCTGCTGCTTTCTATTTAAATGCTGTGAAACGGGCAAAACTGTACTGTTACTGCTGTTGTTCGCTTATGGGCTGAAAGGAAAACGCCCCTAGATCGTTCTGCTTATCGAAAACGAATATAAACAGCAGAGCTTTCTCCTTACTGTATTTAGCCAGATAAGCCAGGCGGTCGCCGTCAGCATACCGCTGATAGGCCAGGAACCTGTTTTCGCGCTGCTCGCCGTAGCTGCGGCGCAGATTATTTTTCACACTGCCGAAAGTTTTTTCATCCAGCTCTGTTTGCAGCTTCGCTGACATCAGCTGGCGTATGCCGGCATATTCCATCCCGTTCTGACCGTTTAAGGCGGCAAATACCTTAACTACTGCCTGCTGCTGTTTGTTCAGGTCAGCGCCGTCGCTGGCCAGGCAAACGCTGGTCATCGCCAGACTTATGACCAGACATAGGATAAAGCTCCAGATCTTTTTCATACTTACTGCTCCTCTGCTCAGAAAGTTTGCCCCAGCCTTGCAGGCCGGGGCAAGTATAGTATTTTCTGTATTTACTTTTCTACCTGTGCTCGCAGGTATTCGATTTCACGGCTTTGTTTTTCCATTTCTCTGCTTTGTTCTTCGACCTTGGCCAGCAGCAGCTGGATCTTTTCATCCTGCGCCGCTAAAGAATTATCTACTTCTTTACGGGTATAGATGATATCTCTCGGTTCTGCCTTGCGGTCTCTAGAGCGGTCCAGTGCAAAATTGACGCCGAAGTTGCCCATTTTACTGCCGCCTTCGGAAATGCCCAGCCCCAGTGAGAACATTACTTTTTCGTTGGGGGCGTAGAAGCCGCCGACTGCTAATGCGCTTTTGCCGCCGTAGCCGCCGTAAGCCATAGCCAGCTCGCCCTTGTTACCGTCCTGGAAACGCGGATGCAGACCTGCCATCGCTGCTGACAGCGCGCCGACCGTATCGATCTCGTCACCCAGCTTGGTGATATCCTGATTGATATTATTGATGTCCTGCTTGACCTGATACAGCTGGCTGCCATTGACGGCGTCCATCGAAGTAGCGCTGACTTCGCCTGCCGCTACATTGCCGATCGTAGTGCCGCTGCTGCCTTCCAGCGTGATTTTACCGGTGTTGATATTACCGCTGCTGTCCACGTCATATTTGACTGCGGTATCATAAACGGTTTTCAGCTGATCTTCCGACGCAGCCTGCCCGGAAACGTAATTATCTGCGTCCCAGGTAGTATTGGTCAGACCGCCGATTGTGCCGGAACCGCCGTCGATAGTGATCTTATCGGCAGTTATCATGCCGTTGGTGCCGTTCATATTGATATTACCGGTGCTGACAGTGCCATTTGTACCGTCGATAGTGACTTTATTGGCACCGCTGCCGATCTCAACGACATCATTCAATTTCAGTTCGTGATGGTCGCCGCCGTCAGCGTTAGTGCTTTTTTCGATCAGGATATTGTTGTCGACAGCTTCCATAGTTGTATGCTTAGCTGCCAGCTCGGCCGCTTCCGCAGCTTTATCATGGATCGCTTTCAGCTGGTCTTCGGTCGCTGCCTGCCCGGATACATAATTGTCCGGGTCCCAGGTAGTATTGGTCAGGCCGTTGATCGTGCCTTCATCATCTTTATTGATCGTCACGCCGCCGGCAGTTATCGAGCCGTCGCTGCCGTCGATGACCACATTGCCGTTACCGACATCTATCTTGCCATCGCCGGTGCCGTCGACATTGACGCCAGTACCGATCTGCAGTTCGTCAGCCAGCTTCACTTCATAATCAGTGCCGCCGCTGCTGTTCGTGGTAGGCGTAACGACGACGTTGCTGTCCCCTGCCGAAACAGTAGCCTGCTGCGCTGCTTTCTGCGCTACTTCATACAGCTGGCTGCCGTTGACGGCATCGGTAGAAGTTGCGCTGACCTGCCCTGCCGCTACATTTTGTATCTGACGGGTCGCCCCGGAGCTGCCTACGCTGACAACGCCCACGACGTCGCTGACGCCGGCCCATTTAGTATAGCTGCTGTTGCCAGTAACGCTGTTGATCGCCGTTGCTGCAGAATTACTGCCCAAAGCGACGCTGTTAGCCAGCGAGATACTGGTATCGTTACCAAGCGCGAAGGAATCATCAGCTCCGGTGCTGATCGTATTGCCGTTGCCGACAGCGGAACTGGAATTGGCAGCAATATTATTGCCATAGCCAAAAGCATGGGACGAATTGCCGCCTACATTATTAAAAAGGCCTACCGCCGTTGAATAATCGCCGCTGACAGCGTTATCATAACCCAGGGCATTGGAAACGTAGCCGCTGATATTATTGCTGTGGCCAAAAGCGCTGGCGAATTCAGCAGTCACCTCGTTATTGTTGCCGAAGGCACTGGAGGCGTAGCCGCTGACTCTGTTGCCGGCGCCGACAGCATTAGTGTATTCTTCTGATGCTGTATTTTCATTGCCGATAGCATTGGATTTGACGCCGCTGGCTGTATTCTGATAGCCTACGGCGCTGGCATAACTGCCGGAAGCCGTATTCATACTGCCGAAAGCGTTGCCGACATAGCCCGAGGCCGCATTGCCATAACCAAAAGCACTGGCATAATTAGCAGACGCGTTATTGCTGGCGCCCACAGCACTGCCGAGATAGCCGGCCGTTGTGTTCTGATAACCCAGAGCACTGGCAAAGGAACCCGAAGCGTTATTGTTGACGCCGAAAGCGCTGGAGGAAGAACCCGACGCCTTGTTCAAAGCACCGAAAGCATTGGCATATTCGTTGCTCACTTCGTTGGAACGACCCACGGCGCTGGCCGAAACCGCGCTGGCCGTAGCCCTGTTCTGATAGCCGATCGCCGAAGCGGCAAAAGCCTGCGCCTGGTTATTATAGCCGATCGCGTTAGTATAATTGCCGCTGGCGGTATTATTATAGCCAAAAGCATTACTGACCTCACCGCTGACGGTATTATTCGAACCTACGGCCGCACTGCGAATATTGCTGACTGTATTATCTGTACCGAAAGCGCTGGCGAAATTGCCGCTGATGTTATTATTGTAGCCAGATGCGATGCCATGCTCGCCGCTGACGATATTGCCATAGCCAAAAGCACTGGCATAACTGGCATTGGCTTCGTTATGTACACCGTAAGCATTAGCATAGGCTCCGGAGGCCACATTCGAGGTGCCGATGGCGTTAGCCAGATAGTTGGATGCCGTATTGTCATAACCAACCGCTGAAGCAAAATTGCCTGTCGCCACGTTTTTCACACCCAGCGCACTGCCCGCATAGGCCTTAGCCTCATTTTCATGCCCGAAAGCACTGGCATAACGCTCCGTCGCTTTGTTCTGAGCGCCGAAGGCCTGAGAATCCTGACCCGTAGCTTCGTTTAAATAACCGAAAGCCTGGGCATTATGGCCGCTGGCAGTATTGCTGATACCGACAGCGCCTGCCGAGATCCCCGAAGCCGTATTCTTGTTGCCCAGCGCCGTAGCATCGTTAGCTGTAATATTGTTGCCAAGGCCGATCGCGCTGGAATTCTCACCGATAGCATAGTTATCATTGCCGATCGCAGTAGAATACATCGCCATTGCCTGATTATTATTACCGATCGCACTGCCGCCGGTAGCGATCACCTGATTATTGCGGCCCATTGCTACGGCCTCTGCCGCCGAAATGGTATTGGTAAAACCAAACGCCACTGATTCATTGCCGCTGACATTATTCAAATAACCAAAGGCGCTCGTACCGATACCATCCGCCAGATTGCCGGTACCGAAAGCATTGGAATTATCCGAATTCGCCTTATTGGCAGTACCAAAAGCGTTACTGTCCAAGCCATTGGCCACATTATCCTTACCAATAGCATTAGACCCGACGCCATTAGTGATATTGCCGCTGCCGATCGCGTTCGATTCATTGGCATAAGTGTTGTTTTTACTGCCGATGGCATTGGAATCCTCGGCCAGAGCCTGATTATTCGCGCCGATCGCGTTGCTGTTATCAGAAATAGCATGATTGTTATAACCTACAGCATTGGTATTCTCACCGCTGGCGTTGTTATTTACGCCGGCAACAGTCGAATTGGTCCCTGTCCCATCCGCAAAAACAGCCGCGGCATAAACGTCGCCTGCACAAAATCCTGAGATCGCAAACAAACCGCTGCTCAGAAAAACCATGATTTTTTTCTCTAACTGGTACCTTTTGGATTTAGACAACTGTCTCACTCCTTCATCATCAATTTTTACTACAAATTTCTACCCGTTATCGCGCAGGGGCAGCAGGCGTGTCACAGCCTGACTTCTACTGAAAATGGTTGCCCTGGCTTTTGTCTTTCCCGCTCCTTTCTGTAAATTTTTCACGCCGATTGCAAGACCCCGATTATACATAAAGGGTTGTTTGGAAATAATATTTTAAACAAAGGAAGC
>OGYM01003071.1_pt1 | contig 10203 bp, 8 predicted proteins | sample 1576491 | NCBI WGS metagenome assembly OGYM01 (sample SAMEA3541515, study PRJEB24748) | human gut metagenome | biome: human gut; feature: human-associated habitat; material: faeces | place: China | collected 2012 | reverse complement strand
GGTGAAGTCTTTCCTTCGTAAATTCAAGGCACGGACCCTGGATGCTCTTCCGAACACGATACAATGTGCTTTTCAGACAGTTTCGCCTTCTAACTGCTCAGGCTGGTTCCATTCCTGCGGCTATCCGCCTTATTTTTGAAAATTGCTATAATCACCTTTCGCCACTTTAGCACTTCCCATGTCGTGTGCATAGCATAACAAAAGCCTCCCATGTAAGAACATTATTTCCTGCATGAGAGGCTTTTTCAGCGCTTTCCCTTATACTATCGTTCTTTCTTGATTTTCTTCTAATCAACAGCAGGAACAAGAGGAATATAGCAACTACTAAAAGCGGTATTATAATCCACTCTCCACTCCTCTTTTGTGGTTGCTCATCCGTTTCGGCTTCATCCAAATTCCTTGTTTCCATGATCCGTACAAAGTCATGTTCTTTTTCACCACATCATCCTTAAAATCCCATTGCTCTTTCAAGTCAATGTCAGAGTACCAGCCTTGAAACTGATAACCTTCTCTGCTCGGACTTTGTGGTTCAGCAACTTTTTCTCCATACTGAACCTGCTGGCTTGGAATTTCATCTCCGCCGCGTGATTCAAACTTGACGGTGCATTCCGTAGAAACCACTACTGTCACTTCATTGGCTTCACATGGATAGCCACCATATCCGTCCTTTTGTGATACCAGAAAGTCATTGCTAACAATTTTTGCAGCGCCGTTCTCTCCAATCACTCGCAACTGTATGGTGCCCAGCTGTTCGGTTGCATTCCACTGCGAACCCCCGCTCATGGAAAGGAAGTTCATGTAGAATTCTCGTGATGCGTCTGTGCCGGCAATATCCGCTGATGTAATACCTTGCTTCAGGGTTGTTCCGTCTTGGACAAGCTCAAAGAAATTGCTATCGTACTGTATTTCATCTTGCACCGCATACATTGTATAGGGCACATTCTGGTCTGTACGCTTTAATTTTAGAACAACCGTTATGATATCGCCCGTTGTAGCTTCAATGCTCTCTTCTCCGTTAGCTGTCAGCTCAAATTCAAAACTTGGGTTCTCTGTTTGTATTTCCTCAGCATGAACCGGAATCAAGCATATCATAATCAACAGCAGTGATGTTAATATTGCTGTACACTTTTTTCTGAATATATCGCCGTCTTTTATTTGCAATTTAATCATATCCTACTTAATAAAGTTCAGCAGTTTTAATTGGCTTTACCGGAGAGAATCTTATTAATAATCACCTCAGCATCTTTTACGTCAACTTTATTGTCACCGTTTGCATCTGCACGGAGGAATTTTTCCATTGTCACATCACTTGTGAATTCATTATAAACGGCATTGTACATATTATAAACCAGCTGTGCATCACTTGCATCCAGGATGCCCGTCCCATTCACGTCCATGTTATTGCCGTTATTGATAATCACTTTTTCGCCATCCATAATGCCGATTTCCGCTTTGGCTTCCTCATCGCTCAAGGTCTCAGCAATTACAAGGTAGCAGTATGTCTGGTACTGTTCAGACCAGAACATCGGTTTTCCTGCATAGCTCGAAACCTTTCCTTCTGCCAGCGTTGTATTATTTTTTACAAGCCACATTTTAGTACCGTTCAGTGTCAGGTAATCTTCAACTGCGACACCATCCAGAATTGCATTATGGTTTACTGTAAATACCAGTGCCGCCGTCACCTTTTTCACTGTATAAGTATTATCACCATTATTAATTACTTCAATAGTACTGCCGCCCATTGTAGCGGTAACAGTATAAGTATATCCAGCTTCCGGTGTAATCGTCAGAACGTAATCTTCACCAACCTTAGCTTCCGAATCGTATCCTTCCGCTGCACCGGCGCCAGTACCTTCTACAGTTACACTTACAATCGTTTCGCTCTTCGTTACAGTAATTTCGATATCACCCGTAATAGCAGCACCGGGAATTGTGCATACAGAATCCGCAACAGAATATCCGCTGTAGCTCTTTCCGCCAATCACAATGCTTTCCAATTTATAAGCCCAGCCCTTGGCGGCAGGAATCGTAAATTGGTAATCCTCATTGTAAGTTGCTTTGTTTGCTGCACCCACAACATCTTCTGCCGCATTGCCTGCAAAAGTCACATTGTAAACCTTCGCCGTTCTGGTACCTGTAACAACAACTTCACCAGTCACATTGGCAATGGTATATGTTCCGTCTTCGTTAGCGACAACTTCAGCCTCTACGCCATTAACCGTTGCACTTATAGTGCCATAGTCATAATTTGCGCTGTCGGCAGATTTTGCGAACGTGTAATCACTGCCATCTTCTACAGTTGCACTGCCTGTAAAGATTTCCGGCAAAGTAACATTATATACTTTTTTCTTAACACTAATCGATAATACATTCGGATTCAATGTTGCTGCAATCAAGTCGCTCTTTGCTGCATTTTCTTTGTTAACAAATGCAGCCGACAGCAGCGTAATTGCTGCGTTTCCGTCCGCTTTAGCTGTAAATTTCAGGGTATACACGCCTGTACCAAAGTTTTTATTTTCACCGTAATCTTCCAGTGTAATAATCCCATTTTCTTCTTTAACGGTTGCGTTTCCGATCACGGATTCATCACGGTTGAAGGTCAGCTTATCCGTATCAAACTGAACCTTAACTTCACCGGCTGCAAAGGTTGCAGCATCGGGATTGGATACACCAATGTTTACATCTACTGTTTCATCAACATGAATTTCCTTATTCAGTGTATTCAATCCTGCTGTATAGTAACTCCTGCTGGAAGGACAACCGTTGTCATGTAATAGCACCCGTTAAACGCATATTTACTAATTTTTTCCACCTTGTCTGGAATGATAATGCTTTTTAAGGACTGACACATATAAAATGCCTGTTCTCCAATATATTTAAGTGTACTTGGCAATATTACTGATGTGAAATGATTTGCACCACTATAGTCCAAGCCATATGTTACGCGTGCTCCACACGCTGCAAAAGCCCTGTTTCCTATGCTGATGAGACCTTCGGGAAGTTCCATGCTATATAACTCATAGCAATGTGCAAAAGCCTCATTACCTATCGTCACCAACGACTGTGGAAGTTTAACATTATGAAGATAGTGATTGTTTTCAAATGTATTGTCCGGTATATTGGAAAGGTCATCCGGAAGTACCACATCTCTCAACGCACTATTTGCGAATATTCCCTTGCCAAAGACTTTTATATGTTCCGGGATGGTCAATTCCTGCATCTTTAAATTTTGGAACGCATAATCACCAATTTCAACCAGACTTTCTGGGAACTCCAACGATGTTAGCCCACACCCTGAGAATGTGTATGCTTTTATTTCTGTAATCCCCTCCGGTATGGTTATATGTGCAAGTTTTTTGCACCCTATAAAGGCTTTTTCTCCAATCTTGGTAACCGTCTGCGGAATCGTTACATCTTCAAGGCCAACACATTCTTTAAAAGCTTCTGCTCCGATTTCCACAACCCGATAACCGTCAATAGCGTCCGGAATTGTCAGCATTCCCGTTGCATCGATGTTGCACTTCGTGATAATTGCTGTTGATGTATTTTCGTCAATCTGGTATGCCAGCGTTGCGTTTGTATCCGGAACCGTGTATGTATGTTTCTCTCCTTCAAATTCGTTTACTTCGTAGGATAGCCATGTAAGGTTTCCCCTATAATTTGTCATTTTATCCTCTGTCCACGACAAATTATTCTTTGGATAATAGCAAACTGCCGAAACATTTTCAAACGCGGACTCATCAATGTAAGGAGCTGAACCTGTAAAAGTAACTTTAGAAAGTGTTGTACATCCAGAAAAAACATTTCCTCTCAAAATCCTCAATTTTTCCGGAAATGTTATTTCTGTCAAACTCACACAATCTTTAAATGCATACTGTTCAATTGTTTCCAGTCTTTCCGGTAAAATCACTTCTTTCAATTTACTGCATCCGCTAAACGAAAATTGATCGCGCTCTTTAATTCCATTTGAAATTTGTATTTTTTCCAAGTTCGTACAATTTGCAACCGAAAAAATTTCCGCATCCGTAACGCTGTCCGGAATTTGCAGCTCTGTCAAATTTTTGCAACCAGAAAAGTTTCCCACCATTGTTACACCTTCCGGAATAACAATTTTCCCTATTTTGCAGTTTGTAAATCCTTTAACACTAGTTACCCCCTCATGTATTTGAAACGTTCCTGTTCTCCCGCACGGAAACTTTTCCAGAATTGTCTTATCTTTGCTGTACAAAATTCCATCTACTGATGTATATACTGTATTGTTTTCCGATATATTTATATTCATTACCGATGGTAGCTCATACAAATATTCTATTTTGGTAAATCCACTTCCCAGATTCAATGTCTCAAGTTCCGGAAGGTTGCAATTTGAAAAGAGATTACCTACATCCTGCACCCCATTTCCAATCGTTAGTGTCTTCATATGTGTGCATGTTCCAAATGCGCTTGTTTGAATTGCAGTTACCGAGTTTCCAACTTCCAATTCTGTCAGCTTATCACATCCATCAAAACAATAGTCCACTAGAGTTGTTACTGTGTCTGGTACTACATATTTGCCGTTCAAATTCAGTGGTGCATGCTGCAGTTGGGTCTTGTTTTTGTCAAATAATACACCTTTCTCATCATTGCTGTAGTATTGATTTTGCGGGTCTACACAGTACCCCTGCAATACTGCAGCAAATCTGAACGCATATTTGTCAATACTTGTAACGCTTGCCGGAATCGTTACGCTTGTAAAAGTTGATCCGAATGCGTATCTTGCAATTTTCTTGACTGAATTTCCAATTTCAATTTCCGTGGCATTTTTGCAGCTGTAAAACGCATACTTTCCCACAGAAGTTATGCCCTGCCCAATGATAATTTTGTTTACCTGTGGGCCATAATCGTTTCAAGGCGCATATGTTTCATTTTGGTCATAGTCATTCATTGTTCCCTGACCGTAACCCGTAACTGTCAGTGTTCCGTCAGCAGTCAATGTCCAACTGATATAGTTTTTCTCACCTGAAGCAATTACATCGTTCTGCTGCTCTGCAGTACTTGTTACAGACAGAGCAGTACTTTCTGCCGCATGTATTTGCAGTGGAGACAGAACAAGTGCTGCTCCGCAGGTAATTCCTGCAAACACACACAGCGCAGCTTTGGGATTTGTGTTATGCCTTTGTTTTTTCATAGGTCATCCTCCAGCAGCGTTATCATTTGTTATTTTTCCTTTTATTGTACGCAAAATTGACATTTACAGTACATTTTCTTTTTAATGATTCTATCACACATTTTCCATTACTTCAATTCTTTTCATACCTTTTATAGTAATTTTCAATAATACAGCACAGCACTTTAACTTTTGAGAAAAAGTGATATAACAGAGTCAAAGAAGGTGAGTGCTATGCTGCACAACGAAGCTCGAAAGTTGATTTTGGAAGGATACGATAAGGGCATCAGCGTAAAGGAACTGGCAAAGTGCTTTTCTGTAAATACCATTGAAAAACTTTGGTCGAAGGTGAAGGCTTTCCTTCGTAAATTCAAGGCGAGGACGCTGGATGCCCTTCCAAATGCGATTCAGAATGCTTTCCACGCTGTTACTGTCTCTGATTGTTCTGGCTGGTTCCGCTTCTGCGGATATGCGCTTTAATTTTGAAAATTGCTATAAGAGCTGAAAATGGACCATTCCTTATAGATATTTTCAGGCTTCATCATCAGGATCTGCCTATTCAACTCCTAACTTCTACTTCCTAACTCCTAACTAGAAAGGGGCTTGCCCATGAACATCTCCAACCGCCTTATCTCCACCGCGGCGCGCCAGCGGGCTGCGGCATTGCTGAAAGAACTTCGCTGGAAGAAAAAGTCCGCCAGCTGGGCTGCACCATGCTGGTCAGTGAGGACACCGACCTGACTGCCAAAGATCTTTCCGGCGGCATCGGCGAAATTGCCCTGCTGGATATCTGCGAAGAACCCGAAGCACTGGCTGCCCGCCTGCGTGATGTGCAGCAGTATGTGATGGAGCATTCGCCCCACCGCATTCCGGCGCTCTTCCATTGCGAAGCACTGGGTGGGCCGGTAGTCCCGCATACCGTGCTTTACCCCAACTCCATCGGCCTGGGCGCCACCTTTGATACCGCCCTTGTGCGCGATATGGCCAATACCATCCGTACCCAGATGCGCGCCATGGGCATTCTGCACGCATTATCGCCGGTATTGGACGTTGCCAAGGATCTGCGCTGGGGCCGCGTGAATGAGACATATGGCGGCGACCCGACCTTGAGTGCCGCTATGAGCTGCGCATTTGTGCAGGGCCTGCAGGGCGACGACCTGAGCACCGGCGTGGCCGCCACCGCCAAGCACTTTTTGGGGTACTCCCAGACTGTGGGCGGACTGAACCTGACCCGCACCCAGGCCGATGCCCGCGAACTGCGCGAGGTGTTCGCCAAACCGTTCGAGGCTGCCATCCGCAAGGCGGGCATCCGCACCGTGATGAACAGCTACTCCGAATGGGAGGGCCGCCCCGTCTGCGCCAGCCGCAAGCTGCTGACTGACCTTTTGCGCAGCGAACTAAGCTTTGACGGTTTGGTAGTCAGCGACTACCGCTCAGTACAACGCCTGCTAGACGATATCTTGGCCACTGCGGATGATATCACCGATGCCGCGCTGCAATGCCTGACCGCGGGCTTGGACATGGAGCTGCCCGACCGCCTTGGCTATGCCGATGGCATGACCCACGCCTTTGCCGAAGGTAAGGTGGATATCTCCTACCTGGACCGCGCCGTTCTTCGCGTGCTGACGCTCAAATTTGAACTCGGCCTTTTTGATGAGCCTTACCCCCAGTGGCAGCAGTACCACGCCGCTGCGTTTGCCCCCACCGCTGCTGCCGAGCAGCGCGCCACGCGGGAAAGCATTGTGCTGACCAAAAATGAGGGCAACACCCTGCCCCTTACCGACCGCAGCATCAAGCTGGCTGTCATTGGACCCGGTGCCAGCAGCCTGCGCCTGCTGTACGGCGGCTACACCCAGCCCTCTATGCTGGAAATGTTCCAGGTGGTGCAGGATTCCAGTGCCATGGCAGGCGTGGGCGATAAATCCACCGCCAAGCCAGTGCGCAAGTACGACCTTGCCGCCACCGACCGCGAGATTCACAAATCCCGCCCCGAAGCCAAAACGATTTTTGAAGCCCTGCAGGAGCTTTACCCCAACTGCACCTACACCCAGGGCTGCGATTATCTCGACCCCACCCAGACCGACTTTGCCGCCGCCCTCGCGGCCGCTGAAAGCGCGGATGCCGTGATCCTGTGCCTGAGCGGAAAAAATGGCTGGGGCCGCCACTGCGACACCGGCGAAGGTAACGATGCCGCCAGCCTGGACCTGCCCGGTGCGCAGGAAGAACTGGCCCGTGTGGTGCTGGCTGCAAACCCGCGTACCATCGTAACCCATACAGATGGCCGTCCCCTGACCAGCCCCCATATTTACGTCAACGCCGCCGCCATTCTGGAAGCATTCACCCCCGGCACCTGGGGCGGCACTGAGCTGGCCGCCCTGATTGCCGGTATCCACAGCCCCGCAGGCTGCCTGCCACTGCCGCTGCCCCGCACCGCGGGCCACGAGCCGATGTTCATGGCTGAACACCGCGGGACCACCGGCCAGAGCTTTGTGGCGGGTTCCCTGAACCCGGACGGCTACTGGCAGTCGGACTTCCGCCCGCTGCGCCCCTTTGGCTATGGCCTATCCTACACAACCTTTGCGTATGAGGCGTTGAACCTGATCGTGAACCCCGATGGCACTGCCGAAGCGTTGGTCACGGTGCATAACACCGGCAGCTGCGACGGCGAGACTGTGGTGCAGCTGTATGGCCGCGATGCCATCGCCACCATTGTGCGGCCGGAACTGGAACTGTTGGGTTTTGCCCGCATTACCGTACCGCAGGGCCAGCGCCGCACCGTGCGGTTCCGGTTCAATCTCAACCAGATGGCTTTCCCGGACGAATACAGTGTCTGGCACCTAGAAGCCGGGCGGTTCACCATCTCAGCTGGCCCCAACAGCGCTGACCTCCCTCTGACCGCCGATTACATTCAGCCCTGCACCCGCGAAATCTTGCCCGAAGCACGGGAATATTTTGCGGAGTGGGATGTGGTGGAAGAATAAAGACAAGTTTTTGCCCTGTAGGGTGCGCTCACCCGACCGCGCCGGAATGGTTCGTTTTTTCTTTATAAAACATTTCACGGCACGTCATTTTGGGAGTATCCTCCCGTAGGGACGCACGCAGACGTATCGCCCTATCGTCGAACAAAATATCAGCCTGATGTCCATTCCAATTTATATGGGCTTTAGGTTGGCAACACATCGCGCACATTTCTTCCTTGCCCGCCCTGCGGGTACCTCATCTGCCGTCTCCTTCTTCTTTTTTGAGGGGTGGGTTTTGATACAGGAATCCCCGCCGCCAAAGCTACTGTGCTCTGGCGGCGAGGATTCTGTTTGCCCGGCATTGAATCAGCAGGCCGTTTTTGGTATACTGTTGGATAAACGAAAGATAAGGAAATGGGGAAGAAACATGGCTTCTTATACATTTGAAAATCACACATTCCGCATGGTAGACCGCACCGACGGCAAGGATATTAAGGTACCGTCCAACATGTACCCGCTCAACCGCGAAGCACAGCTGTTTACCACCGAAACTACCGATACCATCAGCGATGCCCATGTGCGGGAAATTGTGAACTGCATTGACGGCCGCATGAACAACACCTACCAGAATGCCGAACAGGTAGTACGCACCCTGAACGTGTACGGTATTCCGGCTGTGCAGTATGTGGGCTGGGTGTTTATGTCGGATTCTGCCCCCATGTACCAGTCCTTTGCTCTGGTCAAGGGTGACCACGGCGGCCCGGCCATTATTGACCTTTCGGTGGACCCGATCTGGCCCCAGTGGGAACAGGAAATGGCCCAGTACACCACCCCTGACGAGATGCGCGCCGCCTTTATTGAAAAGCAGTCAAAGCGCTGGGATGTGCCAAACACCGAGCGCTGCGTGTTTGGCCAGGTACCGGATTATATGGTGTATGTTGCCAGCATGTGCACCACCGACCAGGGCTTGAAGCTTTACCAGAAAGTCATGCGCGCCTTCCCTAAGCATCCCGCCAACCTGGAAGCCGAGCACGCACAGCGCGCCATGGTGGAGAGAGTGATGAAGGGGAAGATTTAAGTTAGGAGTTGGCGGCGGGGCAAAGGCCCGGCGTTTTGAGGCTATTTACCGGGACTATTTCAGTCTGCAGGTACGCAACGAGAAGCTCAAAAACATGCGAAACATTGGCAGTTATTATTATTACGACCCCGTTCATTGCAGAAACGGCGGATTTGATGCAGCTTTGGAATTTTCCGATGGGTATGATATCTTTGAAGTGAAATATTATAGCCAAGCCATGACTTTAAATGAGATTCATCATGAAGCGCAGCAGGTTGCAGCAATCAAAGAGCCGAACGTCCGCCATCTCGGTTTTATTGCAATCCATGGATTTGTTGTCCGGGAAGTCCCTTATCTGTACCTTGACGAAAATGACATTTTGTAAAATGATGCGAAATACCATTTAATCATTTTCTTTGTAACGCATCTCGAGTTTTTTGGTATATATCGCAACTGACGGTATTTATCGGAAAAAAGCGGAAGTTGTCGGAAGATGATTCGACCGACCTACGACGAAAAATGTTGAAAAAGAAGTCATTTTTAACGTCAGAACGTCGCAATTCGAACCCGTTTCGAAATGCCGAATTTTCGGGAAAAATGAGAGAAAAACAGGCATTTTTGGCACGTTGGAGAGAAAAACAGGAGAGAACAAAAAAGCTCAATTTTCCTTATTGTTATGGGCATTTATAAAAGTGTGTTGACTAAATTTTATGCAAATTCCCCCTTGCTTCAAAAATCAAACCGTCCCTGCCTGCTGTTGATGAGTTCGAATAATGGACGGTGATTCTAGTAGATTACAGTTACGACTTTGCAAAAATCAAGGCAAACTACCCTGAAAAAATCGGGCTGGAGCAGATGCGCGTCATCTGCCATATCAGCAAAAAGACAGCGCGTTACCTGCTGACAAGCGGGCTTGTTCCCTGCATAGATACCGGCAAGAAAACCCGCCAGTACACCATCAATACAAAAGATGTTATCACGTATCTTAAGGCAACACCGCACAATTCCCGCCTTACGGCTTAAGCACCGCTCCGGCGGCT
>OGYM01003068.1_pt1 | contig 10207 bp, 8 predicted proteins | sample 1576491 | NCBI WGS metagenome assembly OGYM01 (sample SAMEA3541515, study PRJEB24748) | human gut metagenome | biome: human gut; feature: human-associated habitat; material: faeces | place: China | collected 2012 | reverse complement strand
CAGGTCCGCCATTCCCTGTTAGGTTACCTCGGAGTGGTCGTGGATATCGACCCGGAATATTCGCTTGATGAACCGTCACCTGATGAGCTGGCGGTTAACGACGAACTTCGCGCCGCTCCCTGGTATCACGTGGTGATGGAAGATGATGAAGGCCAGCCTGTACATACCTATCTGGCTGAAGCCCAGTTAAGCAGTGAAACGCAAGATGAGCATCCCGAGCAACCCTCGATGGATGAACTGGCGCGCACTATTCGCAAACAGCTGCAAGCGCCGCGTCTGCGCAACTGATTCAACGTAAAATGCCCGATAGCGCGACGCTTATCGGGCTTACACGCTATGTCTGAGCCCTTATTTCGCCAGCCCTAAACGCGGAATCTCTATTGCCGGACAGCGATCCATCACGACTTTCAATCCCGCATTTCGCGCCAGCACGGCGGCCTGCTCATTAATTACGCCCAGTTGCATCCATAAGGTCCTCGCGCCAATGGCGATAGCTTCCTGCGCGACGCCCCATGCGGCTTCTGAATTACGGAAGACATCAACCATATCGACCCTTTCCGGTATGTCCGTCAGCTTCGCATAGCCTTTCTGCCCCAACAACGTGGTTCCGGCCACCTTCGGCGAGACAGGAATAACGTGGTAGCCCTGGTCGAGTAAATATTTCATCACACGGTAACTTGGGCGCTCGGGCTTATCACTTGCCCCCACCAGCGCGATGGTACGCGTGGACGTCAAAATGCCAGCGATATCGGTCTCTTTCATCATCTTTCTCCAGGCTGTTTTGCAAAGTGTACGACAAACCTGACATTGCAACCATTCATCCCATACGGACGTATGAGAGCAAAAGCTAAAAATATGTCTATATGTTAGTAAACATGATTAGCGAAAAATTTTGATACATTATTAACCGGGCGGTTTTTGGACAGGAGAACCCTATGAAAACCGGCATTATAACCATGTTATTCGTTCTGTATTTGCCGGTAACCGCCTTTGCCACGACCCTTCGTCTTTCAAATGACATTGACCTTTTAGTGTTAGACGGCAAAAAAGTCTCCAGTTCATTGCTGCGCGGCGCGGACAGCATCGAACTGGACAATGGCCCGCATCAGCTTGTGTTTCGCGTTGAGAAAACCATTCGCCTGTCCAGCCACGAGGAACGACTCTACATTTCTCCCCCGCTGGTGATCAGCTTTAACACGCAACTCATCAGCCAGGTCAATTTTCATCTTCCGCATCTGGAAACCGAACGAGAAGCCGCGCATTTTTCCACCACGCCGCGTCTGGAACTGCTGGACGGCGACGCAATGCCTATTCCGGTCAAACTGGATATTCTGGCAATCACCTCGACCGCCAAAATCATTGATTACGAAACCGAAACCGAGCGCTACAACAAAGCCGATAAACGCGCCTCCTTGCCGCAGTTCGCCACGATGATGGCCGATGACAGCACGCTGCTTTCCGGGATCTCTGAGCTGGACGCCGTTCCGCCACAGTCTCAGGCGCTCACGGAGCAACGACTCAAATACTGGTTCAAACAAGCCGATCCGCAAACGCGTAATAACTTCCTGCAATGGGCGGAAAAACAACCGCCCTCCTGACATTTTATGTCGACGCTGGCGAGTATGACGAGTCGGCGCGCATTTTTTTCGTCTTTCTCTTGCAGCGTCAAGCGCTTCCAGTACTCTGTAGCAAGGTTAACTACGGAATTGAACTATGGAACTGACGACTCGCACCTTGCCTGCGCGCAAACACATTGCTCTGGTGGCGCACGACCACTGCAAACAGATGTTAATGAGCTGGGTGGAACGCCACCAGCCGCTGCTGGAAAAGCACGAGCTTTATGCCACAGGCACAACCGGAAACTTAATTCAACGCGCCACGGGTATGAACGTTAACGCGATGCTGAGCGGCCCGATGGGCGGCGATCAGCAGGTCGGCGCCCTGATCTCTGAAGGGAAGATTGATGTGCTGATTTTCTTCTGGGACCCGCTCAATGCCGTTCCGCACGATCCAGATGTGAAGGCGCTCCTGCGTCTGGCTACGGTGTGGAACATTCCGGTCGCCACCAACGCGTCTACGGCTGACTTTATTGTCCAGTCTCCCCATTTTAACGATGCCGTGGATATCCTGATCCCGGATTATCAACGTTACCTGGCTGAACGCCTGAAATAACGCTCCCACAGGCGGCACAAGCCGCCTGCTCTTAAGGCTTCCTCGCCACCGGCACATCCAGATGCTTAAGATCGTCCACAAAGCGCGACGGATTCTCTTTGTTAAATAACAACCAGACCCGATGCCGGGCGCGCGTCAGCGCCACATACAGCAGTCGCCGCTCTTCCGCATCCGGGAAATCCTCCACCTGCGGCAGTAATGCTTCTTCCATAATCGACTCGCGCGCAGGCGCCGGGAAACCATCACTGCCTTCCTGTAGCCCGACAATAATCACATAGTCAGCCTGCTGGCCCTTACTGGCATGGATGGTCATAAAATCCAGTTGCAGCTTAGGCCAGCGGGTCGCCGCTTTTTCAAGACTGGCTGGCTTCAGATGGTGGTAGCGCGCCAGCACCAGAATGCGCTCATCCTCTTTCGCATATCCTGAAAGCTTATCCAGCAAGGCATCCAGCTGGTTTTCATCCAGTAACGTTACCGCTTTCTTATCGCCCGCCGTCAGACTGTTAAGCGGCTTTTTGAGCTGATGCGGATTTTGTTGGATAAAACGATTGGCGATTTCGCCAATGCGCCCGTTAAAACGGTAGGTTGTATCGAGGTCACAGCGATCGCCCTCGCCAAAAGAGTGATGAAACGCGGTCGTTAAAGAGAGCTGCGCCCCACTGAAACGGTAAATCGCCTGCCAGTCATCGCCAACGGCAAACAGCGTGGTATGCGAATTTTGTTTGCGCAGCGCCGCCAGCAACGCCGCACGCTGCGGGGAGATATCCTGAAATTCGTCCACCAGAATATGTTTCCAGGGACTGATAAAACGCCCCTTTTCCAGGATAACGATCGCCTGGTGGATAAGCCCGGAGAAATCGACGGCGTTCTCCTCTTTCAGCGCGCCTTTCCACGCTTTCAGCAACGGCGCCATCAATTTGATGCGCTTACTGAACAGATCGCGAATCTCCTCAGGCGCACTGGCGATCATCTCAGACTGAGCGCCGCCATGCATTCGCATCAGGCTCACCCAACGGTCCAGCCGGGAGGCCAGACGGCGCTGTAGCTTTTCATCATCCCAGAAATTGCCCTCAGGCAGCGGCCATTGCATTTCCTCTTCCAGCCACTGCCGCCACCCTTTCGCCTGCGCTTTTTTCTCGCTGCACTGCTGACGCCAGGTTTTGATAAACAGTTTATGTCTCGCGGCAGCGTCGTTTTCCAGTTTGCTGATGGTCGGGACTTTCTTACTCCCCTGCTGAATGATATGCAGCGCCAGGGCGTGGAACGTACGGGCGGCGATCGCGTCCGTATGCAATCTTTCACGAATGCGTTCGTCCATCTCTTCTGCGGCCTTGCGGCCAAAGGCCAGCAGCAGAATTTGCTCAGCCGCCGCTTCTCCCCTGGCTAACAGCCAGCCTGCGCGCGCGACCAGCACAGACGTCTTACCGCTCCCGGCTCCCGCAAGCACCAGCAAAGAATGTTCACCATTGACCACGGCTCTGGCCTGCGCCGGATTCAGCGGCGAGGACTCAATGTTCTGGAAGAAGTCGGCATATTCCGTCAGCATCACCTCGGTATAGGCCTGATTATGCTGCTGGCGGCATCCCTCGATATCGTTCAACCATGCCAGACAGCTACGCCAGGCATCGCGGCAGTTCTCAAACTCCTCCAGGCGATTAACCGGCAGCGGTAATGCAGCAAAAGCGCGGCGAATGTGTTGCTGTAATCCTGACGTTTGCTCGCGCGTTAACCACCGTTTTTCTCCGGTTCGCTCGGCAATAAGATCCCGTTGTTCCTGTAAAACCCGGGCCGCCACCTCGCTCATCTCCTGGCTCCAGCGCTGCCAGTGCGCATCCAGGTAGTGATGAAAACGCTGCGTCTCTGCCCATTCAGTACCGTGCAGACGCACCACTTTGTCATCCGGGAGGACAAACTCAAGCTCCCCCCACACCAGTCCCCGTTTACAATGAATAGCCAGTAACTGATTGAATGGAATAAGATACTCGTGGCGATCGCCCGAGACTTTAATACCGGCATTGAGAATAACGGCCCGATCGTACGGGTGTTGCGCCAGACGTTTTCCAAGAGAAGTTGCTTTCAGTTCCATGACTCAGCGAATCCAGACGAAGAGTATTTCTTGTCAGTGTAACCGCCAGAGAAAACGTGCTCCAGCCCAAAAAAACGTTACAATTGCCTGCAATCACAGAAAACCAGAGTTAGCCGAGGGTTTATGCGTACTGTTCTGAATATTTTAAATTTTGTATTGGGTGGTTTTGCCACCACTCTGGCCTGGCTGCTGGCGACGCTCGTCAGCATCGTGCTCATTTTCACATTACCGTTAACCCGCTCATGCTGGGAGATTACAAAACTTTCGCTGCTTCCCTACGGCAATGAGGCCGTTCATGTTGACGAGCTGAACCCGGCAGGGAAAAGCACGCTGTTGAATACCGGCGGTACGGTACTCAACGTTTTCTGGCTGATCGTCTTTGGCTGGTGGCTCTGCCTGATGCACATCGCCTCCGGCATTGCGCAATGCATTACGATCATCGGCATTCCCGTCGGCATCGCGAATTTTAAAATCGCCGCCATTGCGCTCTGGCCGGTAGGGCGTCGCGTGGTTTCCGTAGAGACAGCTCGCGCGGCGCGTGAAGCCAGTGCGCGTCGCCGCTTTGAGTAATCAGGACTGATGGCCTTTATGTTAAGTCCCTTGCTCAAACGCTATACCTGGAACAGCACCTGGCTGTATTACGTTCGCATTTTTATCGCGCTATGCGGCACAACGGCCCTGCCCTGGTGGTTGGGCGATGTCAAACTCACCATACCGTTAACGCTCGGTATGGTCGCCGCCGCCCTGACCGATCTGGATGATCGTCTCACCGGACGTCTGCGCAATTTAATCATCACATTAATCTGTTTTTTTATCGCCTCCGCTTCCGTGGAACTGCTCTTTCCCTGGCCGTGGCTGTTCGCGATTGGATTAACGCTCTCTACCAGCGGATTCATTCTGCTCGGCGGTTTAGGGCAGCGTTACGCCACCATTGCTTTCGGGGCGCTGCTTATCGCTATTTACACGATGCTGGGCACCTCGCTTTACGACCAGTGGTATCAACAGCCCATTCTGCTCCTTGCTGGCGCCGTATGGTACAATCTGCTGACGCTGACCGGGCATCTGCTCTTCCCGATTCGCCCCCTACAGGATAATCTGGCGCGCAGCTACGAACAGCTTGCACGCTACCTGGAGTTAAAGTCGCGCTTGTTTGACCCGGATATCGAGGATGAAAGCCAGGCGCCGCTGTATGATTTAGCGCTGGCCAACGGACAACTGATGGCGACGCTGAATCAGACGAAAGTCTCTCTTCTTACCCGCTTACGCGGCGACCGGGGGCAACGGGGAACCCGTCGCACGCTGCACTACTATTTTGTCGCGCAGGATATTCACGAGCGTGCAAGCTCATCGCATATTCAGTATCAGACGTTGCGCGATCATTTCCGCCACAGCGACGTGATGTTCCGTTTCCAGCGCCTGATGTCGATGCAGGGGCAAGCCTGTATGCAGCTCTCACGCTGTATATTACTGCGTACGCCTTATCAGCATGATCCACACTTTGAGCGCGCGTTTACCCATATTGATGCGGCGCTCGAACGTATGCGCGCCGCTGGAGCATCCGCTGACTTACTCAAAACACTGGGCTTTTTGTTGTCCAATCTGCGGGCGATTGATGCGCAACTGGCGACGATTGAATCCGAGCAGGCGCAGGCAATGCCGCGTAGCGAATCAGAAAACCTGCTTGCCGACGACAGCCCTCACGGATTCAGTGATATCTGGCTACGCCTGAGCCGTAACTTCACTCCCGATTCAGCGCTATTTCGCCACGCGGTGCGTATGTCGCTGGTGCTCTGCGTCGGTTACGCGCTGATCCAGATTACCGGCATGACTCACGGTTACTGGATCCTGCTCACCAGCCTGTTCGTCTGCCAGCCGAACTATAACGCCACGCGGCACCGGCTGGCGCTGAGGGTCATCGGGACGCTGGTCGGCGTCGCCATTGGTATACCAATCTTGTGGTTTGTCCCCTCGCTTGAAGGCCAGTTGATACTGCTGGTTATCACCGGCGTACTGTTTTTTGCTTTTCGAAACGTACAGTATGCCCATGCGACGATGTTCATCACCCTGCTGGTGCTACTCTGTTTTAACCTGCTGGGTGAAGGCTTCGAAGTTGCCTTGCCGCGCGTGATCGATACGCTGATCGGCTGTGCGATCGCGTGGGCCGCCGTCAGCTTTATCTGGCCCGACTGGCGCTTTCGTAACCTGCCGTGCGTCCTGCAACGGGCCACGGATGCGAACTGCCGCTACCTGGACGCGATCCTTGAGCAGTATCATCAGGGGCGGGATAACCGGCTGGCCTACCGCATTGCCCGCCGTGACGCCCACAACCGCGATGCCGAGCTGGCCTCGGTGGTGTCGAATATGTCCAGCGAACCCGACGTCACTGCCGAAACTCGTGAGGCTGCGTTCCGGTTACTCTGCCTCAATCATACCTTTACCAGCTATATCTCTGCTCTGGGCGCGCATCGCGAACAGCTCACCAACCCGGATGTCCTGGCGCTGCTGGATGATGCAGTGTGTTATGTCGATGATGCGCTTCACCATCAACCCGCCGATGAACAGCGCGTTCACCAGGAGCTGGCAAGCCTGAAAGAGCGGATTCAGCACCTGGAGCCAAAACCAGACAGTAAAGAACCCCTGGTGGTGCAACAAGTCGGCCTGCTCATTGCATTACTGCCTGAGATTGGTCGTTTACAGCGGCAAATCACGCCGTCGCCTTCTGGTGCTCCGGCGTAAGCGACTGCGCCCACTCAGCAAGCTCCTGGCGGCGCACCGCCGGGAGCGCCGCTTCATGTACGCCAGCAATCGCCCCTTCTAACGCATAGAGAGTTTTCACCGTCAGCAGCTTATTGCTCTCTCTTAGCCGCAGCCAACACATTTTTGCGCCGAGTATTCGCAATGTGTTTTCATCATTAATTCCGGCCTCATGCAGAAGGTTCTCCAGATGAAACGTTACGTTTGGCAGATTCTTCAATCGACGTTGTGAAAAACGGGTACGTTTTTCTTTTATGGCTGCATCCAGCGAATACTGCGATAAAAGCACCAGCTGTTGTTGATCGCGCCATAAGCTTTCATCCACCCGGTAATAATTCAACATAACGGGACGGCCACGTTTCATAAATGTTAACCAGACAGGGGAATGCTTCACGCAGTACGCGACGCTTTGCTCACAGGCGCGCAGGTATAGCTCTCCCTCAGCCACCATCGCAAACACCGTATCCTCGATTGTCAGGCTGTAGCTACCAAACAGCGAACGATAGTGAACCGTGCCCAGAGAGGCTAAATATTCTTGTGATTTATAGATCTTGTCATAGGAACGTAATTTCATAAAATCCCTTTTAAATCATAAAGTAAAAGAATGATTTGCAGTAACAGATCCGTTAATGACGAAAATAGGCAACTTATTCTCAGTGAGCAAGATGAATTTCATTTTTACGGCGACAACAGATAAAAATTGCGAGTCTGTTTCCGAAAATAGGGTTGATCTTTATTGGCGGCAGGGTTACTGTATATCCATACAGTAACTCACAGGGCTGGATTGATTATGTACACTTCAGGCTATGCAAATCGTTCTTCGTTGTTCTCTTCCACTGCGGGCAGCATTGCGCGCGTCTCTTCAGAGAACACCACCGCCGGGCTTATTAGCGAAGTGGTCTATCGCGAGGACCAGCCCATGATGACGCAATTACTGCTTTTACCGCTGCTGCAACAGTTAGGTCAGCAATCACGCTGGCAACTCTGGCTGACGCCGCAACAAAAGCTGAGCCGGGAATGGGTTCAATCTGCGGGGCTGCCTTTAACAAAAGTGATGCAGATTAGCCAACTTTCTCCATGCCATACGCTGGAGTCGATGATTCGCGCATTGCGGACGGGCAACTACAGCGTCGTTATCGGTTGGCTGGCGGATGAGCTCAGCGAAGAAGAACACACCCGGCTTGCGCAAGCGGCAGATGAGGGAAATGCGATGGGATTTATCATGCGTCCTGTGAGCGCACACGCTCATGCCACGAGACACCATTCCGGGCTAAAAATTCACTCAAATTTATATCATTGAGTGAAATTAGGATTTATCCTGGAATTTTTTTTCTGCTCTTTCATCTGCTCTGAAGCTTAATACTTTTTGTGTGTGAATGCTTGTCAGAAGCGGTTTCCGCGATTTTCGCTGAGCGATTTCTCAGCAGGAAATGTTAAATATTATGTATACAAGCCTTTTTTTTTCATATGCCTGACGGAGTTCACACTTGTAAGTTTTCAACTACGTTGTAGACTTTACATCGCCAGGGGTGCTCGGCATAAGCCGAAGATATCGGTAGAGTTAATATTGAGCAGATCCCCCGGTGAAGGATTTAACCGTGTTATCTCGTTGGAGATATTCATGGCGTATTTTGGATGATAACGAGGCGCAAAAAATGAAAAAGACAGCTATCGCGATTGCAGTGGCACTGGCTGGTTTCGCTACCGTAGCGCAGGCCGCTCCGAAAGATAACACCTGGTACACTGGTGCCAAACTGGGCTGGTCTCAGTTCCATGATGTTGGCAACAACCAGATCGACAACAACGGCCCGACCCATGAAAGCCAACTGGGTGCCGGTGCGTTCGGTGGTTATCAGGTAAACCCGTACGTTGGTTTTGAAATGGGTTACGACTGGTTAGGTCGTATGCCATACAAAGGCAACACTCAAAACGGTGCATTCAAAGCTCAGGGCGTTCAGCTGACTGCTAAACTGGGTTATCCGATCACTGACGATCTGGATGTCTACACCCGTCTGGGTGGTATGGTTTGGCGCGCAGACGCTCAGAACAACACTGGCTTCAAAGATCACGATACCGGTGTTTCCCCAGTATTCGCTGGTGGCGTAGAGTACGCTGTAACGCGTGACATCGCTACCCGTCTGGAATACCAGTGGACTAACAACATCGGCGACGCAAACACCGTTGGCGGTCGTCCAGATAACGGCCTGCTGAGCGTTGGTGTTTCCTACCGTTTCGGCCAGCAGGAAGAAGCAGCTCCGGTTGCTCCAGCTCCGGCACCGGCTCCAGAAGTACAGACCAAGCACTTCACTCTGAAGTCTGACGTTCTGTTCAACTTCAACAAAGCAACGCTGAAACCAGAAGGCCAGCAGGCTCTGGATCAGATGTACAGCCAGCTGAGCAACCTGGATCCGAAAGACGGTTCCGTAGTTGTTCTGGGTTACACTGACCGCATCGGTTCTGACGCTTACAACCAGGGTCTGTCCGAGCGCCGTGCTCAGTCTGTTGTTGATTACCTGATCTCCAAAGGTATCCCGGCTGACAAAATCTCCGCACGCGGTATGGGCGAATCCAACCCGGTTACTGGCAACACCTGTGACAACGTGAAACAGCGTGCTGCACTGATCGACTGCCTGGCTCCGGATCGTCGCGTAGAGATCGAAGTTAAAGGCATCAAAGACGTTGTAACTCAGCCGCAGGCTTAAGTTCTCGTCTGGTAGAAAAACCCCGCAGCTGCGGGGTTTTTTTCGCCTTTAGTAAATTGAACTGACTTCGTCAGTTATTCCTTACCCAGCAATGCCTGCAGATCATGCTTCAAAGAAGACATTTTATTCGCGTATTTCTCTTTGTTTTCCGCATCTTCAATCAGCTGAACAATCGTTTCAGAAAGCGTTTTACCGCGACGCTGCGCAAGACCAGCCAGACGTTGCCAGACAATAAATTCCAGATCGATCGATTTTTTGCGCGTATGCTGGTGTTCCGCATTAAAATGGCGCTTCCGTCTGGCCCGAATGGTTTGCTTCATGCGATTGACCAGTTCCGGATTCATATGCTTGTCAATCCAGCCATTTACCAGCACGGGTTCATTTTCCAGCGAGAGCAACACATCGACGGCTTCCTGGGCGGCACTGGCTTCTATGTAACGGGTGATTAACTCCCCTTCGCGATGCTTCTTCACCAGATACTTCCATTTCCAAC
>OGYM01003060.1_pt1 | contig 10232 bp, 6 predicted proteins | sample 1576491 | NCBI WGS metagenome assembly OGYM01 (sample SAMEA3541515, study PRJEB24748) | human gut metagenome | biome: human gut; feature: human-associated habitat; material: faeces | place: China | collected 2012 | reverse complement strand
GAACGAAGCATTGAAAGCAAAATCGAGTTTCCACTTATCGCGAGTTAACGGGTATAACATATGTTACATCATATAGCAAAAATGTTTCATGAAACAATTTTGTCACACGACGCAACATTTTTACAAATCTGTGTATAAGCACCTTACACGCTGCCGATACAACAGATTTGTTTCATAGGGCATTTCTTTATGTTTCAATTCTACAGCTAACGCTTATCAAATATGATTCAGCCAGCCTCTTCAAAAAATAGACTTCTATTCTATCTACTGCAATCTATACACATTCATTGATTTAACAATATAGCTTCCTTTATCTGAACTAAAAACCATTCTATTGTATGGTTCTGCAGGGAAAACCAGATTAGTCATCACATATTCCCCATCTTCACCAAAAACCTCAACACTGGAACGGTCAATAAATAAACGAAGATGTATTTGATCTGTATTCCTAACAGGAGCAACAGTCACAGCAGGAAAATCACGGCTGAAACCAACAATACCACTAGCACTACGGTCCATAACAAACTGCTTACGTACTACATCGTAATACATGGCTACTTTTTCACCTTTCTCATTCATCAGAGAAAAATCAATTTTAGATGTACCTTTGTTTTCGCCAAAGCGATCGAAATCGCTCTGGGCGATGCCGGGACCTACCTGCAATCCGGGGACACCCTCTGTTCGAGCCGCAGCAAGGGCCTGATGGATATGGCGGGTTCGGAACTCGAATTTTTCAAGCAGAAGATGTCGCAGGTCGTGGGGGATTTGAGCCGCACGATGGATAACCTGAATCTGATTATGGAGCAGAACGCCGCGAATATCGAAGGTACGATGTCGCACCTGAATTCGATTACGGGCAGCGTAAACGGTATGTTGCTGTCGCAGCGTGCGAATCTGGAGAGCGCCGTAGCGAATTTGACCCGTTTTTCGGAGATGCTCGGCGAGAACTCTCCGCGTATGGACAGTATTATCCTGAATTTAAGCAATTTTACCGACCAAATACAGCGTGAGAATCTGGCCGGGGCGCTCGATTCGACTCTGATGAACCTCAATGCGATCTTGGCCCGTGTCAATGCCGGGGAGGGGACTGTCGGGCAGCTCGTCAGCGATCCCCGTCTGTACGAATCGCTCAACGAGGCGACTGCGAACTTGGCGTCGCTGCTGGCCAACTTGCAGGCCCATCCTGCTCGTTACGTCCATTTCTCGCTGTTCGGCCGCGATCCCGAAAAGGCCGACCGCAAGCAGCAGAAAAAAGAGGCGAAACATGCCCGGCGCGATTCGCTCAAGGCCCTGAAAGCGGCCCGATAGTTTCGAATGTTTTCTCTGTGCGATGATCTATCCGGCGAACTTTGAACAGAAAGTCGGTTTCGACCGGCTGCGTGAGCAGGTCGCGGCGCTGTGTACGATTCGCGGCGGCCGGGAAAGGTTGTGCGCCGAACAATTCAGCACTTCGCAGGCCGATGTCGAGCGGCGGCTGGCGCTGGCGGACGAGATGCGCCGTCTGCTGGAGATGGAACGGGACTTTCCGGACGACGAGTTCGTCGATGTCGATTATATCCTTTCCAAACTGAAGATCGAAGGCAGTTTCCTCGAAGTCGAGGAGGTCGTGTTGCTGCGCCGGGCGCTGGCTTCGGCGGGGGCGATCGCCGGTTTTATCCTGGGGCGCGGTGAGGAGCTATATCCCGAACTGCGGCTCCGCAGCCGGGGGATCGAGGCTTTCCCGGAGATCGTTCGGGCGATCGACGGTATCGTCGATCAGTACGGCAAGATCCGGGACGACGCTTCGCCGGAGTTGCAGCAGATCCGGCGGATGATCCGCGAGCGGGAGGGGCAGGCCGCCAAACGCCTGCAGCAGGTGTTGTCGAATGCCAAGAAAGCCGGTATCGTGGAGGCCGACGCGATGCTCTCGATCCGCGACGGCCGGGCGGTGATTCCGGTCGCAGCGGCCAATAAACGCAAGTTGCAGGGTTTCATCCACGACGAATCGGCCACGGGCAAGACCTTCTACGTCGAGCCGGTCGAGGTCGTCGAAATCAATAACGAACTCAAGGAGCTGGAGTACGCCGAGCGGCGCGAGATCGTGCGGATCCTCTCGGCCTTCACCGACTCGATTCGCCCCGAAGCGGATCGGATCGCGCTGATTGGCGACTATCTTTCGGATCTGGATATGATCCGTGCCAAAGCCCGCTGGGCCGTTGCCAACGGAGCGGTGAAGCCGATCGTTTCGACGGACGACCGGCTGGTGCTGCGCAATGCGCGGCATCCCTTGTTGCAGCAGACGCTCCGGGCGCAGGGCAAGCAGGTGGTGCCGCTCGATCTGCAACTCGACAAACGGCGTCATATCCTGGTGATTTCGGGGCCGAATGCCGGCGGCAAGTCGGTGTGTCTGAAAACTACGGGCATCATCCAATATATGTTCCAGTGCGGATTCCTGGTTCCGGCATCGGAGAATTCGGAGCTGCCCCTGTTCCGCAACCTAATGATCGACATCGGGGACGAGCAGTCGATCGACGACGATCTTTCGACCTATTCGTCGCACCTGCTCAATATGAAGAACATGCTCGCCGGAGCTTCGAACCGGACGCTGGTGCTTATCGACGAGTTCGGTTCGGGTACGGAGCCTATCATCGGCGGGGCGATCGCGGAGTCGATCCTCGAACGGCTCCGCAGTAAAGGCTGTTACGGGGTGATTACGACCCACTATGCCAACATTAAGTATTATGCGTCGAACACCGAGGGAATCGCCAACGGAGCGATGATGTTCGACGTGCAGAATATCCGGCCGCTGTTTCGGCTCGAGATCGGCAAGCCGGGCAGTTCGTTCGCGGTGGAGATCGCCCGCAAGATCGGGTTGCCGGAGGATATTATCCGCGATGCGGGCGAAAAGGCCGGCAGCGATCATATCAACCTCGAGAAACAGTTGCGTGAAATCGCCCGTGACAAACATTACTGGGAGCAGAAGCGCGACCGCATCCGGATCGCCGACCGCAAGGTCGAGGAGCTGGAACAGACCTATGCCGACCAGCTTTCGCGCATCCGGCAGGAGCGCTCGGAAATCTTGAAAAAGGCCAAGGAGGAGGCGCAGCGGATGATCGCCGACGCCAACCGTCAGATTGAGAATACGATTCGGACGATCCGCGAAGCGCAGGCCGAGAAGGAGCTTACCCAGTTGGCCCGTAAGGAGTTGAACGATTTTCGGGACAGGGTGGAGAGGACGGATGCAGCGGATGCGGCGCACGACGAACGGGTGGCCCGCGAAATGGAGAAACTCGAACGCCGCCGCCAGCGTCGTGCCGAGCGCAGACAGCAGGCCGGCGAGACTCCGGAGGTCGCACAGCCTGCCGTGCCGGAGAAACCCCGCGAGGCGGAGGTCGGCTCGAAGGTGAAGATCGCCGGGCAGGACATTCCCGGCGTGGTGCTTTCGATCAAGGGCCGGAAGGCGCAGGTGGCATTCGGACAGATTCTTACGACGGTGGATAGAAGTTCGCTCGTCGTGATCTCGGGCGCCGAATTCAAGCAGGCGACCAGGCCCGTGCAGCCGCGCACGGTGGTATCGGTCGATGTGTCGGCCCGCAAGCTCAATTTCAAGGATCATATCGATGTGCGGGGCCTGCGTGCCGCCGAAGCATTGGAGGAGGTGCGGGATTTTATCGACGACGCGATCATGGTTGGCGTCGGTACGGTCACGATCCTGCACGGCAAGGGGACGGGGGCGCTCAAGGAGGAGATCCGCCGTTATCTGCGCACGGTGCCGGAGGTCGAACGGGCTGCGGACGAACACGCCGACCGGGGCGGAGCGGGGATTACGGTGGTGACTCTGCGTATGGATTGACGGCAGTTATGTAAAGGAAAGATACGACATGAAATACATGTTATCGGAAATCGCCCGCATTTGCGGGGGCGAACTCATCGGGGAGGATTTGCCGGTGGCACGGGTGCTTACCGACAGCCGCAACTGTTCGTTCGGCGAGGAGCCGCTGTTCGTGGCCATGAAAGGTACCAATCACGACTCCCACGCCTTTATTGGCGAGATGGTTCGCCGGGATGTGAAGGCATTTCTTGCGGAGCGGAAGACGCAACTTCCGGCCGGTTGCGGCTGCGTGGTGGTTCCGAGCGCCATCGCTGCCCTCCAACAGCTTGCGGCCCATCACCGGACTCGGTTCAAGGGGCGCGTGGTCGGTATCACGGGTTCGAACGGGAAGACCGTGGTCAAGGAATGGATCGCCCAGCAGATTCCTGCCGGCGTCAAATATTTCCGGTCGCCGAAAAGTTATAATTCGCAGTTGGGCGTGGCGCTCTCGCTGCTGATGATCGAAGGGGACGAGGAGTTGGCGTTGATCGAAGCGGGGATCTCCTGTCCCGGGGAGATGGTGCGTCTGGAGCGGATGATCCGCCCCGATACGGTGATTTTCACTTCGATCGGCGAGGCGCACCAGGAAAATTTCACCTCGCTCGAGGAGAAGAGTGCCGAAAAGTTGGTGTTGGCGAAGGGAGCGCGAACCATTATTTATCATGGTGGCTCCTCCCTGCTCGAACGGATGATCCGCACGTTATACGGCGGCCGGCAGTTGCAGGACGCTGCGGAATATCCGCTGCCGGAGCAGTTGCCCGCAGGGGTTCTGGAGAGCGGGGCCGGGCGTGTCGATGCCCAGTTGGTCGGGGCGTTCTGTCGGGTGATGGGCTTTCCCGACCCCGATTTCGGCCGGATTCGGCCCGTGGCGATGCGCCTCGAGTTGAAGGAGGGAATCAACGGTTCGCTGCTGATCGACGACGCTTACAATTCGGACATCAACTCCCTCTCCATTGCGCTCGACTACCTGCATAATATGGCCGCCGGCCGTCCCATGACACTTATTCTTTCGGATATCGAGCAGAGCGGCGTCGAGGACGGAGTGCTTTACGGCGAAGTGGCCCGTCTGGTGGCCGCCGCCGGAGTGAGCCGTCTGATCGGCGTGGGAGACCGTATTCGAAATGCCGGGGCGAATTTCGCCTGCGACAGCGCCTTTTACCGCACGACCGACGAGCTGCTGCGCAACCTGCGCCGCGACGATGTGGCCGGGCGCGTGGTGCTCATCAAGGGCAGCCGTGACAGCCACTTCGAGCGGGTGAGTCATGCGCTCGAACGCAAGAGCCATACGACGGTATTGGAGGTCGATCTCGATGCCATGATCCACAACCTGAATTATTTCCGTGCGCGGCTCCGTCCCGGGGTGCGGCTCGTGGCGATGGTCAAGGCGGCCAGCTACGGCGCCGGGGATTTCGAGGTGGCCCAGATGCTCCAGCATCAGGGGGTCAATTACCTGGCCGTAGCTTTCGCCGACGAAGGGGTGCTGCTCCGCGAGCGGGGAATTAGAATGCCGATCGTCGTTCTGAATGCCGACGAGGGCAGTTTCGATCTGATGGTCGCTCACCGGCTGGAGCCCGAAATATACAATTTCCGTTCGCTGGCGTTTTTTTCGAAAGCCGTCGAACGGGTCGGAGAGGAGAGTTACCCGATCCATATCAAGCTCGATACGGGCATGCACCGGTTGGGTTTTATGGAAGGGGAGTTGGATATGCTGACCGAAACGCTGGGCGAAACTCCGTCGGTGAAGGTCGCTACGATCTTTTCGCACCTGAACTGTTCCGATATGCCCCAGGAGGATCGTTATACGCGGGAGCAGATCGCCCGTTTCGACCGTATGAGCGGCCGTCTGGCTGCGGCGCTTCCCTATCCGGTGCTTCGCCATACGGCCAATTCGGCGGCGATCGAGCGTTTCCCCGAGGCGCAGTTCGACATGTGCCGTCTGGGGTTGGGACTTTACGGTTTCGGCTTCGAGCATAACGACGAGCTGAAACCCGTTTCGACGCTCAAAAGCCGTATCGTGCAGCTCAAGCACCTGTCGGCGGGCGAAGCCGTCGGTTACGGCCGGGCGGGGAAGCTGACGCGTGACAGCGTGACGGCCACCGTGCCGATGGGGTATGCCGACGGACTGGACCGTCATCTGGGGTGCGGCCGGTGGTCGATGCTGGTCGCGGGGCGGCCCGCGCCGATCGTGGGCCGCGTCTGCATGGACAGTTGTATGATCGACGTGACCGACATTCCCGGCGTGGAGGAGGGGGACGAGGTGGTGATCTTCTCCGCGGTGCCGGGCAATACGCCCGAAGATATGGCCCGCGTACTCGATACGATCCCTTACGAGGTGATGACCTCCGTGTCGGGCCGTGTGAAACGGATTTACAGCAAAGAGTAAAAAAGAGAATCCCGACGGAGCCGGATGCCGGGGCGGTGGCAGAGGCGGGGTTTTCGATAAATGGAATGAAGATATGTCGCAGGAACGAAAACCGGGACAGCCGGGTACGCTTTACCTGATTCCGTGTCCGATCGCCGAGGATACGCCCGTGTGGGACGTGCTGCCGGCGGCGAACCGGGCCGTGATCGACTCGCTGGATTATTTCATCGTGGAGAATGTCCGCTCGGCGCGGCGTTTTCTGTCGAAGGCGGGCTTCGGCCGTCCGATCGACAGCCTGGAGTTCCGGGAGCTGAACGAGCATACGACCGATGCCCGGGCTGTGGACGAGATGGTGCGTCCGATTCTTGCGGGGCGTTCTGCCGGAGTGATCTCCGAGGCGGGTGTGCCGGGAGTGGCCGATCCCGGGGCCCTGGCGGTGGCCCGGTGTCACCGGCTCGGAATCCGCGTGGTGCCTTTGATCGGTCCTTCGTCGATCATCCTGGCAGTGATGGCGTCGGGGTTGAACGGACAGTCGTTCGCCTTCAACGGCTATCTGCCGGTCAAACCGCCCGAACGGGCCCGGGCGATCCGGACGCTGGAACGGCGTGCGACCGGCGAGAGGCAGTCGCAGGTTTTTATCGAGGCTCCTTACCGGAATGCGAAGCTGCTCGGGCAGTTGCTCGAGGTATGCGCCCCCGATACGCGGCTTACGCTGGCCGTCGATATTACCTCGCCGCAGGAGTATATCCGCACGCTGACGGTTCGTGAGTGGCGCTCGGCCCTGCTGCCGGAAATGGATAAACGGCCTGCAATTTTCATTTTGGGCTGATGCTTCTGCCGGTTGGTATATATTTTGGACAATAGAGGAGTGGAAAATCAAATAATACATCAGATATGGACAAGGAAAAGGTTTATAATGAAGCGGTTGGCGGCGACGAAGGCTTCGCGGCGGGCGATGGGTATCCCTCCTGCGACGGGGAGCCGTGTGCCAATGTGACAGATGAAAGCTCTGCCGATGCTGACACAATGGCAGGGGATAGGAATACACCGAAAGCGGCTTCGGAGGAGTTGCCTTCGCGCGACTGGGAGGCGGAGATTGCGGAGTGGCAGGACAAGTACCTGCGTTTGCAGGCCGAGTTCGACAATTTCCGCAAGCGCACGCTGCGGGAGAAGATGGAGCTGGTGCAGAGCGGAAGCGCCGAGTGCGTGAAGAATTTTCTGCCTCTGATGGACGATTTGCAGCGGGCGCTGGAAGCGATCGAGAAGAGCAATGACCTGGAGGCGCTTCGTGAGGGTGTGAAATTGATCGCACAGAAGTTCAGGGAAACGCTCAAGAAACAGAATGTGAAGGAGATCGAGGCGCTCGGACTGGAGTTGGATACCGATCACCACGAGGCGGTTGCCCGTTTCGATGCCGGGAAGGAGAAGAAGGGCAAGATCGTCGATGTGGTACAGCCCGGTTACAAGATGGGCGACAAGGTGTTGCGTTTTGCGAAAGTGGTCGTCGGAGAGTAACGGGCGTTTTCGTTTAACGGGCGCGGAGTTGCTCCGTCGCGCACTATTGTGCCGAGCGTAGAGTGTGAAAATACGACTATTGAAAAAGAATATTGAGCCGGAATCGAAGTCCGGCATTCGAATACTATGGCAGAAAAGAGAGATTACTACGAAGTGCTTGGCGTGGCGAAGAACGCCAACGCGGATGAGATAAAGAAAGCTTACCGAAAGGCGGCTATCAAGTATCACCCGGACAAGAATCCGGGGGATAAGGAGGCCGAGGAGAAGTTCAAGGAGGCGGCCGAGGCGTACGATGTGCTCTCCAATCCCGAAAAGCGAGCCAGATACGATCAGTTCGGCCATGCCGGAATGAGCGGTGCGGCCGGAGCCGGCGGCGGGTTCGGCGGATTCGGCGGCGGGTTCTCGATGGAGGACATCTTCTCGCAGTTCGGCGATATTTTCGGGGGTCATTTCAGCGGCGGAAGTTATCGGACCTCTTCGAGCGGCGGCCGTCGCGTAAGCCGTGGTACGGATATCCGTGTGCGGGTGAAGCTCTCCCTGGCGGAGATCGCTGCCGGAACGGTCAAGAAGCTCAAGATCAACAAGCAGATCGCCTGTCCTAAATGCGGAGGTACGGGAGCCAAGGACGCCAACTCCTATTCGACTTGTTCGACCTGCAACGGAGCGGGGTATGTGAATCGTGTCGAAAATACCTTTTTCGGTCGGATGCAGACCCAGAGCGTGTGTCCCACGTGCGGCGGTACGGGCAAGGTGATTACCAATCCCTGCGACGAGTGCAAGGGCGAAGGGACGATCAAAGGCTCCGAGGTGGTGGAGATTCGGATTCCGGCCGGTGTGGGCGATGGAATGGTATTGACGGTGTCGGGCAAGGGAAATGCGGCTCGTCACGGCGGTGTGAACGGTGATTTGCAGGTGGTGATCGAGGAGGAGCGGAATCCGGAATTGCTGCGCGACGGAAACGACCTGATCCATAATCTGAATATTACGGTTCCGACGGCTTTGCTCGGCGGTTCGGTCGAGGTTCCGACGGTCGATGGCCGGGCGCGGATCAAGATCGCACCGGGTACGCCTGCGGGCAAGGTGCTGCGGCTGGCCGGCAAGGGCTTGCCCGACGTGAACGGTTACGGACGCGGCGATATACTGGTCGTGGTGGATGTTACGGTCCCCGCCAAGCTCAATGCCGAGGAGAAGCGGTTGGTGGAGCAACTGGCCGCACAGCCTTCCTTCCAGCGGGCCGAGGCGTCCAAAGGACACAACATTTTCGACAGGATGAAGAGTTTCTTCCGGTAATTTCCGGTCGAAAAGTGAGAGCTCCCGGAGTGACATGGCTGGTTATTCCGGGAGTTTTTCGTATCTTTACCGAAGAAATAACCGGTTTGGACGGCTGCATTCCGATCGGGCGTAACACGACGTGTTGCGGGCCCCGTATTTTTTGCGGATGACGATGAAGCGGGCCGATGCAATTCGTCTGTTCGGAGCCTCGCCCGGGCCGCTGCTGTCTTCACCTTAAAAAACAGAATTTTATGTCCGGTTTTACGCCGTTTAAGAAACACGCCAATAAATTCAACTACCTGCCGCGCTACTACGATCCCGAGAAAGAGGAGCGCGACCGGCGTCGTGCCGAGCTGCGCGGCGAACGGGCCGAGGATGCGGGCAAAGAGTATAAGCCGGGACAGTATATCCGTACGCAAAGCCAGGCCCGGGCAGCCCGCCGCCGCGAAGAGATGTCGCGAGTGCCAGTAAGGCAAAGCGTTTCCACGATTTTTTCACGGAAACCGCGGCGAATCCCGTCCAGAGGGCAAGCAGCAGTCCGAACATACCCATGAGCAGGCAGAGGTAATACCGGTCGTTGTAGTTCAGTCCCACAAAAGCACCGCAGCCCGCCACGGCAGAAACCAGTCCGAACAACAGCAGCAACAGCGGCGGCTGTTTGTCATATCGCCGCACCAGTGTCATGATCAGCCCGAATATGGCGATGATAATGGCTGCCACAGTGATGCAGTACGCGAAGTTCAGAGTGGGAACCTTTCCGGTAATGGAATAGAATGGCAGATAGATCAGCACCACCGGAGCACAGCCGAAATAGCAGTAGTAGTGTTCGTTGTAGTAGGCATAGTCCCAGTTATAGGAAACGCCATCGCGGTTGGAATTGTCGTAGGGATTTTCCAGTTCTGCCAGTTCCGGTGTCACGTCGAAATTCAAGTAGGAATGCCCGTCCGTCCATGCTTCCAGCGTTTTTCCGTAGACGTTGCTGATGTCCACGGAATGGATGTCAGTGGGCTTCTGGTCGGGCACAATGAAAGCACTGATGCAGGCAAGGCAGCCGAACAGGGTCATCAGCACCGCCAGATTGTGCTTCCAGTTTTTCGCCTGATAGTGGATCTCCCAGACGGAGAACTGCTTGCAGGCGGTCAGACCCAGTGCGATCAGCAGCACCAGCAGGAACCGCCCTGTGGAAAAGGCAAAGGGAATTGCCGCATAGGCGGTGCCGTTGTGCAGAGTGAT
>OGYM01003058.1_pt1 | contig 10240 bp, 7 predicted proteins | sample 1576491 | NCBI WGS metagenome assembly OGYM01 (sample SAMEA3541515, study PRJEB24748) | human gut metagenome | biome: human gut; feature: human-associated habitat; material: faeces | place: China | collected 2012 | reverse complement strand
GCCCGATCCCGCCGTCCACGATCATTACTGCAGCCAGCAGAAGATAGATAAACGGATGCGTGGATTTCAGCGCGATAACCGCGATATAAAATCCAAGGGCCCTGGAACCTGCATCACCCATCAGCATGCTGCTGGGTGAGCTGTTAAAGTACAGATAAGCAAACAAAACCGAAAGGAACAAAAAGTTCGCCATCGCGTATTTCTGCAGAATGGGCGCAAACAGCACGCCAAACGCCAGAAGTGTCACACTGCAAAGACTCGCACACAGACCATCCACGCCGTCCGTACAGTTCGTCACGTTGACCGAAACCCAGATCAGAATCACGCCGAGAATCAGAAACAGCGCCTTCGGAATCACGATTTCATCCGCGCCGAAACAGATCGTCGTGGAGTTAAAATTCATATAAGTTAAAACCGCTACGACAGAAATGACGAGGTCGATCAGTCCTTTCTTGTATTCGTTCCATGGCGTCTTCGAAGCGTCATCCAGGTATCCGCTGATCATCATTGCAAACAGTAAAATCCCATAGATCACATACTCCACGTCAAGCGGAAGAAATAACACGCTGCTGATTAAAAAACACAGCACAAAAATGAAACCAACCCCCCGCAGCTTTCCTTTTGACAGACTTCCATTTACGGCAAACGCCCGCCCCTGATCACTGGGCAAAAAGGAAAACGGATGTTCCAGTAAAAAAAAGGTCAGAATAAACGTCACGATCATTCCGATCATCAGGATATGATTCGTGCTCAGATAATGCTCCAGAATCGAATACATAACTTCTTTCTCCCATCGACTTATTTGCAGGCATCCGCCCTCATCAGAATCCCTACTCCGATAGTATACGGCGATCCCATCAGGATTTCAATCTTTATTCCAGTGCTTCCTGCATACGCACTATCCGATCCAGTGCATCATCGTCGCCAGAAGCCGCGGCACATCCACGGGCTTGCCCATGTGGGCGTCCATTCCGGCACGCAGCGCCCGTTCGCTGTCCTCCGCAAACACGTTCGCCGTCAGCGCGATGATAGGCAGGTGCTTTCGTTTCAGCTTCTTTTCATACTGACGAATCTGTCCGGCTGCCTCGTAGCCGTCCATTTCCGGCATCTGCACGTCCATAAATACAAGATCGAAATAATCCTCCGGATTGTTCTGCACCAGACGTACCGCTTCTGTTCCATTGACCGCCTCTTCGATGGAAATTCCGGTTTCACGAATTAACTCCTTTAAAATCTCCCGGTTCAGTTCGTTGTCCTCTGCAAGCAGCAGACGGTTTTGCTCAAATCTGCCCCGGCATTCGTCCAGCCTCCAGACTTTTCCGCGCTCCTCTGTTACAGCTGCTTCCGCTTTTTTAAACCGCAGCAGCACCTCGAACGTCGTGCCTTCTCCCTCTTTGCTGTCTACCCGGATATCGCCACCCATCATTTCGACAAATGCCTTCGTAATGCTCATGCCAAGTCCGGTTCCTTCGAATTTGCCGTCCGCAACCTTCTGTTCCCGCACAAATGGCTCGAATAACTTTTCCAGGAATTCTTTACTCATACCGATTCCGTTATCCTGCACGACAAACCGATATATCTGGTCGCTTCCGATCTCCTCCCGCTTTTCCGCGAGAAAACGGATTGTCCCGCCCTCCGGCGTATATTTGACGGCGTTCGACGCCAGATTTAACAAAATCTCCAGAATCCTGGTCGCGTCCCCGTAAACCGACTCTTCCGGCAGACGGTCCATATCCACCTGCAGCGTCATCTTCTTTTTCTCGATATTGTCCTGTAAAAGCATCAGCACATTGTCCACAACACTATGTATGAGGATCGGTTTTTCGATAAGTTCCATTCTGCCGCTTTCGATCTTGGACATATTCAGCACTTCGTTGATCAATTTCAGAAGATGCCCGGACGCCTGCTCGATTTTTCCAAGGCAGTCCATCACCCGCTCCGGTTCCCCGATATTTTCCGAAGCGATCCGCGTCATTCCCATAATCGCGTTCATCGGCGTGCGGATGTCGTGCGACATATTGAACAGGAAGGTGGATTTGGCGCGGTTCGCACTCTCCGCGTTTTCCACAGCGACCTGCAATTTTGCATTCAGTTCCTGCGTATCGTTTGCGGCTTTTCTTGCAGCAGCTTCGGCTTTACGCGCCTTCTGGAGCAGCTTCAAAATCGTGAGCAGAACAACTGCAACCGCAATGCTGCTGACCAGCAGAACCATAAAGAAGTTATCCTTTATAAAATCGATCAGGGTAACCTTCCGCGATGAGCTCTTATACATCGCCAGAGAGCTGGTAAGCATATTGGCTGGCATTGCCTTGATCGTTTTGTTCAGGATGGACAGCAGGCTGCGGTTTCCGCTATTGACCGCAAAGCAGGAATTGGCAGGGTTAGGCAGCGGAACGCTGTAAAAGCCGTATTTCTTACTGTAATTTCCCTCACTGCTGATCCCGGTGACAAAACAGTCTGCCTGTCCGTCCTTGACCAGTTTTATCGCATCCTCCTGTGTATCGCAGTCCACGATTTCCCACTGCGGATAATAAAACGCAATGTACCTTGTTAGGGAAATCTTGTTTTGGGGAACGGCAACGCGGTTCACTTCGTTTTCGATAAAGAGCTGTTTGTTCGTGACCGCCATCATATTGGAGGTCCACGTTGTGTTGGTGCAGGCAACGCGATATTCTTCAGCCAGATTGGGACTCTGGTCGAAATGGAATACCATGTCGATCTCGCCTGATTTCAGCGCATTGAGTTCCGCCTCTTTGTCGTCATAGCCGACCAGATGGAATTCCAGCTCCTGATTGCCCAGATAATCTGTTGCAAACTGAATATAGTCCGTTATTGTCCCGGTAATCTCCCCGGTGGCAGGGTCATAGGTGCTGACGCCGCGATCACTCGTCAGAAAGCCCATCCTGATCGCGCCGTGCTTTCTGAGCCACGCCTTTTCCTCACCCGTAAGGATGGGCTTATAATCCAGCGAGAAATACTTTTTACACAGATCCGCCGTATAAAAAGGAGCCGCTTCGTCCAACGCGCGCATCGCATTGACCAGTTCTTCCTTGAGATCAGAACGATCTTTGTTGAGCACATAGTAGATGCTGGATTTTCCCACGCGGGTTATGGTCGAGATGCCAAGCTCTGCCCATAAGGATTCTTCCAGCGAAACAAAGCAGTCGATCTCGTGATTTGCCAGCTTTTGCTTCACATCCTCGTTGTTGGAGATGTTGACGTGCTGCGTTTTCAGGCCGTATTTTTCCTCCCATTCGGTCAGCATCACTTCCGGTTCCGTTCCCATCAGAACACCGACCTTTTTGCCGTTCAGCGTTTTGAAGTTGGAGGCGGAGATGTCTGCACGCGAAAGATCGACGTAGAGGTAATATTTTTCTTCCCCCATCGGCTCGTCCGAAAACAGCATTTCCTCAGCGCGATCCTCCGTATAAGAAATACCGCCCATGATGTCGATTTCGTCGTTTTTGAGCTTTTCGAAGCAGTCTGACCAGTCGCAGGTCACATATTCGAACTGCCAGCCTGTATAGCCGGATAAGGTCTGCAGTAATTCGTAGCCGTAGCCCTTTCTTGCGCCCTTCTCGTTGCAATAGTTGAAGGTGTCCTCAAACGAGCCGACGCGGATGATCTTTATTGGGGCGGTTTCTGCGACAGCCTTCACAGGGAGCACGGCTGACAGCAACAGCAGCAGACTCAGCAGCGCACAGACGCTTTTCCGTGTCAGGGAGCGCATGGTTTCGCTCATTCCAGAGTTTTTCATTTCATCCAATCTTTCTCCGCCCCAGACGGTCTCATTCCGTTTTATTTCCATTGCACAGGTTTCAAGAAGTTCATGGCAGCCTTGATCGCATCCTGTTGTCAGCAGCTTTTTGAACAGTATATATACCAACGTATCTAGCATGTATTGTAACATTATGACAGAAGCATTTCAAGAGTTTATGCTTGTGAACACTATTTGGTCAGAAGTTCTGCGAACTCTGCATCCAACTCCTTGACCTTCGGCAGTTTTTGCAGCCCGGCTTCGTCAAAGGCAGCTTTCGCCGCCTTGTGCAGGGTGATTGCCTCCCGGTGAGCTTCCAGAAAGGCCTTGCTGTAATCAGCTTGCGTGAACCACAGCGGAAAGACCCTTATAAGATACAGAAAAGATTTCTGTATTTTTCTTGACAGTTTTCCCATATTCTGTTTTAATACATCTGATAAAAGGGAGTAAAGGGCAGTGTTCCGGCTTATTCTTCGGGAGACTGCTGCATGGCAGCGTCATCACGGCAGAAATGCCCGATGTCATGTGTTCGCTTGAGACTTTTGTCACAGACAAGGTGCTGTGGCGGGAGTCTCTTTTTTCTTGTCACCGCACCGGAGCACAATAGGAGGCAAGAAAACTATGAACTTTCTGAACACATTCGCAAGTCTGTTTTCCAATTTTGGAAACCTGACTTGGCAGATGGTGGTGATGTGGGGCATTGGTGCATTGCTCATCTACCTTGCCATCGCCAAAAAGATGGAGCCGAGCCTGCTGCTGCCCATGGGCTTCGGTGCCATTCTGGTCAATCTGCCGCTGTCCGGTGCCATCACGCAGGGCGATACCGTAGGCCCCATTTCCGCCCTGTTTGAAGCAGGCATGTCCAACGAGCTGTTTCCCCTGCTGCTTTTCATCGGCATTGGTGCTATGATCGACTTTGGCCCCCTGCTGGAAAAGCCGTGGCTCATGCTCTTTGGTGCCGCAGCGCAGTTTGGTATTTTCTTCACCCTGTTTCTGGCAGGCTTCTTCTTTGATTTGAAGGATGCTGCTTCCATCGCTGTCATTGGCGCAGCGGACGGTCCCACCGCCATTTTTGTAGCTAACACCCTCAACTCCCAGTACCTTGGTGCCATCATGGTGGCAGCGTACAGTTACATGGCTCTGGTGCCCATCGTGCAGCCGCCGGTCATTAAACTGCTGACCACCCAGAAGGACCGCCGCATCCGGATGCCCTATGAAAAGGGCAATGTCAGCCAGCTGACGAAGATCCTGTTCCCCATTGTGGTAACCATCATTGCCGGTATGGTAGCTCCTGCCAGCGTAGCTCTAGTTGGTTTTCTGATGTTCGGCAACCTGCTGCGGGAGTGCGGCGTACTGAATGCCCTCAGCGAAACCGCGCAGAATGTGCTGGCAAACCTCATCACCATCGTGCTGGGCCTGACCGTGGCCGGACAGATGACCGCTGACAAATTTGTCCGGCCCGATACCCTGCTCATCCTTGCACTGGGTCTGGTAGCCTTCGTTTTTGATACCGCAGGCGGCGTGCTGTTTGCAAAGCTGCTGAACCTGTTCCTGCCCGAAGGCAAAAAACTGAACCCGATGATCGGTGCAGCCGGCATCTCGGCCTTCCCCATGAGCGGCCGTGTGGTCAACAAGATGGGATTGGAAGAAGATAACCAGAATTTCCTGCTGATGTACTCCATCAGCGTCAACGTTTCGGGGCAGATCGCATCCGTCATTGCAGGCGGCCTGATTCTGACCCTGATGGCTTAACGGAGGTACACTTATGCTTCATCTTTCTTCGTGGATGACCACCCTGCCCATGATGCTCATCGGCATGGTCGGCATTCTTCTCGTCATTGGTGTCATTGTCCTGGCTGTGATGCTGCTCAACCGGCTGACAAGTCGGAAATAATTCATCCCATCAAGTAGAGATGTCAGAATACAAAAACCCCCGAAGAGCTTTTTACGGTTCTCCGGGGGTTGGTTTTATGCGCCGGTGTTCCTCACACCGGTGCACAAACGTTATTCGATTTCAATGAGATTGGGATTCGCAGGCAGAGCCTTCTGCTGCTGCGGTGCGGGCAGCACGATGTGCAGGATGCCATCCTCGAACTTTGCGTGGATGTCCTCCTTCTTCACGGCATCACCCACATAGAAGCTGCGGGCACAGGTACCGGAGAAGGTCTCACGGCGCAGATAACGGCCATCGTTGTCCTTCTCATCATTGGAGTGGCTGCGGACGGCCTGAATGGTCAGGTAGCCGTCGCTCAGTTCCATCTGAACGTCTTCCTTCTTGCAGCCGGGCAGGTCAACAGCCACATCATAGTTGCCATCGGCGGTCTGCTTCACATCGGTTTTCATCATGTTTGCGCCGCGCTTGCCGAAGGCTTCACGCTCTTCACGATTCATTGCACGCTCCAGCGCACCGTCGTTCCAGAACGGATCAAAGAAATCATCGAACAGATTTTCATGGAAAACAGCAGGCATAAACATAAAACAACCCTCCAATCCCGGCGTTCGGGTCGGGCATAAAATCAAGATCGTGCATCAGGAGCGGAGTCTTCCCGGGAGCCTTGCGGTTCCCTCATGCCCCTTTCTCCTGAGCACGCCACTGTTATAGCACCGTTTATTAGCAGTGTCAATAGTAGAGTGCTAAAATTCATAAAAGAATAATACTTTTATAATATTTCATGCAATTCTCGGCAAAATCGTTTGCACTGGATTCAATTTTTTCTTCTCTGATCGTAGTCTTTCGCTGTGACAGAACGGATGCAAGCCGTTTCTTCAGAACCAGGCGATCCATTGCCCGCGTAAACCATGCAGTTGTCAAAAAGTCTCTCTGTCCTTGCAGCGTCTTGCGTTCTGCCGGTCCACCCGCTATAATAATGTGGAAACCGAGATGAAAAGAGAGTGATACTGTGGAAGAGGCCGAGATCAGTCATTTTCTCCACATTCTGGTCCGAATGGGCGAAGCTTTACAAAACAGTGGCGCAGAAGTATTCCGCGTTGAGGACACTTTGAACCGGATCGCAATCGCCTATGGGGCAGAAGATGTGAATGTATTCGTGATCACATCCAGCATCGTGGTCACGCTTACCATGCCCTCGCTGCCGCCGCAGACCGAGACCCGCCGCCTGCGTCACGCTGCCAGCAATGACCTGCTGACATTGGAAAAGCTCAATGCGCTCAGCCGCCGTATTTGCACAGCACCTCCTTCCATAGAAGAGTTTCAGCGCCAGCTGAATGACATTCTGGCACAGCATCCGGACCCAAGACTGCATCTTACCGGCAGTGTGTTGGCTGCTTCCAGTTTTGCCATCTTCTTTGGTGGAAATCTCTGGGACGGCCTGCTGGCCGGCGGCATTGCCGTTCTGATTTGCTGGATGGAGCGCTATCTCTCGCCTTTTTGTATGAATGGCGTAGAATTTCAGTTTATAGCATCCTTTCTCAGCGGTGTCTCCACTCTGCTGCTCTGCCGCTTTGGGATGCAGTTTCATGCCGATAAAGTTCTGATTGGCATCATCATGCTGCTGATTCCCGGCATCATGCTGACAAATTCCATCCGGGACATCCTACTTGGGGACATTATTTCCGGCTCTCTTCGGCTGGTGGAAGCCATTCTGATGGCCGCCACCCTTGCACTCGGCATAATGGCCGCCATCTGGTTGATGGGAGGGATTTCCGCATGATACAGGTTTTTTCGCAGTTGCTCAGTGCTGCCCTTGGTTCGGTCGGTTTTGGACTGATCTTCAATCTGAACCGGCGCTACTTACCCGCCGCCGGTGTAGGCGGACTTCTGGCATGGCTGGCTTATCTTCTTGCCGCCAACACCCTGCGCAGCGTCTTTCTTGCCAATCTGTTGGCCGGTTTCTATACCGCTCTGTATGCCGAAATTCTTGCCCGATGCTGCAATGCACCCTCTACGCCTTTCTTCATCACCGCTGCCATTCCCCTCATTCCCGGAAGCACCCTCTACTACTGCATGAACGCAGTCGTCTCCAATGATTTGTCTGCTGCAGGGCATTTCGGAGAGCAGACCTTTCTGGCCGCTCTTGGAATTGCCGGCGGTATGGCAATCGCATGGTGTCTGGCCGATTTGAGCCGGAAGCTGCACGCACTTGCAATCCGTTCTTCGGGAAAACAGTGATCTTCCACATTGAAGAATGCCCCTGTCAGCTTTGGTTTCATCCCACACAGCTGACAGGGGCAATATTGTTATAACATTTTGATAAAATCGCTTTTGACGCTCATTCTGAAGGGCTTTCCGGGGAGCCTTTCAGCTCTCCTTTTTTTGCCTTCTCCCGAGCACGCCACTGTTCTATACCGCGCCGTTTATCAGAAGCGTCCATAGCAGAGTGCCAAAGTCCGCAAAAGGATCATACTTTTTTTAAAATCCACGGAATCTTTTTTATACAAATCACCGTTTTTTTCGTGCAAAGCCAAATTGTCGATCGGGAACGGATCCTATAACGCCAACTGTGATTGCATCAATAACCGCTGATGTAGGCGGCAGGGCATCCTGTGCGCTGTGATCCATTTTTCGTTTCTCCCTCATGTGGTTTTCTTTATCCTAAAAAAATGAGATAGGCAACCCCTTTTGTGGGGAAGTCTATCTCATTTTTTTGTTGGGGCTTTTTTGCAACAGCCCCCCCTTTTATAACAATCCTGCCTTACAGTTTGGGAGAAACGCTTAGTGCTTCAGTTCCAGCAGCGCATCGCCCTGCTTTACGGTGCCGCTGGCTTTAGCCGCGACAGCGGCATAGTCATCAGTATTGCAGACAATGAGCGGCGTGGTCACGGGATAGCCTTCGGCCTTAATGGCTTCCAGTTCAAAGCGGATCAACGGCTGGCCTTTCTTTACCTTGTCGCCCTCGTTGACGAGGTAGGTGAAGTGCTTGCCACCCAGCTTGACCGTATCGATGCCGATGTGCATCAGCAACTCCGCGCCGTCAGCCGTGGTCATGCCCACGGCATGGTGGGTCTCAAAGGTGGAGGAGATCTCACCGTCAGCAGGTGCCACCAGTTCACCATCGGTGGGCTCAATGGCAATGCCGTCCCCCAGTGCACCGCTGGCAAAGGCTTCATCCTTCACATCGGCCAGCGGCACTACAGTGCCGTTCAGGCAGGCAGACAGCACGGTATCCTTTGCTGCGTGGGCTGCCGGGGCGGGTGTTGCGGTCACTGCCGGGGTCTTAGGTGCATTTTCCAGATAATCTTCCAGCTTTGCCTTGATGACGGCCACCTTGGGGCCGTATACCACCTGCACACCGTCGCCCTTGCAGATCACGCCGGAGGCACCGGAGGCCTTGAGCACATCCTGTTTGACCAGCGCAACATCCTTGACGGTGCAGCGCAGGCGGGTGGCGCAGCAGTCCACGTCGGACAGGTTGTCGGCACCGCCCAGACCTTCTACGATCAGGGCGCTGACCGGATCATCCCCTGCGGGAGCGGTGCTGCCGGAAGCGGCGCTGCGGGCGTTCACGTCCGCACGGGTGTACAGCTTGACTTCCTCGGCATCATCGCGGCCCGGGGTCTTGTAGTCAAACTTGGAGATCATAAAGCGGAAAATGATGTAGTACAGCACAAAGTACACCGCACCGACCACGACCACCCACACCCAGTGGGTCTTGGCGTTGCCCTGCATCACACCGAACAGCACCAGGTCGATGAAACCGCCGGAGAAGGTCATGCCCACGCCCACATTCAGAATGTGCATCAGCATGAAGGACAGACCGGCCAGCACGCAGTGCACGGCGTACATGGGCAGTGCCACAAAGATAAAGGTAAATTCCAGCGGCTCGGTGATGCCGGTGAGGAAGGCGGTCAGGGCTGCGGAAAGCAGCAGGCCGCCTGCCGCCTTTTTCTTTTCCGGCTTGGCGCACTGGTACATCGCCAGCGCCGCGCCGGGCAGACCGAACATCATAAAGGGGAACTTACCGGCCATGAAGCGGGTAGCGCTGACCGAGAACACCGTGGTGGACTTGGAGGCCAGCTCTGCAAAGAAGATGTTCTGGGCGCCGGTCACGGTCACACCGTCGATGATGGCGGTGCCGCCCACAGCGGTCTGCCAGAACGGCATATAGAACACATGGTGCAGGCCGAAGGGGATCAGTGCGCGCTCCAGCAGGCCGTAGATAAAGGTGCCTGCGTAGCCGGAAGCCAGCACCAGTGCGCCCAGCGCAGCAATGCCGTTCTGCACCACCGGCCAGATGTAGAACATGGCGATGCCGACCACCAGATACACGATGGAACTGATGATGGGCACAAAGCGGGTGCCGCCGAAGAAGGCCAGCACCTGCGGCAGCTCGATCTTATAGAACCGGTTGTGCAGGGCTGCCACGCCCAGACCGACCACGATACCGCCGAACACGCCCATCTGCAGGGTGGTGATGCCCAGCATGGTGGTGGTGGAGTTGGCGGGCATTGCGTCCACGCCGCCTGCGGCGTTGATCATGGCCTGAATGGCCGTATTCATAATGATATAGGCCACCGCACCGGACA
>OGYM01003052.1_pt1 | contig 10252 bp, 8 predicted proteins | sample 1576491 | NCBI WGS metagenome assembly OGYM01 (sample SAMEA3541515, study PRJEB24748) | human gut metagenome | biome: human gut; feature: human-associated habitat; material: faeces | place: China | collected 2012 | reverse complement strand
ACAAAGGTAAGGATTTAAACTGAAATTTTGTCTTTTTATGCTCATAAAAAAGAAAACTGTAAATGTTTTATTCGCCAAAAGAAAAAAAGACGTATTTTTGCACATGATTTTTCAGAAGCACTAAGATGAAAAAAATTTTATTTGGGTGTTGTGTATGTATGCTGGTCAGTTCTTGTGGGGGAGGAAAAAAGAATGTAGACCCTTTTGAAACGTTAACTAAACAAATTGACTCGCTGACAGTTGGGCATGACACATTGCAGGGAGAAGCTCCGGTTGTAGAAGAAATAGTTCCAGCTACGGCCGATGAAAGCTTTGCCGATTTCTTTTATAATTTTGCTTCCGATGAACACTTCCAACGTTCTCGGGTGAAGTTTCCTATTTCTTATTACAAAGGTGAACAGGTAGTACGAATGGCAAAGAACGAATGGATATACGATCCTATGTTCAGTCGTGAACCGGTTTATACTGTCCTTTTCGATAAGGAAGAAGATATGGAGATGGAAAAAGATACAGCTGTGCATAGTGTACAGGTGGACTGGATTTATCTGAAAGAGAGAAAAGTAAAACGGTATTATTTTGAGCGAGTTTCAGATTGCTGGTATCTGGAAGCTATAAATAAAGAGAAGCTTGCCTCGGATGCGAATGGCCGGGAATTATTCCGTTTTGCCGAAAATAATGGAAAGATGTTATACATTGTTGCGAAAAAACAAGAACGTGAAGATTTTTTCGATTTTTATAACCATTTTGTCAACGATTCCATATTCCAGCTTGAACGTTTACATCGTCCATTGAGTTTTGTAACTGTAGATCCTGAAGATGAATTTCAGATTCTCGAAACTACATTGGATGAAGGACAGTGGTTTTCATTTCGTCCTCCTATGCTTAAAGAGCGTTTGACTAATGTCCATTACGGACAGAAGGAAATGCCTGGTACCAATCAGAAAATTATTGAATTTAAAGGATTTGGTAATGGCTTTAGTAATACGCTTTATTTTGAATATCACGGAGGTAAATGGATATTGATGAAATTTGAAGATTTGAGCGACTAGGTTGCTCCGTTCAGCATAGAATAGTAATATAAAATGAAAGAACTGACAGATTATTCTCTTTTACATCATAACACATTTGGCATGGATGTGCGTACTGCACATTTTGTTGAATATGAATCAGTAGAAGAACTTTGTGCTTTTTTGAAGCAGAAAAATTATGAACTTCCATTATTACATATTGGAAGGGGAAGTAATTTGCTCTTTTCGGGCGATTATCAAGGAACAGTACTTCATTCCTTGATAAAAGGTTATGAGGTAGTAAGTGAAACGTCAGATACTGTAGATGTGCGTGTAGGAGCCGGCGAAGTATGGGATGACTTTGTGGCGTACACTGTGCAGAAAAATCTGTATGGGGCTGTAAACCTGTCTTTGATACCTGGTTGGTGTTCGGCTATCCGCGTGTGGTCGCGTTCATTTCCGACATGCAGAAACCCAAAACCCCGCAGACCGAGGAGTTCAATCCCTACACTCCGATTACGGTCGTCCCTAACGATTATGAGGAGTAATGGCTGATCGTATCAAATTACTGCCCGAGGTCGTTGCGAACCAGATTGCCGCCGGTGAGGTGGTGAACCGTCCGTCGTCGGTGGTGAAGGAGATGATGGAGAACGCGATCGATGCCGGAGCCCGCAGCGTGAAGGTCAATTTCCGAGACGGCGGCAAGGAGCTGATTCAGATCGTGGACGACGGTTGCGGCATGTCGCCCATCGACGCCCGCATGGCTTTCGACCGGCATGCTACCAGCAAGATCTCTTCGCTGGACGATATTTATGCGCTCAAGACGTTCGGCTTCCGGGGCGAGGCGCTCGCGTCGATCGCCGCCGTGTCGCAGGTGGAGCTGCGTACGCGCCAGGCGGAGGATGAAGTGGGTACGCTCACGACGGTCAATGGCGGTGAGTTCGTTTCGCAGACCCTCGCGGCTTGTCCTGTGGGGTCGCAGTTTTATGTGCGCAATCTGTTCTACAACGTGCCTGCCCGCCGTAAGTTCCTCGAAAAGAGTACGACTTCCACGGGGCAGATCAAGTCCGAGTTTCAGCGGGTCGCGCTCTGCAATCCGCAGGTGGGGTTCGAATTGCTGATGAACGATCAGCCGCTCTATCGGTTGCCCGCTGCTTCGCTGGCTTCGCGGATCGTCGATGTGGTGGGGCGTCATATCAAACAGAACCTGCTGGAAGTCGATGCCGACACGTCGATCGTGCGGGTGACGGGCTTCGTGGGCCGTCCCGCTGCCGCCAAGAAGAGCAATAGTTCGGAACAGTATCTTTTCGTGAACGGGCGTTATTTCCGCTCCCCCTATTTTTTCAAGGCGATCCTGAAGGCTTACGAGAAGCTGATTCCCGATGCCTGTTCGCCCTCCTATTTTCTCTACCTGACGATCGACCCTTCGCGGATCGACGTCAATGTCCATCCCCAGAAGACCGAAGTCAAGTTCGCTGACGAAGAGGCCGTGTGGCAGATCATCAACGCTGCCGTGCGGGAAACTCTCGCCAAGACGGGAGCGGTGCCGCTCATGGATTTCGATCAGACGGACAGCGTCGAGATTCCGGTGCTGACCAAAGGGGCCGTTTACCGTGAACCCAAGGCGATGTCGAACGAGAGTTACAACCCTTTTCGTGCGGATTACGCTTCCGATGTGTCGGAACGGATGCCCGACGTGGATTTTTCGGGCTTCGACGCTCCTTACGACGGGGAGATGCCTGCCGGAAAGGGTGTGGGGGCGGAGGATCGATACGACGAGATGATCCCTTCTGCCGGGTTCGCTCCGACCGAAATGGAGTTCATTCCTTCTGCCGGGGAACCGGTGCAACAACGGCTGATGGACGATCCTGCGGCTTGTTTCAGCGGTGTGACGGTGCTCGGCAACGGGTATGCCTCGGCGCTGTACGGCGGCAAGTGGGTGGTCGTGGACCTGCGCCGGGCGCGGGAACGGGTGTTGTACGACAATTACCTGCTGCTCCTGACCAACGGATCGTCGGTCAGCCAGCAGCTCCTTTTCCCGGAGCGTCTCGCGTTTTCGGAAAACGAATATGCGTTGCTCGAGGAGAATGCGGTCGATTTCGCGGCGTTGGGTTTCGACCTGGAGTTTTGCGGCGGCGGAGCCGTCGAGGTAAAGGGCGTTCCGGCCGACATTCCGCACGATACGATCGACCGGTTGATTTACGAATTGCTGCAGGAGTTCGCCGTGCCTGTGGACGTTCAGGCATTGCGGCGCGAGAAGATCGCCGCTGTCATGGCTTGCAGCGGAGCCCGCAGCATGTCCCGTACGATTTCGACGGAGGAGGCCGAATCTCTGCTGGGGCAGCTCTGCGAAGGCGGGAATGTCAGCTTCACGCCTTCGGGCAAGGCGGTCATGGCCAAAATCACACTGGAAGAAATCCGCAATAAACTTGGTTGAGAGGTTGCCGGAAGGGATATAATCGTTACATTTGCATCTAAATCTTACTTTGTCTATGAATAATAGCCGCTATTTTTCTTCGACGCCTCCCGTAGTGCTGAACCTGATTATCATCAATGCGTTGATGCTTCTTGCGACCGAGCTGCTGCCTGTCGGGAACAGAATCGTCGGGGCGCTGGCGCTTTTCAACGTCGAGAGTCCGTTGTTCCATTCCTACCAGTTGGTGACTTATATGTTTCTGCACGGTGGATTTTCCCACTTGTTTTTCAATATGTTCGCCTTGTGGATGTTCGGTCGTACGCTCGAATACGAGTTGGGGTCGAAGCGCTTTCTGACCTACTACATGGTGTGCGGCGTCGGTGCCGGGGTGTTGCAACTGTTGGTCGGCTGGCTGGAATACCGCTATGGCAATGTCGGTATGATGGCCCTGATGGTGCCGACGGTCGGAGCTTCGGGTGCCGTGTTCGGTCTGCTGCTTGCTTTCGGCGTAATGCACCCCAATGCGGTCATCATGCTGCTCATTCCGCCGATTCCGATGAAAGCCAAGTGGTTCGTGGTCGTGTATGGCGTGATCGAACTTTTCTTCGGCATTTCGGGCCGGATGGACGGTGTCGCCCACTTCGCCCATGTCGGCGGTATGTTGTGGGGATTCCTGCTGCTCTATTATTGGAAACACAAAGGGGTGATCCGCTATTGATCGATGAGCAGGGAGTATTACGACGATTACAGACACGGTGCTTCCCGGAAACGTCGGAAAAGTTTGCCGGGCAGCGTGTTCAACGGGGTGATGCTGATCCTTTCGGTCGCGACGGGTGCGGCCATGATCGTAACGCTGCTGGCACCGTTCGTGCACCCGGGGCGAACCTGGATTTTTCCGGTGCTGGGGTTGGTCGCTCCGGCGGTTTATGTAATCACCCTGCTGGTGACGTTGTACTGGATCATTCGGTGGCGGTGGCGCATTGCCCTTCCGCTTGTCGTACTGTTGCTGGCGGGCCTTTTCAAGGTGCCGCTCTTCCTGAAGCCGGAGTTGCGCCGTCATTACGGTGAAGAGACGAGCTTCGGCCGGGGGGCGATCACCCTGCTGACTTTCAATGTTCGCAGTTTTTATAACGACCGGGGACAGTGGAGTTTCGACGGGGTGACGGAGGTGATCCGCCGTGTGAATCCCGATATTGTCTGCTTACAGGAGTTCAACCGTACCTCGAGCAAGGCCGAAGAGTTGGATTCGCTGTTATCCGATTACGATCGTACGGTGGTTATGGAGGGGAACAGACGGGATCCTGTATTTCCGCTGGCGCTTTATACCAAATACCGGATCCTCGGAAAATCTCATTCGATATTGGGTCCTATGAAGCAGGACGGGCAGTCGGTATGGGTGGATCTGCTGGTGGGGGACGATACGATTCGGATCTTTAACAACCACTTGCATTCGACCGCAATTACCGTGCATGACGATAAGTATCTTTCGGAGCATCAGTTTCTTACGGATACCGCTGGCGGAGCGAAAATCAAGAATATCTTCCGCAGGTTCCGCGACAACAGCATGTTGCGGGCGGCACAGGCGGACACGATCGCTCGGGCGATCGCTGCGACTCCGGGCTGTAAGATCGTTTGCGGTGACTTTAACGATACGCCTATGTCCTATACCTATCGGGTGATGGCACAAGACCTCGACGATGCTTTCCGGGCGAGCGGTAAGGGGTATTCCTATACCTTTCGCGGATTCATGGATGTTTTGCGGATCGATTACGTCCTCTATTCCGAAGATTTGGAGTGTCTCGATTACCAGGTTTTGTACGATGTGGATTTGTCGGATCACTATCCGGTCGTGGTCCGGTTGAGGCCGGTCAAAAGATAGTTGTTGTTATGATTTTGGATTCATTGAGAAACTGGGCTTTTTATTGCGGGGCCGATTCCCGGTTGAAGCGGGCGTTGGAATACCTCGCTGCGGCCGATTTGAATACTCTTGAGCCGGGGCGGTACGAGATCGAAGGAGCTGAAATTTTTATGAAAGTGACAGAAGGGGAGCTCAAACGGGAAGAGGAGGCTTCGCTGGAGGTGCACGATAAATATATCGACGTACAGGTATTGATTGCCGGCGAAGTCGAAACGATGGGTTGGCGGGAGCGTCGGGAGTGCCGTGTCCCCCGGGGGCCTTTCGATGCGGAAGAAGACATTCGGTTTTTTGCAGACCGGCCGCAGCTTTTCGTCGGGATCAGGCCCGGACAGTTCGTCGTTTTCGGTCCCGAGGACGCCCATGCTCCGATGATCGGTCGGGGACGGATCAAAAAGGCGGTCGTAAAGGTGATGAAATAGGGGCTTGTGCCGCGGTCGCAAGACTCAGAAAGAGATAGAAACTAAACAGGGACGGTGCCAATGACGGCACCGTCCCTGTTTATTGCGGACGAATCGGGATTTTCTACCGGATTTTTTCGGCAATGGCTTTGGCAAGTGCCGTGCAGCATTGTGCCCCCTGATCGTCGTATCCCTGTTTCATTTCTGTCGGCTGGCAGATGGCCTCCCATTTCATTTTCTGGGCGAATTCTCCCAGCAGGCGTACCGCTGCTCCAGCCCAGGTATAGGAGCCGAAATAGGCGAATTTCCGGCAGGGAATGCAACGTTCGCTGATTTTTTGCAGCAGGGACCCGACTTCGGGGAAGAGTTCGCCGTTGTAGGTCGGAGAACCCACGATCAGCGTGTCGTATTTGAAAATGTCGCGGATGACATTCGAAATGTCGGCATACGAAAGGTTGTAAACGATGATGTTTTTTACACCCTGTACGGCCAGCTCCCGAGCGATTTTCTCGGCCATCTGGGCCGTATTGCCATACATCGAACCATAGGCGATCACCACACCCGGTTCGCCTTCGTAGCGACTCAACTGATCGTAGATACCTATTACGCGCCCGATTTCCTGCTGCCATACGGGGCCGTGCGTCGAGCAGATCGTTTCGATGGGAAGGCCGCTCAGTTTTTGGAGGGCTTTCTGTACGGGGGCGCCGTATTTGCCCACGATGCAGGCGTAGTAGCGGCGCATCTCGTCCCAGAAATGGTCCAGCGAAAGCTGGCTGTCCAGGATACCGCCGTTCAGGGCACCGAACGTGCCGAACGCATCCGCCGAGAAGAGTACCTTGTGTTCGGGGCAATAGGTGACCATCACTTCGGGCCAGTGAACCATCGGCGCCATATAGAACGAGAGGTTTTTTTGGCCGAGCGAAATGCTTTCGCCCTCTTTGACTTCCCGGGTGAGGGTATGGATGCCGTAATATCCGTCGAGCATCTGAAGGGTTTTGGCATTGCCCACGATCTGCATCTCGGGGTAGAGCAGGCGCAGGGTTTTGATCGAAGAGGAGTGGTCCGGCTCCATGTGATCGACCACCAGGTAATCGATCGGCCGGTCTTTCAGGATCGCGCGGATATTGTCGATGAACTGTTCGCCGAACGATACTTCGACCGTGTCGATCAGAGCGACTTTTTCGTCGATGACCAGGTATGAGTTGTAGGAAACGCCGTAAGGAAGCGACCACAGCGATTCGAAACGGGTCGTGGTGCGGTCATTGACGCCGACGTAGTGTATTCCGGGTAATATTTCTGTAAAAGCCATAAATTGTTTAGGTTTTGATTCGGCGCGAAGATACGAAAAAAATCGTTTCGATCCATTGCTGCCGAATTTTATATATTATAAGGTGTCGAATAAGAGCGGGGTGTAAAACCGGTATTTTTCCGCTGCTTTGTCGGGCAAATGGCTTTTCCGCGCCGGTCAGATCTTAAATTGGTCAATATGGGATTTGAAAGGAGATAAATCCGAATATACGTGCTTTTTTTGATTATTTTGAATACGGTTATTTGCTTATGAAGCAATTAATTTCTATATTTGCTCGGAACTTTTTATTTCAAACTCAATTTTTAAATTAACGCTTATGATTAAGAAAATTGTACTATCGTTAATTACTGTACTGAGTTTCTGTTCGTTGGCTCTTGCGCAAAACAAGCAGGTGACGGGTACGGTTACCGATGAGAAGGGAGAACCTATCATCGGTGCTACGGTTGTGGCAGAGGGTACGTCTGCCGGTACGACGACCGGAGGAGACGGGCAGTTTACATTGACGGTTCCCGCCAATGCGACGCTCTCGATCTCTTTTATCGGTTACGAAACCCAGAAGGTGAGCGTAGCCGGTAAGACGCATATCGACGTGACTCTCGGGGAAGAGGCTACGGGCATCGAGGATGTCGTGGTGATCGGTTATGGTACGGGTAAGAAGATCGGTTCGGTGATTGGTTCTGTAGATCAGGTGAAGTCCGAGAAGATCGAAAACCGTCCCAGCACCAACGTCGTGGACGCTTTGCAGGGTCAGGTAGCCGGTCTTCAGATTATGACCGGTAACGGTGAGTTGACTTCGACTTCTTCGATCCGTATTCATGGTCTGGGTTCTATGGGTGCCGATACGTCGCCGCTGATTCTGTTGGACGGTGCGCCGATTCAGGCTTCGACGCTGCAGACGATCAACCAGAACGATATCGCTTCGGTGAACGTCCTCAAGGACGCTTCGGCGACTTCGATCTACGGTTCGCGTGCTGCCAACGGTGTTATCTATGTGCAGACCAAAACCGGTCGTCGCAACCAGGAGAGTGTCGATGTGACGCTTACGGGACAATACTCCATGTCGAGTGCCGTAGCGCCTGAATTGAATATGATGAGTGCGAACGAGATGTTGGATTATATCGGTGCGGCTGTTGCCGTTCGTTTGTCGGGCGATGCCTTGACGACTCCTGATAAGATTGCGTCCGGCCGTCAATATTTTATCCGTAATTTCGGTCTGGCTAAGTTCATGGATGAGAACTATAATCCTATGAATGACTACAAGTGGTGGAACGAGATTCTTGAGAGAAATGCGCCGATGTATCAGGTCGATCTGTCGGTTTCGGGCGGCTCGGCGAAGACCTCTTACTATTTCTCGGGTAACTATGCCAATAAGACCGGTATTCTGCCCGGTTCGGAGTTGGATCGTTACAACTTCCGTACGAATATCGATACCAGGGCTAACAACTGGCTGCGTTTGGGCTTGAACCTCGGTTTGGGTTATCAGCACAGTTCGGTTGCTGATACGGATGAATCGATGGGCGGTCTGTATGTATCGAACCCGGTGATGGCATCGTTGATTACGCCTCCTTACCAGCCTCTCTATGACGATAACGGTCAGATGCTCAATTTCTTTGATGCTACCCAAGCCATCAACCCGTTGATGACTGCAGACTATATGCCTCGCTGGCAGAATCGTATTACGATGAATGGTATGGCTTTCATTGAACTGACTCCGGTGAAGGGGCTGACGATCCGCTCCTCTCTTGCTGTGGATGCTTTTGACTGGCGTTCACACGGTGCTTCCAGCCCTGAAACTCCTACTCCTTCGGGTAAGTTCGGTACTGGTAGTGCCAGTGAACTGTTCCAGCGTTTCTATGAATGGACTTGGACCAATACCGCCGAGTACAAGCATACTTGGAATGAGGTTCATAACTTTACGGCGCTGCTCGGTGAGGAAACCCTCTATCGGAATAACAACAGCTTCTCTGTAGCTTCGATCGGTATCACCTCTTCGCGCTTCCTGAATATCGCGATGGGTACGGAAGTTTCCGGCGGTCTGCCGACCTACAGCATCGCACAGTCAGCGCACCAGCAGACTTTTTGCCTGCGCGCGGGAAAGCCCTTCGTTAAAGTAGGGGATCTTCAACAGCATACACGCCTCGGTCAGGTTGGGGGTGATGATGTCCGCCACCCGCACCAGTTCACCCAGTCGGCTGCGCATCTGCGGTGTGATGGTGCGGTAGGGTCGTCCGTGGTCGCCCATCACCGGGTCCACCACCGCAAGGGCATCCTGATAGGTGGAAAAAAATTTCAGACAGTGGTCGATTTGTTCCTGTGAGCTTAAAAAACCGCTGTATACGCACTCAAATTCCAGCCCCAATCGCCGGTAGTGCTCCAGGCAGGGAAGGGTGAAATCGGACAGGTCGCGCTGCTCCACCGAGCCCAATCCGCCGGTGTGGGTGGAAAAAACGGTGGTCGGCACCGGGCAAACCTGTACACCCATCACCGACAGGGTGGGCAGGATGACCGAAAGGGAGCAGCGTCCGAAGCCGGACAGGTCGTGGATAGCAGCGACCCGCTTAGGACGATCGGGCATGACAGACACCTCCAATGGCAGAAATACAAAGATTATGCACAGTATAGCACGTTTTCCATAAAAAAGGCAAATTATACGAAAGAAAACTGCCAACAAATCCTTGGAAAATACGCCGAAAAATCGGCTTTGGATTTAACATTCTTAACAAAAACCATTTGGTCAGAGCGGTAGGCTTTATGCAATACAAGGGAAATTCAAAAAATGCTGGAAAATGGCATGATTTCGAGATATAATGAGAAAAGCAATGAGTCGGACCGTATACTTTTTTAAGGTTTAAAAAGGGATGTTCCAACGAAAAACACCGCAGGGCAAAACGCCTGCAAACGGGATTTGGAAGAAGGAGAAATTGACGTGATTAGAACCGATTTGAGAAATATCGCCATCATCGCGCACGTTGACCATGGAAAGACCACTCTGGTTGACCAGATGCTCAAACAGAGCGGTACCTTCCGTGACAACCAGTCTGTACAGGACCGTGTTATGGACAACGGAGACCTCGAGCGTGAAAGAGGCATCACCATCCTCGCGAAAAATACGGCAATCAACTATAAAGGCACCAAAATCAACATCATTGACACCCCGGGACATGCGGACTTCGGAGGCGAGGTTGAGCGTATCCTGAAGATGGT
>OGYM01003044.1_pt1 | contig 10283 bp, 7 predicted proteins | sample 1576491 | NCBI WGS metagenome assembly OGYM01 (sample SAMEA3541515, study PRJEB24748) | human gut metagenome | biome: human gut; feature: human-associated habitat; material: faeces | place: China | collected 2012 | reverse complement strand
AATATTGAGGAGATTGTTGAGAGTGGAGCGCAGACTGTTCTGCTTCATAAGGATGTAAGAATCCGGTCATAATCAGGATCTCGGTGTCAAATCTCTCAGCCAGTTCTTTCACGGTTCCCTCAATCACCTGAGTTGGGTTAGAAAGGATCTTTTCATAGATGCCTTTCTCAATCTGAAAATAACCAGACCACAGTTCTTCTCTCTTCTGCTCGTCCAGTCCCTCACCGTAAGCTAAGTTACGCCAGGTCTCTAATAATGCCATATCTATCCATCCTTTTCTTTCAATAATAATATTTCTGACTACAGATTACAAATCTTTATTAGTATATAACAAGTCCATTCATTTTGCAATGAAATTTTTACAAGCTTTTTATTGAGATTTTTGCAAGCTTTTCATTGAGTTTCCCATAGACACGCTTCTGGAACCAGGGTTCTGTAGAGGCTTCCACTGCTTCTTTTAACCCAAACCATGCTACGCCGCTGTTCTCGTCTTCTTTTTTCTGCAATGGATCCGTCTCGTCTGCCTCTAACAGATAGGTTACATTCAGATGCAGATGGGAAGAAACATAAGCGCCCCGTTTTTCATGTCCATCCACCGTTAAAACCTCGATGGAAAATGGGTTGTCCAGAAGGGGCCGCACATGGACCACGCCGCTTTCCTCTTTCACTTCTTTTACAGCCACCTTTAAAAGATCCCGTTCTCCATCCGCATGTCCCCCCAGCCATGCCCAGGAATCATAAATCTTATGATACGCCATCAACACCTTTGTTTTTTCCCGATTCACCACCCAGGCAGATGCAGTCATATGGGCAAACAGGCAGGAACGTTCAAAAATATCCGGTTCCTGTGCCAGAAGCTTCTGGATCACCATCAGATCCTTTTCTTCCTGTTCATTGTATGGCTGGTATTTCTCCAGCTGTTTCTCCAGCAAAATCATTTTCCACTCCTTATGTATAATCCAGGTCAGAAAGACTCATACTATCAATGTACACCAGAGAAGATCAAATACTTATCCTCCCCTTTTTTACACAGACCGCCGCATGAAGCCATCATCCGGCGGTCTGTTTGTTACTGTTCGCCCAATGTACGAACCATGACGTTTCCGTTTCCTTTTTATATCAGTCTTGCCATCTTCCCCAAAATCCGCTACAATGATAAACAGAATATAAACTACCTTGCAAAGGAGAACATTGCAATATGAAGAACATCATTGTCGGCCAGTCCGGCGGCCCTACCGCAGTTATCAACGCCAGCCTTTACGGTGTGATCACCGAAGGCAAACGCTATCCAGATCTGGTCGGTTGTGTATACGGTATGCACAATGGCATCGAAGGATTCTTAAAAGACGATTATGAGAATCTGTCCGAAACCTTAAGCGATTCCGACCTGGAATTACTGAAGCATACCCCTGCCGCTTATCTGGGTTCCTGTCGTTATAAGCTTCCAGAAGACTTATCTTCTCCATTTTATCCAACTCTCTTTGAAAAATTAGAGGCCTTAAATATCGGATATTTTCTCTATATCGGTGGAAATGACTCCATGGATACCGTAAGCAAGTTATCCAGGTATGCCGATAAACATAACAGCTCCATCCGTTTTATCGGTATCCCAAAAACCATTGACAACGACCTGGTTCTGACTGACCATACACCAGGTTATGGAAGTGCTGCCAAATATGTTGCCTCCACTGTCCGTGAGATCTGCCTGGATGCCTCTGTCTATCAGACACCGGCTGTAACCATCGTTGAGATCATGGGACGACACGCCGGATGGCTGACTGCAGCCAGCGTCCTGGCCCGCAAGCATGAACTGGACAACCCACTTTTAATCTATCTTCCAGAATCAGATTTTAACTTACAGGAATTCTCCAGAGATTTGACAAATGCCCTTCACAAGCAACCAAACGTAGTTGTCTGTGTATCGGAAGGTATTTCTGATGCCGGTGGACGTTTTATCTGCGAATATAACACCGATGCCACTGCATTAGATACCTTTGGACACAAAATGTTAGCCGGCTGCGGTAAGGTGCTGGAAAATTATGTCCGGAGCACCTTCGGTGTGAAAGCCCGCTCTGTGGAATTAAATGTCTCCCAGCGCTGTTCCGGCATGATCGCGTCACTCACTGATATTGAGGAAGCCGCTCATGCAGGTGCTATTGGTGTATCTAACGCTTTAAACGGCGCTACCGGCATGATGGTTTCTATGAAACGCAGTTCCGGATCTCCTTACAGACTGGAATATGTTTTAGAAAATGTCAACGAAATCTGCAACAAGGAAAAGAAATTCCCACTATCCTGGATCACAAACCATGGAACCGACATCGGCCCGGAATTCCAGGCTTATGCCATTCCGTTGATTCAGGGAGAACCGGCCCGCGTTATGGATCACGGACTTCCGGTTTACCTGCATCGTTAATCTGCAGCCAGCGACTGAATCTCGATTCCAGTAAAAAAGAACTGTAAAATCTGCTCATAGGTTTTTCCTTTTTTTGCCATGGCCTGGGCTCCATTCTGACTCATGCCCACGCCATGGCCATATCCGCCGCCGTAGATAGCAAAAGTCACCATGCCATTTTCATCCGTCTTCTTTTTTTCTACTGTCAAAAACGCACTTGGAAGAGATGACCATCCTGTCAAAGTCTGGCCATCCTGTTTTTTTATCACCAATTCTGGATTCCCCAGTATCGAACGAATCTGGCTTTCTGTACTGACCGTCTTTACTCCTTCGGTCCCTGTCACCTGCAATTCCACCGCAATTCCTCCTGTCGATCGTCTGGTCACCTCCAGATTTGTGATAGAGCCGATCCCACTGATCTTCTGCTCCAGCTGACTGCTGGTACAGGTTGTCGTCCAACGGTACATGGCATAATCAGACTCATACCCAGAAGCCGCTGATTTAATAAAGGAGGAAAAGGTGTCTTCATCTGTCAGATCCAGCTGGCCGCCGCCAGGCCGCACTGCCACGCCTTTCAGATACGGAACACTGGACAGGGACGCTCCCCAGATGGTTCCATCCGTGGTATGACCACAGGATGTGGAGAAATAGAACGCCTCTGCAGGACTGTTCTGATACATCAGGATTTTTCCATACGTCTCTGTAACCGCCGCATCCGACGCCTGGCTGGTCTCTAAGTTATTGTACACCTGGAACCGGGTACTGTCATCCACATGTGCGCCATATTCCTTATAAGAATTCCCCTGGATCTGCCGGTATGCGTAAGTTCTGGCACAGACAGCCTGGGCCTTCAATGCCTCTTTCTCATAGCTGACCGGCATCTCACTTGGCACCACATGTTTCAAATAATCTTCCAGATAAAGTTCATTCACCAGCACCAGTCCACCCTCTTCCCGGCTGATCTCCAATCGTCCGGAATATACTGGATTTCCATAACTACGATTCATGGAAATCACCCGGATCCCTTTTTCCTGGTCTTCCGGCTCAAAGATCACTCTGCCATTCTGGAACAGACTGCTATCCATGGTGATGTTTAAGGTCTCTCCCTCTGCAAACTCATAAGATTTTTCCCCCGTCCGATAAGTTCCATTGCTCAAAAATTCCAACTGGATCTGGTCATGAAATACCGTCTGAAACCCATCATCCATGATCAGCACACGGATGGAATCTGCGTCAAACGGATGTTTTAACAGTGCTGCACATAATTTTCCATCTGCCACTGCAAACTCCAAAGCGTCATAACCCACTAACAGATCATTGATCGTTCTTCTGGCAAAATCCCCATACAGGCGATACACCTGAAATCCCTCATCCATAGGAACAGCTCCGTACCCTTCTACTTCAATAGAATCCTCCTTCACTGCAAGGATTTTTCCGTTGATCCGTTCCTCTTTCAGTACAATTTTCTCTACTTTTCCACTCCTGAGATGAAGATCAGCCACCTGATCTTCAAACCCAGTCCCAGCTCCCAGCTTCTTTTTCGTATCAAATTCCCGTTTCACGTCTCCTACATATCCAGTAAAGGTCTTGTCACTTTCATCAACAGACGCGATCCAGGTGTTTTTGTATACAACTTCCGAAGATATTTCCTCCACGACCCGTATAATCTCATTGCCCCTTTTGCATACCAGAAATTATGAAAACGACGCTGTGGCAAGCGCTTTTGCATACCTGAATCTCCCGGTCGATATAAATATCCATCACCAGACCCTCAAATCCAAATTCTCCCTGATCTGTGTAAGCTGTCCATGACCTGCCGCCGCGGATATTCTCCGGTGTTCCATAGATCAGTAGTGGAGCAAACTCAACCTCACTTTTCTCCGCTCCGGCAATCAGAGTCTCATAGGTCTCCCACCAGGTCTTTTCTGGAACCGTTTTTTCCTGTTTTTTTGCCGATGGCCGGAAATGGAGCTGTGAAAAGATATCGTCAATCTCTAATTCTTTTGCCATAGCCTCCAGAAGCAGTTCTGCCTCCCCGTAAGTCAATTGTCCCTCTGCCGTTTTCTGATTCGGAGAAACTGATTCCTGGTCCAGAAGTCCGTGCCGATAAAGGTAATCCGCATATTTTATGTACCATCTGCCCTGCTCCCCGGCAGAAAAAAAGGACGGCTCCTGGTCAGCTTCTTTCACACAATCTGAATAAGAAGTCACCGCCAGAGCCGCTGCTTTATAGGCAGCCGCCCTGGTGATCCCATCCGGTTCCGATTCGTGGAACAGGATAAAAAGCACCAGCACGGCTACCAGCAGAATCATTCCAGCCATCCAGCCCAGCATCACGTTTTGATGTTTTGTTTCCATGTTTCTGTTTCCCATCATCTTTATCTCATCACCCCGCTGAAATCTGTCTGTCTATTCCATCTGCACAGTCTATCGTGATCCATCGTCCTTGTAAATATTTTTTGTATTCTCTATATGATCCAGTCCATGATAATCGGCAGTCTTCTCTGAAAGCTTCTTCCTTTTTAAATTACGCTCAATGAAATCAGCCGCCAGCCGATAGATCACCGCAAATAGCGGAACGCCAATGATCATACCCAGAGGCCCCAAAAGACCGCCAAAGAACAAAATCGAAAACAGTACCCAGAAGCTGGAAAGTCCGGTGGTATTTCCCAGGATCTTTGGTCCTAAAATATTGCCGTCAAACTGCTGGATCACCAGGATCATCACCAAAAACCAGATACACTGTTTCGGACTGACTAAAAGCAGAAGCAATGCACTCGGAATCGCTCCAATAAATGGACCAAAAAACGGGATCACATTGGTTACGCCAATGATCACACTGATCAATAATGTATATGGCATCTGTAAAAAGCTCATGACCATAAATGTTAAAATTCCAATGATCAGGGAATCAATCAGTTTGCCAATGATAAAACCGCCAAAAACCTGATGGATAAAGCGGAACCGCTCGATCACGTTGTTGGCCACTGTCACCGGGAAAACGCCATACACAATTTTCTTCGCCTGTGCACACAACAATTCCTTCATATTTAAAAGATACAGCATGACGATCACACCGATCAGCACATTCTTTAACCATGCGATCACGTTGATCACACCTGTATAGAGCCCGGTCACTACCCGCTCAATATTTGGGATCAGATCTGCCGTAGAGTTGGTCCAGGAGATCAGTTTCTCCATGGCCTGGTTATAGATGTCCATGACCGTACTTTCCACCTCCGGGTTATTGGCAAAAGTTTCCTCGATCCATTGGGAAACCGTCTGGGCAAAAGCCGGAATGGAATTGATGATTCCGGAAATACTGACCCACAGCTGAGGAATGATCATAGAAATCAATCCAATGACCACGATTCCAAGAAAGCATAGACTTCCAACCGTTGCCAGCGTTCTGGTATATTTATTCCGCTCCTTTTGATCTTTTATCATTCTTTTTAACAGCCGCTCTGTTGCTTTCCAGATTGCATTATAAACCGGCGTCAGAAGATAGGCCAGCATTGCACCGTAAGTAATCGGCGCCAGGATCACGTTCAGCGTATGAGCCGCCGCACAGACCGTATTCCATCGTAAAAATACCATAGCAACCAAAATGCAGCAAACGATCACTGCGACTGCCGTCACTCCCCAATAAATATATTCCCGAAATTTGTGTTCATTCATCCGTTGTCCAATCCTTTTCTTATTGAATGTTAACCATAAATAACCTTATCTCTGATTTCTTTTTATTTCATAGAGCGAGGTTTCCTATGATATAAAAGATAAAGCAGCGATCTCTCGCTGCTTTTATCTTTTGTAATCCCAAAATGCCGTTTCTTACTGTTTGACGCCTAGCCGTTGCTAGGTGGGTAACCGCACTCTGACTTCTGCCTTCCACTCAAAGGAGGCCTGACATCCACCAGAAAATATAGGAATCCCTTATGTCAAAATGTAGGTTCAGAGTGAGTAAGAGTGTCGAACACCCCAGGAATTACAACTCCTGCCAAGCAGGCTTCTTTTGTTAAAATTATTATACCGCACCATACATTCTTTTTCAATCTTATTTTTATGTTAATTTCGTAACTGTTTTTCGCTTGGTTACTGTTATACTTGGGCAAGTCTGTTCTGAACAGAAGATCTCTACTCCTCATCCAGCTCTCTTAGCTGGTACACCTGGTATTCCCGGTCATACACATAGCCAAGCTTTTCCGCCAGTCCCACCGACTGGAGATTGACTGCATCCCAATTTGGAATGATCCCCTTTTCCAGGCATTCCAGCAGAAATGCCGCACTGCATGCCAAAGCCAGCCCCTGTCTGCGGAAATCCTTTCTCGTATCAACTTCGATCTCCATCATGCCTTCACTGGCTCCATAAGCGGAACAGCCTGCCACCAGTTCCCGGCCCTTTAAGGCTACATAGCCAAACCCTTTTTCCTGGAAATGTTTCTCGTCTTCGAAGTTTGCACACAGATCCCGGCTCCACTCTTCCTTTAATGCCTGGTGGTATAACCGGTCATCGATCCGCTTGATCCGGATTCCCTTTGGGACAGACTCAATATACTGCTTCAATAGCCCGGAATCAAAGTGATGCTCGTCTTTGCGCAGGGCATAACGGCTGACCAGACGGGTCTGACCCATAAATTCTTCTTCCAGCCAATCCTCCCAACGTCCGTTTTGCGGGTAAATATACGCCTTCGGCGCAGACTGATAAATCTGGGTCTTAAGATCCAGCGCCCGCTCTCCTTTAGGCGGAAGTCCCATGAGATACGCAAAGTCTCCAACAACAATCAGGCAATATGAGGAATTCCCCAGCTGCGGTACCCATACACGGCCAATCGTACCGTCCACTGCGCCGCGCACCAATACCTCATTATTCTCTCTGCAGAGTTCTTCTATGGTCTGACGTTTCATTCTTCCAAGCTCTACCATCATGATCGCATCACCCTCCTGGTGCTTTTGTGCGTATTATAACACAGTTTTCCATAAAATCCAACAGTTTGCACAAAAACAACCTTTTTCGACCAGTTACCGTATGACAGAAACCATCGTATCGTATTCTAATTGGCTTTCCGGTTAATAAACTCTGTACGGATCTTTGAATAAATAAATTTCTGACTCTTATACAGTCCATAATATCCAGACAGGGTAAAGCTGACCGCCACGGCCAGTGCAAAATAAGGCATTGCTTCAAATCCACACATTTCAAATGCGATCAGGATGCTGGATACCGGGCAGTTCGTAACACCTGCAAACAGCGCGATCATACCGCAGGCTGCACAAAGAGATGGAGAAAATCCCAATAACATTCCCACTGCACAGCCAAAAGTAGCTCCCACACACAGAGTCGGAACAATCTCTCCGCCTTTATAGCCTGCCCCAAGAGTTACTGCTGTAAACACAGCTTTTAAGAAAAATGCTTCATATGGTACATGTCCTTCGATGGCCTGCTCGATCAGTCCCATACTGCTTCCATTGTAAGCCCTCGTACCTGTAACCAGCGTCAACCCGATCAGGATCAGGCTGGCTGCCAGTATCCGGATATAAGGATTCTTAAAAAATCTGCGATACCAGTGTTCCGCCTCATGAAGAAATACACAAAACGTCATGCTGATAAGCGCGCATAAAATCCCAAGAACGATGATGAGAACTGCTGGTTTTAATCCAAATTCCGGAATCTCTACAATGGTGAAATGTTCTGCAGACAATCCGAGTTTTCCTGAAATTCCCGCACCGATCAGGGAAGAAAACAGGCACGGAACGAATGCTGCATAATACATGATGCCAATGCTGATCACTTCCATACAGAACACAGCCGCTGCTAAAGGTGTTCCAAACAAGGCGCCAAAGCAGCCACTCATTCCGCACATAACTGCAATTTTTAAATCTCTCTGATCCAAATGCAGTGCCTTACCGATCAGACTTCCGATGCTGCCTCCAAGCTGAAGCGCTGCACCCTCCCGTCCGGCAGAGCCTCCGGTCAGATGGGTCAACACCGTACTGATAAAGATCAATGGCCCTGTCGCCGGAGTAATGCTTTCATCTGAGGAAATGGAATCCAGAACCATATTGGTTCCCCGGTTTCCCTCCTCATGAAACGTCCGGTACAGCCACACGATCAGACATCCTGACACCGGCAGCAGATATAAAAGCCAATGACAGCTTCCAAAAAATCCTGCTGCCTTCTTGATCGCCAGACCAAACACACCGCCGATCAGCCCTCCTGCACAGCCGATCAGAATCGACAGGAACGTCCATTTCAGGAAATATTTCAAGTTGTTTTCTACAGCGTTTTTTATCTCCGCGTACTTCATCCCATAAGCCCCCATTCTGCTAGATGGTTCCTGTGGTCTGAACCAGCTTTGGGCGATATCCGGCATCCTTTAATGCTTTCACGATCATATTTTTATGATCCGTGCCATATGCCTCGAGGGTGATACGCAGCTCCACAGCAGCGCTCCGGTTGATGCTGACAAACTGGTTGTGCTCCAGCTTGATGACGTTGCCCTTCTGCTCTGCAAGCAGAGAGGATACCTTTGCCAGCTCACCTGGTTTATCAGGAAGTAAAACAGATACGGTAAATACACGATCCCTCTGGATCAGTCCGTGCTGGACGATGGAAGCCATGGTGATCACATCCATATTGCCGCCGCTTAATACAGAAACGATCTTTTTCTTCTTTACATCCAGATGCTTCAGGGCTGCTACAGTCAGAAGTCCGGAATTCTCCACGATCATCTTGTGGTTCTCTACCATATCCAGGAACGCTACGATCAGCTCGCTGTCCTCGACAGTGATGATCTCATCTACATTTTCCTGGATATATGGGAAAATCTTATCGCCAGGGCATTTAACCGCAGTACCATCCGCAATGGTGTTCACAGTTGGAAGAGCCACTACATGTCCTGCTTTCAAGGATTCCTGCATACAGTTGGCGCCTGCCGGCTCCACACCAATCACCTTGATCTTTGGATTTAACAGCTTAGCCAGAGTAGAAACACCGGCACATAAACCGCCGCCGCCGATCGGAACCAGGATATAATCTACCGTTGGCAGTTCCTTGATGATCTCCATGGCAATGGTTCCCTGGCCCGTAGCAACTGCCAGATCATTAAATGGATGAACAAACGTCAATCCTCTCTCCTCAGCCAGCTTATAAGCGTACTCGCATGCTTCGTCAAACACATCACCTGCCAGAACTACTTCTGCTCCGTAGCCCTTAGTACGGTTGATCTTGATCAGTGGAGTTGGTGTCGGCATCACGATAGTTGCCGGGATTCCTGCTAATTTTGCCGCATATGCCACACCCTGTGCATGGTTTCCCGCGGAAGCTGTGATCAGACCACGATGTTTCTCTTCCTCCGATAAGGTGCTGATTTTATAGTAAGCGCCTCTTACTTTATAAGCGCCTGTATACTGCATATTTTCTGGTTTAAAATAAACCTTGTTGCCGGTCTGGGAAGAATAATACTCGCTGTATACCAGTTTTGTCTCCTGCGTTACCTTGCTGACTGCCTCTGATGCCTCTTCAAAGCTCTCTAATGTCATCATAATTTTTTCTCCTTTGCGGGTCCTCTTTGTGTACTTATTCTTGGTGTTCTACGTTGAATAACGCATGAATAAACGCTTCTGCATCAAATTTCTGAAGATCATCAATCTTCTCACCAATTCCAATGTATTTTACCGGAATACCAAGTTCTGACTGGATCGCTACTGCGATTCCACCCTTCGCTGTTCCATCCAGCTTTGTCAGGATAATACCGGTTACATCTGCTACTTCCATAAACTGCTTTGCCTGGGACAACGCGTTCTGGCCCGTGGTACCGTCTAATACCACCAGAGTCTCCCGGTACCAATCTGGAAGTCAGAGAAGCCCAATACCTTAGCCTCGCGCAAT
>OGYM01003035.1_pt1 | contig 10306 bp, 12 predicted proteins | sample 1576491 | NCBI WGS metagenome assembly OGYM01 (sample SAMEA3541515, study PRJEB24748) | human gut metagenome | biome: human gut; feature: human-associated habitat; material: faeces | place: China | collected 2012 | reverse complement strand
TGACCGCATAAAAGCATACAGCCTTAATGACATATTTCCACTTTCCAAAGAAAGCCCCCAATACCGCAATCAGCATAACAAGGACAAATTGATATGCAAGTGAAGGAGCAAACATGGACGATAAAACACACATAAGAATAAGAAAGAGCTTGGCCCGTGGGTCGAGCCAAAGCCCTTTCTTGTGGCGTTTACCGCTCATGCTGTAATACCTGCTTTTTCAAACTGCTTTTTCAGCATTTTGCAGCCTACAAAAGCGCTGATCGCAGATGTAATGATAACAGCAGCAAACATGGCAATCAGGATGCCAGTATTTGCGGTAGCCTGCATGGTGTCGATATAGCTCTGTTCAGTTCCATTTCCCAGCATGGTCTGTGCCCAGCCGTTGGGGTCAACAAAGAACACGATATACGAACCAGTGCCACCGAGGGAGAACAGGATATAAGACAGGCTGTTGAGTTTTTTGCTTTTGTACTGTCCTGCGCCAGCAACAAAGTCCGCGACAATCGCCATAATCAGGTAGCCCAATGCAAAAGCCCAGTGCATACCAGTCACGAACCAAATAATACCCATGATAACGCCCATTATAGAAAGGCTCCAACGCTTATGTACTTTTGCAATCAGCAAAAGATAAATGGGGCCAGCAAGCAGCCCACCTCCTGCCGGCATGAAAAAAGTAAGCACGGGATTCGTTGCAAAAAAGACACCGCCCACCAATACAAAAACAAATAACAGTGCGGTAAAAATGCCAGTTGTTACAAGATCTTTCACAGTCAGACCTTTGTTCATAGAATTTACTTGATTACTCATTTTGACCTCCTACCTTTCATTGTCTTGACTCGACAAGTGGTTTGTGATATTCTTCGGTTAGATACCTCTAATCTTCGCCTAATACAATACGCATTTATCGAACAACATTCAATAGGTTCCGGCAATGTTCGTCTGTTCCTTTCAAAAGTTCGTCTAATCGTTGCAAAAAGGAGGCGGTCTGTTTTCATGTCTGAAATTATTGACCAGTTTTATACACCGCTACTGATTGAACACGGTTTTATCCGTAACCCAGACAACCAGCAATATGGGGCATTAGGTGACTGCTGGAAACTTTCTCCCGAAGTTGGAGAAGGCACCTACTGGACTTATGGACAGAAAGACCTATATGATATTAAAATCCACAACTTTTCCTTCCACGAAGATTTCATGTTGGAATGCTCCCTGCCGGAATGTCTGAGTATCACTCGGTATGACTCTATTTCCGGGGAGGAATTATCTCCATACCGTAGACTGTCTGCCGGTTGTATCAAAACATTTATTGGAGGCTACGCTCCATACAAGGCTTTGATACATAAAAATATTCCAATCCGTTCGGTTGGGATTGAGATTGCACCGGCATATTATGAGGACTACCTGAAAAAACTGTACCCGGAGGCACAGATCAATCCTGTGGATGCATTTCGGAAGATCGACCAAACATCCGACTTTCCAGAAATGTCACGGTTACTCACAGAAATCAAAGACTATCGCGGGGAAGGGATTGCAGCAAAACTTTTTTATGAGGGTAAAGTCGCAGAAGCTGTTTCAATGGTGGTGGAATATCAGAAGAAACATCCTGATAAACCAGCCCATAAGCTCTCTCAACAGGATATTGAAAATCTCCAAATAGTTGCCGCTTATCTTAGCGATCACTATGCTTTTGATATTCCTCTGGAACGGCTAACACAGATTGCCTGCATGGGAACAACAAAGCTCAAAAGCTGTTTTAAGAAATACTACGACTGCACCATCACGGAATATATTCAACAGCGGCGCATGAGCCAAGCAGAATATCTGCTGGCATATACAGAGCTGACAGTCGGGCAAGTTGCCCAAACAGTAGGCTATTCCACTTCAAGCCGATTTGCAGAATTATTCCGTAAAAGCACGGGATTGTTGCCATTAGAGTACAGAAAAAACGCACAACGAAAGTAAAATGAGCGCCAGAGGGAACTTTGGCGCTCGTAATTTTTTTCAGCCACATCTTCGCCACATTTGATTAGGTTGAAAACATCTACGGAATGCGCCATCAAATATCTCCCTGCACTTTGCGTTTGTCACTAAGATAGTGTAAGTTCATCTGAACAAGAGTTTTTTATCCACATAATCAGCATAATCGTACCTCTTAGCAAGCATAATAAGGTCATTCCTTTGTGCAAACCAGAACGATACAATATTATTGAGGTGAACGATTATGCCGATTGATGATTTAACTGCTTTAGGGCAGAAAATGCGGGAAGCCCGAAAGAATAAAGAACTGACACAACAAGAACTTTCTGATCTAAGCCATGTTTCTGTAAAGCAAATCGCCAATATCGAAAAGGGGAAAATGAATCCTTCCTATTTGATTTTGAGAGCATTGGCAAAGGTCCTACACATCTCTTTAGATACGCTTATAAATCCAGATATTTCTCTGGAGGATGAGGGTGTCAATCAGATGAAAATGCTTTATTCCAGCTGTCCGCCAGAAATGCGTGACACCCTGCTGCATCACACCCAAGAAACGGTGAAGGAACTGACAGAGTTATCCGAGAAATTTGAAACGAATTGAGCCAGTGAGTGAAATTTAACGATTCTCTCACTGGTTCTTTTCATTTCATATAAAATTAAAATTTCAATCAAATAAAAAAGTCAACTTACACATATCAAATTTCTTTTCATAGGTTATAACTTATATTCTATTTTAATTTTCAAAGTATACCATATCCCATGATCGTTCCGTTATTGATATCGTAGCTTCTCTGGTTCACGGCATCACTGGAGTTTCCCTCTACGGTGTATACGGTACTGCCCTCGGTTTTCTCCACGATTCCTACATGGTCTGAGGTTCCATCTCCGTTCCAGTCAAAAAAGATTAGGGTTCCAGGTGCTGGCGAGTATCCTCGGCTTTTCCATTTTCCTTTGCTCTGGAACCATGCGATCCCATCATCGCACAGGGAGAACTTCGGCATCTTTCCGCTCTCAATCAGACCTGCCTGGTCCCCACACCAGCTGGCAAAGCAGGCACACCATGCTACATGGCTGTCAAATCCATACCACGACCAGAACTTCTGGCCACCTTCATTTCCAAGCTGGGTAAGTGCCACGGATACAATCTGGCCGTTGCCTCCAAACAGGCCGGCAAACAATCCGCCGCTAGAATAATACCGCAGGACGTGAGGGACATATTCTGGATCCCCATAGGCACTCCAGCCATGTGAAGCCGCCTGTTCATTGGAAAACTGCAAAGCGTTTTCTGCACTGTAGCCCCCATAGTTTCGGAGAGCCCACGTTATGTATCCGTTACCGTAGTTATATCCTTGCAGAGACAGTTTCAGCTTGTCCATGTCCTGGGGACTAGTGCATCCGGCTTCCTTCAGGCAGTCCGCATAATATTGGATTCCCACTTGTATGGAGTAGTCTGCATCCTGGATGGCATTGGGGCTGTTGGAGTACCGGGTGTTATATGGGCACTCACTGCTCTGCATGGGATCGGTTCCCCGACCGCCGGATTCCTGCATCATAATCGCCTGTATCACCGAGACGTATTCTGGGATTCCATACTGATTGGCGTATTTCTGGATGGTTGATGTGTAGGAAAGGACTTCCTGGCTGAGTGCTTCGCTGCTCTCTGAGCTTCCCGAAAATGCGGCACCGCCAATAATTCCGACTATGATAACCAGAAGCAGAACCATGACCGCTCCGGCGGCTCCCAGTGCAGCCATCATGGACTGCACCGTTTTCGCTGCCGCTTCTACAGCGGCCTTAGCTGCCTTGAAGGTATTCTCTCCTGCCCTTGCCGTTTTCTGTATCCGGCGGACTCCATCGGAAGTCTGCAAGGCGGCTTTCTTCGCCGCCTGCTTCGCTGCCCTTCGTTCCATCTGCTTCTGCATCCGGGCTGTCAAGGCGTTGGAACTGGCCACCCGGAGCTTCTGCTCTGGCTGGATGCTGATCTTCACAGATGGAGGGGCGGTCTTAATAGTACGCCGCTGTATGGTCTTCGGCTCCAACTGTTTCCGTGGCTTTTCCTTGATCCGGATGGTTTCCGGCTGTTTCTGGCGGATGGCATTCTGCCTTGCGGTATCTCCGGCCTTGCTTTTCTGGTTTTGTCTTTTGATGGAAAGCGATCCACCTTCCGACATTTCCTGTCCATTCTGGATTCTTGGTGTCTCCCTAGCTGCCCGGATCTTCTGTTCTTTCGTTTTGACGGCATCTGAAATCGCCTTTTGCCGCTTGGCTTTCTGAATCTGGACTTCCTGGTTTTCCCGTTCCTTGACCTTCACACGGGATGCCCCCTGTTCCCGGTTTTTTTGCTTCGGTGCTTCCCGACTGACCGGATCGGGAGCCTGTGTGTCCCCTGTTCCTCTGGCGGCTTCTTTCTGCGCTTCTTTTTTACCAGTAACTCTCAGTTTGATCTTCTCGTAGGAAGTCTGTGCTGCTGTCTTTCCGGCGCTGGTTACAGTTCTGCCAGATTTTCTGGCAGCCCATTCCTCTGCGGATGCGACTTTTCCACTGGCATACTCGGATGGGGACTGTTCCTCCATGTCATTATCCCTGGCATTTGCGATGGTCTGGGACTTTTCCTTGCTCTCCAGTATGGCCGTCCGCATCAGCTCCTTCGGGATTCTGGAGGCAGGATTTTTAGTCTTTGGTTTTGTTGTGACTTCTTTGGTTTTGATATCCTTCATCTCTCACCTCCAGTCCCGGTCTGTACTGCTCTTACGCTTCGCCCGGCTTGGTCGTCATCAGACGGTACAGCTTTGTATTTCTTGGGAACGAATTTTCAAACGGCACCAGATTCCCGGAGCAGCGGATCAGGCCGTGGCCGGCACCCACATTGGTGATGTAGGATAACTGGTTGTCCGAGATATTCAGAAGTGCCGCAAGCTCGTCCCGGTCGGTGGTTGCCTGATTCAAAAGGATCAGGAACTCACTATTTGCCAGCATCAGGCGGGCGGTATCGGATTTCAGAAGTTCCTCTACATTCTGGGTAAGCCCGGTCACAAATCCCGAATACTTACGGATACGCTTGTACAGGCGGTAGAAAAAGTCTGCACTGTATTCATAGCGGAACAGCAGATAAAACTCATCCGCAAAGATCCATGTCGTTTTTCCCTTCTTCCAGTTCTGGATCACACGGTTAAAAATGGAATCCAGTGTGACCAACATTCCAAGTGGCATCAGCTGTTCGCCCAGCTCCCGGATGTCATAATCAATGATACGGCTCTTCGTATTGACATTGGTTTCCTGGGCAAAGGTGTTCAGGCTTCCGTTAATAAACAGTTCCGAAGACAATGCCAGCCCTCTGGCTTCTTCCTCCGGCTGGAGCATGAGCTGTCGGTACAGATCCTTTAGGGTCGGCACCTGCCCTTGGTATCCGCCCCTCATATAATCCCGGTACACGTCTGCGGTGCAGCGGTCGAGAATGGATTTCTCCTTTGCCGAAAGGTTCCCGGCTCCTACGAGCTGCTCAAACAGGGACAGGATGAATTCGGACTTTTCAATCAGAGGGTTACGGTCATTGCCATAGGCGGAGTCCATGTCCAGTGCATTCAGATGGGTATCGGACGTTGCCGAGATCCGGATGACCTCGCCGTTTAAGGCTTCCACCAGTGAAGCAAACTCGGACTCCGGATCGAGGATAAGGATGTCATCTTCCGTGGAAAGGGCAAGGTCTACGATCTCTTCTTTTGCCGAGAAACTTTTTCCAGAACCGCTGACTCCCAGTCGGAAGGAATTTCCATTTAACAGCTTTCTTCGGTCTGCCACCAGCATATTTTTGCTGACCGCATTCTGCCCATAATAAATGCCGCCCGGCTGCATGATCTCCTGTGTATGGAACGGAATCAAGACGGCAGTGGACTCTGTGGTAAGGGTACGCACCGCATCGATCTTCCGCAGACCATACGGCAGGACGGTATTCAGTCCATCGACCTGTTGCCATTTCAGGGTTGCCATCTGGCAGAGGTGTTTTCTTGCAATGGAATACAGGGTTTCCGTATCAGAATCCAGTTGTTTCTTGCTTTCTGCCATATGTACCATTGTCAGGATACCGAACATCATCCTCTGGTCTCTGGTAGTCAAGTCGTCCAGCATCTCCTTGGTTTCTTTTCTCTGAAGCTCCATATCATAGGGAACCACGGCGGAAAAATTATTGTTTGCATTCTGGCGTCTCTGCCAGTTCGTTACGTTGGTCTCTACGCCCAGCAGTCGGTTCTGGATCTCACGCACTGCTTCATCTGTTGGTACCGGGATGATGTCAATAGACAGCATCAGATTCCTGCCAAGGCTGCACAGTTCGGAGATCATCTCGTCTTTCACATAGCTGGCGTAATCTTCCATAAAAAGGACTCTGCCGTACTGCTCGCCCAGCTTGAAATGGTCATTGTGGAACTCCATCGTGTCCGGGCAGATCCAGTCCTTGAAACTGTGTCCCTTTTTCGCAAAGGCTTTCATGTCAAACGGAAAGCTCTGCGGAACGTCTGCCTTGAAAAAGTCCCGGAAGATCTGGAGCCTCTGTTCTGCATCCAGCTCTTCCCCGATGGAGGACAGCTTGGCCAGATGGGTGATGATATCCGTTCCCACACGGGCGAAGTATGTCCTGGCTTCATCGATGTTCTTCTTGTGGACGCTGACGGTCAGATAGCGTTCCTGGTAAATGCTGTTGTTGGTACCGGAAATCTTGGAAAGGAGCATATCGTTATACTCTTTCCGGTACTCGTCCAGTCCATCTCCTTTCATTGGAATCAGCAGGGACTGCTCAAACTCTTCCTTGTTGATCTTACGGTTGTTCAGGGTAATCTTCGCCGTACAGCCGGAATCCAGTGCATTTAAAAGTTCGGAGTAGTCCAGGAACATCTCTGTCTTATCCGCTTTGCTGGCAATGGAATAGTTGATATCCGTAAACCGGAATGTCCGGGAATACTTGCTCTCCACCTGAAAAATACCGTCCGGCCAGATCTTGCGGATCGGGATCGCCTGCTGGACAGACCTCGGTACTTTGAATTTTTCTTTGTCCTGTTTCAGTGTCTGACTCAGGGTTTTAATCAAAGGCATCACCCCTTCCTCCTGGCTTCTTTGGTTTCTTCTGTTTCGTCCGCTTCTTCTCCAGAAGCTCCGCTCCGTTTCCCATCATCTTTTCACCCTGCCGCAGGCTCTCTTCCATGCAGGAAAAGTACAGGTTCTCCGATTTGAATACCAGCCGTTTCGGGTACAGCAGTTCGGATTTGATGACTGCCCATGCGAACTGTTCTGCCGTCATGCCGTGGTAACGGAAAAAGCCGCAGGCTGCAAAGGGAGCCGCCCCAAGCACGCACAGCCATCCGGTTACCTGTTCCCCGGCATATTTCCGGGTGAGGAAATAAATACCAAGGGCTGCCAGAATCGCCAGTACCGAAAATAGGCACTGCCGGAAACTTAAGCCCCAGAACATTGACTCCTGATAGTCTCGGATTTCTTTATTCATTTTCACTTCCATGTTGTTTTCTACCTTTCTCTTTGTAATCTCTGTTTTTTCTTTGGTTTCTGTTTTGATGCATCCTCTATCTGGATACCATGTCTTTCCATAAATGCTTTGGTTCCTTCCGGATCAAGCTCTGCCAGTTTTTTCAGGTCGAATGCAACCCTCTGGAAGATGCAGTAACCGGAGGATGCGGTATCCGGCTGTATCGTTCCCAGCTTATGCTGCTTTATAAAACGAAACTTTTCTTTGCTGAAATTGTGGTCGATATAGGCTTCATTGATACCGCCCAGCGGAGCAAAAGGCAGGTTTACCGTAAGGTCTGCAAAGCTTTCCGGGTATCCATCTTCCATATGGTAAAGCCCGATATAGAGATTGTCATCGCTCATGTAACTGTCTACCCTGAGAAATAATTCCTCCCGGCCATACTGCCAGTCGTAGCTCAGTGTCTTTGGTTCTTCCATTTTTTTCGCCTCCTATAATCCCATGATTTCTTTTACGATACGGTCGGATGCCTTGACTGCCCCGACCAGTACCAGCAGGTTAAATACCAGTTCCCCGACGTAATTCCAGACAATGGTCACGGCGGACAGGCTGGTGTCCCCGATTGCCGGCGGACTTGATGCAAACACCGAAAAGATGATGCAGGCCAGTGCGATGATAGCTCCTTCCAGACATACCCCGGCGTAGGAACGGATAAAGTTCTTTCCTACAGACTGGGTTGGCTCCCCGGCAAAGGTTGCCAATGGAATCGGTGCGATGGCTGTGTACATATACAGCTTAAACATTCTCCCGTATACAGTCAGAATCATGACAAATGACAATACCGTAATCAGCAGGCTTCCTAATAAAGTTACGATCCACAAAGGGATGGATTCCAGCATCCCCACCGCTTCGATCTTGTCCACGATCTCCGAGGGCAGCTCCGTTACAGTTCCACCCGCCATCCCGGAGTGGGACATGATATTTGTTACGATGCCCTGCACAATGGAAAAGATCGCGGTCAAAAGCTCCATGCCGGACATGACGGCTCCCTGTGCCAGTGCAAAACGGATAAAGGCTTTCACTACATGTTCCGGCTTTTTCATATCCGTGAAGCTCCCACAGGTTTTCACAAGCCCCGCCGCAAAGAACAGAACCAGCAGGCCGTACCCGATGGCTTTCAGTCCACCGTTGATGTTCGTCATCACGCTCCAGATCGCCCCGCCCTTGAAATTCTCCGGGCTTTGCGTCAGCAGTGTCCAGATCTCAGCCAGCTTGTCGCTCCAGGTCTGCAAGGCAGAATTTAGATTCTGTACGATCCAGTTATCACTCAAACAGTTTCACCTCCCATCCTGCAAAAGTGAGCAGGGAGCCGGCATTTCGCATGGCTCCCCTTCTGGTCTCTTCTCCTATCCCATGATCAGGTCCAGGATCTCTTTTGCAAAAGTAATGATGATACCGCCTGCCAGTGTCAGAAATCCGTTTGCCCTCTGGCTCGGATCGTGGCTCTTTAAGGACAGGCCGACCTGCACGATACCAAATCCCAGCAGGATCAGGCCAATGGCACGGATTAGGGAAAAGATAAACGTGGACAGGTTATTGACTACGGTCAGCGGATCGCCTGCGGCATAAACGCAGGTCGCCCCAATGCAGATCGACAGTACCATGACTGCATACAGAGCAAACAGTTTCTTCTGCCCTCTCTTCATCTTCAGCGGTGCGGTCTCTTTCCTGGTTTCTGTGTGTTTCTTATTTTTCAGTAAATTCATTGGCATTCCTCCCATCAAAAAAGCTCCCCGATGATGTCCTCATCCAGAAGCAGTTCGTAATCGTCATATCTTGTTTCATCAAACATAAAATCGTCATGCGCCAGCGGTGCTTTCGCATAGTTGAACGGTCCGGCACCGCCGTCCTCGGTATACCGGATATTGGGATGCTTCATCAGGTCATACTTGGCATCCAGTATGGGCCGCTCCCCACGGATAAACAGAAGGGCATTCTGGTTGTCCAGCATACGGACTTCATCCGGCTGTAACAGCTCCCTTCCGCTCTGCTGGAAGTTGGTGGAGTAGCTGCCGGATTTTCCTTTGGTCTGCCCGTAGGTATTGGTGTCTATGGTTTCTTTCCCCAGTAATTCTGATACATATTTGTGTGTCTCTTTTTCGTTGCCGCCCAGGTATAAAAACTCATCGCAATTGCCCACCAGACTTTCCCAGGAGTCCTTGAACAGAGCCTTTAGCTGGCTCATGTTCTGGATGATGATGCTGCAGTAAATGGAACGGGATCGGCAGGTTGCCAGGATCTTCTCAAACTCATTTGGCAGGGATACGTTTGGAAACTCATCCATGATGCAGTTGACCGGAACTGGGAGGGCACCGCCATGCACACGGTCTGCCATGTAATAAAGCGTCTGGAAAAGCTGGCTGTAGATCATGCCTACCAGATAATTCAAAGAGGTGTCTGCATCCGGGATACAGCAGAAAAGGGCAACTTTTCTTTCTCCCATGCTGGAAAGATCCAGTTCATCAGTATTGGTCAGCTTAGCGATCTGCGGCAGATTGAAGGCTGCCAGCCGGACACCTACACTGATCAGGATGGACTTGGCGGTCTTTCCAGAGACGAAAAGTCAAGGACTTTTTCATCAAATTCACAAAGAAGTCACATTCTGCGGACTTCCTCACGGAGCAGACGCTTGATTTTGTCCTCCATCGTCTCTTTTGCGGTCTGGCTGAAATGGACACGGACGATATAGGTGGTCTTGCCGATTTGCTTTCTGACAGTCGGGCAAGGGGTACTGTTGGTTACGGTATTGTTCATTCAAAATCCTCCTGTAAATGAAAAATGCCCGGTGACTGTTCA
>OGYM01003034.1_pt1 | contig 10308 bp, 8 predicted proteins | sample 1576491 | NCBI WGS metagenome assembly OGYM01 (sample SAMEA3541515, study PRJEB24748) | human gut metagenome | biome: human gut; feature: human-associated habitat; material: faeces | place: China | collected 2012 | reverse complement strand
TGCATTGCCGTGAGTTGCACTACCGACCAGATGGAGGTTAGTATTTATACTCGTTTCAGTCGTGCTTTTAGCTCTCACAAAGCCATGGGCCGGGAAGTACATCAATTCCAGGACAGTGAAGACAAATGTGGACAGTCTGGTCGGAGAAAGAGCTGTGCTCACCGAGGATGCTGACAGCATGAAGCAGACGGGAAAAGCCGTTGTAAACGGTCAGGAGTGGACAGTCAGACCGCAGGACGAGACCCAGGTCATAAGAAAAGGCGAGCTTATCGAGGTAGTAAAGATAAGCGGAGTAAAACTAATTGTAAAAAGGGTAAAGGAGGCTTAACCGGAAATGGAAGGATTAATAGCACTTGCAGTGTTACTCGTAATCGTACTTATAGTACTGGTAAACTGCATCAAAATCGTGCCACAGGCACACGCAATGGTAATTGAGCGTTTGGGAGGATATCTCACCACATGGAGCGTAGGACTTCACCTCAAGGTGCCATTTATCGACAGAATAGCAAAGAAAGTCATCTTAAAGGAGCAGGTGGTAGATTTCCCACCACAGCCTGTAATCACAAAGGATAATGTAACAATGCAGATAGACACTGTAGTATATTTCCAGATTACAGATCCAAAGCTCTACGCATACGGAGTAGAGAATCCAATCATGGCAATTGAGAACCTCACAGCCACAACACTTCGTAACATCATCGGAGACTTAGAGCTTGATGAGACACTTACCAGCCGTGAGACAATCAACACCAAGATGCGCGCAACACTCGATGTGGCAACAGATCCATGGGGCATCAAGGTAAACCGTGTCGAGCTCAAGAACATCATACCTCCAAAGGCCATCCAGGATGCCATGGAGAAGCAGATGAAGGCAGAGCGTGAGAGACGAGAGGCAATTCTTCGTGCAGAGGGTGAGAAAAAATCAACAATCCTTGTTGCAGAGGGAAATAAAGAGTCAGTCATCCTCGATGCCGAGGCTGAAAAGCAGGCAGCTATCCTTCGCGCAGAGGCAAAGAAGGAGGCAACAATCCAGGAGGCAGCAGGTCAGGCAGAGGCTATCCTCAAGATACAGCAGGCCAATGCAGACGGACTTCGCATGTTAAAGGAGGCAAATCCGGATAATGCAGTGCTCCAGATAAAGAGCTTGGAGGCATTTGCCAAGGCTGCAGACGGCAAGGCTACAAAGATAATCATCCCATCAGAGATTCAGGGGATTGCAGGTCTTACAAAGTCAATTGCAGAAATAGCTGCGGATAAGACTGAGAAGTAATTATATTTAATCAAAATGAATACCGGAAGATGAGAGCACACAAAAAGCATCGCATGTATCATATCAATATCAGATATATGCGGTGCTTTTTAGATTGCACAGAATTGTGCTTAGATTACACAGGATTGCCCTGAACTCCTGTAATTCCAAACTGATAAATATAGTACTAGGAATAATTCTCACAAAGTGGTATACTCTCTAGTAGGTATATCAATCGATGCGGGCTGCACAAAGGTGTGGCCGGTAACTTATAATTTGTAGTACATTCTCGAAACCGCAACCGTTGCACCGGCAGCATTAGCGCAACGCACCGGGGATAAGGAGAGTAAAATGAAGAAAAAAATAAAATTCAAGGGCAGGCTGAAAAGCTACATGTGCTGGCCGCTATATCTGACGTTTGTGTGGATATGTGCTGACGGAATAGCACTGCGCTATGACAGAAGGCTTGGCTATGGCATGGTAGGCTTTACAGTGTTTTACTTTGCGCTCGTGCTGTTTTTGTATGTCAGAAGCAAGTCAGTCGTTGCAAATGAGCTGATAAGCTTTGCAACACAGTATTCATCGGTGCAGAAGAGGCTGCTTAATGAGTTTGAGGTGCCGTATGCCCTGCTTGAATACTCCGGCAAGATACTCTGGGTAAATGACAAATTCGCAGAGCTAATGGGTGTGGATAAAAAATATCACAAATCCATCACGACACTTTTTCCGACAGTGACCAGAGAGCTTCTCACCAAGAGTGATGCGCCGACAGACTTCAAGATAGTAAATGAGGAGGAGGACAGCATAGTCCGTCTGTCTGTAAAGCGAATATATTTCAACTCTATCGCAGAGGAAAATGAGATAATCGACACAAATGAAGCAGACCAGTTTTTGACGGCACTGTACGTATTTGATGAGTCGGAGCTTTATCACTGCAAGAAAGAAATCACAGAGCAGAAGCAGGTCTCAGCGCTTGTATATATTGACAACTATGATGAGGCACTCGACAGCATAGAGGACGTAAAGAGGTCACTGCTCGTTGCACTTATCGACAGGCGTGTAAACCAGTATTTTGCCAAGTATGACGGACTTGTCAGAAAGATAGAAAACGACAAATACTTCGTGGTGTTCAAGTACAAGTACCTTGACAGCATGAAGGAGGACAAGTTCAAGGTGCTCGACGAGGTCAAGGCTATAAAGGTCGGCAACGAGATGGCGGTCACACTCAGTATCGGAATCGGTATAAAGAGCGATAAGTATAATGAAAACTACGTATATGCGCGAAATGCCATAGACTTAGCCCTCGGACGAGGCGGTGATCAGGTAGTTATAAAGGATCACGATGATATCCTGTATTTTGGCGGCAAGTCAAAGCAGGTGGAGAGCAAGACAAGGGTAAAGGCGAGAGTCAAGGCACAGGCGCTTCAGGAAATCATTGAGACCTGTGAGAACGTGCTTATCATGGGACACAGCATCACAGATGTAGACTCGCTTGGAGCAGGCATAGGTATATACTGTGCAGCCAAGAATCTCGACAAAAAGGCACAGATAGTCATAAATGATCCGACAAGCTCAGTAAGACCTCTTATGGAGACATTTTCAGAGGCAAAGGGCTACCCGGCAGATATGTTTATAAACAGCGAAGAAGCTCTTGAAATGGTGAGCAAGGATACTCTTGTCATGGTGGTGGACACCAACAGACCAAGCTACACAGAGTGTCCTGAACTCCTCAGAAAGACAGGAAAGATAGTCGTATTTGACCACCACAGACAAAGCAGCGAGATAATAGAGAATCCTATACTCTCATATATCGAGCCGTATGCATCAAGTGCGTGTGAGATGGTTGCAGAGGTATTGCAGTACTTCAACGACGGAGTCAAGATCAATGCGACAGAGGCCGACTGCATCTACGCAGGAATCCTCATCGACACCAACAACTTTATGACAAAGACAGGCGTGCGTACATTTGAGGCTGCAGCCTTTTTGAAGCGCTCAGGCGCAGAGGTAACACGCGTCAGAAAGATGCTTAGAAATGACATGGCATGCTACAAGGCAAGAGCCGAGGCAGTGCGCCACGCGGAGGTATACAGGGGCTCGTTTGCCATATCGGTATGCCCTAGCGAGAATGTGGAGAGCCCGACAATCGTCGGTGCACAGGCAGCAAATGAGCTGCTCAACATAATAGGAATCAAGGCATCATTTGTGCTCACGGAGTACAATGACAAGATTTATATCAGCTCTCGTTCAATCGACGAGATAAATGTCCAGATAATCATGGAGAAGCTGGGCGGTGGCGGACACTTAAATGTGGCAGGCGCGCAGCTGACAGGCGTTACTATCGTGCAGGCAAAGCGCATGATACAGGATACACTGGACGAAATGCTAAAAGAAGGAGACATAGAAGAATGAAAGTAATCTTATTACAGGACGTAAAACCATTAGGCAAAAAAGGCGAGATAGTAAACGTGAGTGACGGCTACGCCAGAAACAATATCATACCTAAAAAGCTCGGAGTAGAGGCTACTCCAAAGAACCTAAATGACTTAAAGCTTCAGAACCAGCACGCTGACAAGGTAGCACAGGAAAACTACGAGAGTGCACTTGCGCTCGCAAAGGTCGTAGAGAGCACAAAGGTAGTAGTAAAGCTGCGCTCAGGAGAGGGCGGCAGGACCTTCGGCTCCATTTCCACCAAGGAGATTTCGGCTGCGGCAAAGGAGCAGCATGGCTTAGAGCTCGACAAGAAAAAGATGCAGCTTAACGAGTCAATCAAGGCACTCGGAAACTATGAGGTGCCTGTCAAGCTTCATCCAAAGGTAACAGCAAACCTCACAGTATCAGTAGTTGAAGGATAGGAGGAATCCCCTTGGAAGAAGCATTAATCAAACGAATAATGCCAAACAGCCTTGAGGCAGAGCAGTCCGTGGTCGGCTCCATGATTATGAGCAAGGATGCCATAGTGACCGCCAGCGAGATGCTCCTTAAGGAGGATTTTTATCATCAGCAGTACGGCATCATATTTGAGACCATGGTTGAGCTCTTTACAGAGGGGCAGCCTGTAGATCTCGTCACACTCCAGAACCGTTTAAAGGAGAAGGATGTGCCGCAGGAAATACAAAGTCTTGACTTTGTGAGAACTCTCGTCACCAGTGTGCCGACCTCTGCCAACATCAAGTACTATGCCAATATCGTAAAGGAAAATGCCATAAAGCGAAAGCTCATCCATGTGACAGAGGACATAGAGAACGAGTGCTACGCCGGCAAGGAATCGCTCGAGAGCGTGCTCGACAAGACAGAGCACGATGTATTTGAGTTGCTTTCCACAAGGCAGACAGGTGACTACGTGCCAATCCGTACTGTAGTCATGAATGCCCTCGAGAAAATCGAAAAAGCAGCACAGCAGGAGGGCACCGTAACAGGAATCCCGACAGGCTTCATAGACCTTGACTACAGGACAGCGGGACTTCAGCCGTCAGATCTCGTGCTCGTGGCAGCCCGTCCGTCAATGGGAAAGACAGCCTTCGTGCTCAACATAGCACAGCACGTGGCATTTCACGCACATCTGTGTACTGCCATATTCTCACTCGAGATGTCGAAGGAACAGCTCGTAAACCGTCTGTTCTCACTCGAATCAAAGGTAGATGCGCAGGCACTGCGTACAGGAAATCTGTCTGATGCCGACTGGGAAAAGCTGGTCGAGGGAGCCGGAATCATCGGAGACTCCGAGCTCATCATAGACGACACTCCGGGTATCAGCATATCCGAGCTTCGGAGTAAGTGCCGTAAATACAAGCTTGAGCACGACTTAAAGCTCGTCATTATCGATTACCTGCAGCTCATGACAGGCTCAGGACGAGGCTCAGAATCGCGTCAGCAGGAAATCTCAGACATATCACGTTCACTTAAGGCACTCGCCAGAGAGCTTTCAGTCCCTGTAGTGGCACTCTCACAGCTCTCACGAGCCGTAGAGCAGCGACCGGACCACAGGCCTATGCTTTCTGACCTTCGAGAGTCAGGAGCTATCGAGCAGGATGCCGACGTCGTTATGTTCATCTATCGTGATGACTATTACAACAAGGACACCGAGCTCAAGGGTATCTCAGAGGTCATCATTGCTAAACAGCGTAACGGTCCAATCGGCACCGTAAACCTTGCATGGCTGCCTGAGTATACGAAGTTTGCAAATCTGGAGCATTAAGACTAAAACACAAAAAGAATAAAGAGACAATCCATCCCGGCTCACGTCATAGGATAAAGTTAAGTATCCTGATGTGCGCCGGGATTTTTCAGAATCTCTTTATACTTAAAAAGAGAAGAAAGCTATAAACTTTCCCGCAATTCATCCGATATATTCCTTAGAATAGGGTAAGAACAACAGTCAATTGCAACATATTTTCACACGGAGGTGTTAGAGATGGCAATAGAGGCAATCAAGGGTGCAGGAATGGTCTATCAGGGAAGTACATCAACTGCACAGATAAAGGAACAGGCACAGGGAAGGACAGAGGTGTCCAGTGCGGACAATCAGGTCGTGTCTGACAGCATCGCAAGGAATATTCAGGCGATGAATACGAAGGAGGCAAGCGGTGATTCAGCCGGTGATGCCGGAGCGCAGGGACAGGCGCAGGCAGGACAGCTCGACAAGGGCAATGCACAGCTTAAAAAGGCGGTGGATGATATCAACAAGAGCGCGTTGGCTGACCAGTCGGAGGCAGTGTTCGGTATCCATGAGAAGACTAACCGCGTGACAATAAAGATAGTTGATAAGAAGACAAAGGAAGTCATCAAGGAGTTTCCGCCGGAGAAGACGCTCGACATGATAGCGAAGGTCTGGGAGATGGCAGGACTCATGGTAGATGAGAAGAGATAGGAGGACACCATGGCAATCAGATTATCGGGAATGACATCAGGTCTGGATACAGATTCTATTGTAAAGGCAATGGTATCGTCATATACCACCAGAAAAGAGAAATATCAGAAGGCGCAGACTAAGCTTGAGTGGACACAGGATGCGTGGAAATCCCTTAATACCAAGGTGTACAGCTTGTACAGCAATATTTCAAATCTGCGATTTTCTACAGCATACAACTTAAAGAAGACATCAGTTTCGGATACTACCAAGGCCACAGTAAAGGCAGGCTCCGGTGCACCAAGCGGCACACAGTCGCTGAAAATCAAGCAGATGGCGAAGGCTGGATATATGACCGGAGCAGAAATTAAGGCAGACAGTGAGAAAACTACACTTGCCCAGCTCGGTTACACAGGTGGTGATGCCAAGCTTGAGGTAAAGATGGGCGACGAGACCAAGTCCATCACGCTCAGCGCATCATCAACCATGAACGACGTGGTAAAGGAACTCAGGAATGCGGGGCTTGATGCAAACTACGATTCAAGCTACAAGAGATTTTATATCAGCTCAAAAAAGACAGGTGTGGCAAATGATTTTACCATAACCGGCAGCAATATAGATGGTGCATCAGCACTTTATAGCCTGGGAATAGCATATGGTGGTGAAAAGACCACAACCGGTACCTATACGTCCAATCCATATGATGAGTATGCAGCTTTACACGGAGCTTCAGATGATGAGACTAAGGCCAACATCGAGGCAGCTGTTACAAGCTACAACAATCTGACCACAGATGCAGCGAAGATGAATGCGCAGAGCAAAAATCTTATGAATGCTGTAAACTATGGCTATTCATATGCCACACTTCAGGGCATTTATGAGAAGCTCGATGCAAATAAGGCAGGCGATAGTGATAAGCTGAAGCTGCTTGAGAAGCTTGGCTCATCTCGTGATGGCGCATTGATTTCAAAGAATGGTGACAGCTATGATACATATACAAAGACCACGCTGACCGATACAGCCGGTCATACTCTTTATAAGTATATTGACAGCGACAACAACAGCCACTATATTGCAGCCGTTAATGATACGGACAAGGATACCACATCGTACTATGATGTGACAGAATCTACGAGGACAGCTTATACGGATGCTGATGGCAAGGAGCTTGAAGCAGCACCTAAAGTAGTCGATGACACGACACTGACCGTCGGTGATAAGACTTACAAGAAGGACGAGGCAGACGGCAAGTACTATCTGCAAAAGGAAGATGGCACAGCTGATAAAACTGATTTCATCACTGTTTCACAAAAGACTGAGTACACTATTGAGGCAGGTGCCGTAAACAAGACAGGTATAGAGTCAGCTTCAGCTGCGTATGACACAATTATCAAGTCAATGGATGAAAAGACTAAAAGCTCATACGATGAGGCTCTTGCGTCAGTTCAGGCATTTGAGAATTCAAAGGACGAAGTGCTCGGAAGCGATGACGAGTATTCGGTTGCCAGCCTCACAAAGGCTATTCAAAATGCTTATGCAGGCAAGGATAAGGATGGCGGCACAATCGCTGTTTCAGGAAAGAAAGCAGTAGAGCAGCTTTTAGCAGGAAACGGAAAAGAGACTGACGGCTTTGTAAATAAAGCCAACACTTTGGAGGAGGCCGCAGAGGCCAACACAAAAAAAGCAGCAGATAGCAATATTGTAAAGGAGCTTGCCTCAAAGCAGAAGGATTCGTCTGAGTATACACAGGCGCTAAACGACCTGCTTGACAGGGTAAACACTGCATACACGCTTCAGAATAAGGCACTTTTCAATTCACAGGTGAAGAAGGTTGCAGGACAGGATTCGGAGATTGAGCTGAACGGTGTAAAATATACAGGTGACAGCAACAGCTATTCAATCAATGGACTGACAATCGAGGCACTTGCTGAGACCGGTGATAGCGCTATAAGCATTACAACAAGCACAGATACACAGGGTGTATATGATAAGGTAAAGGATTTCCTGACAGAGTACAACAACATCATCAACGAGATGACGAAGCTATACAATGCTGATTCAGCAGGAAGCTACGAGCCACTCACGGATGATGAGAAGGATCAGATGTCTGATAAAGAGATTGAGAAGTGGGAGACAAAGATTAAGGACTCTCTGCTTCGCAGGGATTCTACACTTGGCAGCGTAATGACAGCAATGCAGACAGCCATGATGTCATCAGTTGAGATAGGTGGCAAGAAGTACTCGCTCTCAAGCTTTGGAATCAGTACACTTGGATTTTTGAATGCAGCGGAGAATGAGCAGAATGCATATCACATTGATGGTGATGAGGATGACGCCAATACATCCGGCAAGACAGATAAGCTCATGGCAGCTATAAACGATGATCCGGATACGGTAATGCAGTTTATGCAGCAGCTTTCAACTAATCTGTATAGTGCAATCGGTGACAAGATGAAGTCTACAGATTTGAGCTCAGCATTTACCATCTACAATGACAAGCAGATGAAGACAGAGTACACTAACTACACCAAGACTATTAAGGAATGGGAGAAAAAAATCTCAGATCGTGAGGATTACTACTACAACAAGTTTACTCAGATGGAGTCAGCTATGACCAAGCTCAACAGCACACAGAGCTCAATTAGCAGCTACTTCTCATAAAAAGATACCAGGGAGGGTATATTATGTTACAAAATAAAGCATACGCAGCATATGCAAACAACAAAATCATGACTGCATCACCGGCAGAGCTTACACTCATGCTGTATGATGGTGCAATCAAATTTTGCAATATTGCAATCATGGCAGTGGAGAAGGAGGATATCCAGCAGGCTCACACAAACATCCGCAAGGTTGAGCGTATCATAGAAGAGTTCCAGTCCACACTTGATGACAAATATCCGGTATCAAAGGATTTTAACAATGTATATACATATCTTCACAGACGTCTTGTCGAGGCCAACATAAAGAAGGACAAGGAGATTCTTGAGGAGGTGCTTGAGCACCTGCGCACTATGCGTGACGCGTGGAAAGAGGTTATGCAGGCCACATGTAACGGAAACAAGCTGCATGTATCATAGATAAATGTATCATAAATCACCGACAGGGATTATAGAGAGTTTTTAACTTAAACAAAACGCAGAGACAGCAGCATGAAGCTAGTTTGTTTGTGCGTTTTGTGCTATCATAGAGATGATTATAGTTAAAACAATCGAAAATACAGGGGGAACACAATGGAACAGACATACATAGACATAATGATACAAAGCCTCGAGAAAAAGGAGCAGGTACTCGACCGGATAATAGAGCTTGATATCAAGCAGAAGAACCAGCTCGAGGATCCACAGCTCACACCTGACGACTTTGACGAGGTAGTTGAGGCAAAGAGCAGGCTCATCGACCAGCTCAATAATTTAGACTCAGGCTTTGAGAAGCTTTTTGAACGTACAAAGGAAGAACTGAATGGTCACAAAGAGGACTACAAGGAGCAGATACGCACCATGCAGGAGCATATCCGCAGTATCACGGACAAGAGCGTAAAAATACAGAGTCAGGAGGCCCGCAACAAGGATCTCATGACTCTGAAATTTGCGTCCATAAAGAAGCAGGCCCGCGAGGTGCGTGTCGGCACGCAGGCCGCAAGCCGCTACTACAAGTCCATGTCAGGAACCGGATATATGGAGCCGCAGTTTATGGACAATAAAAAGTGAAAAGTTTAATTTAATATTTCACCTCAATATCCCCAAGCCCTGAGTCGATAACCAGGTGCTTTTTGGCATGCTCATTTACCTCATACTCATCATCATAGTCATTGCCGTTGATAGTGATATCGCCTGTACCTGAGTCCAGGTCCATCATGTAGCCGTCAAGTGACTGTGAGGATGTCACAGTGATGTTACCTGTACCGCCGTCGATATCCATTTCGTCAAAGGCACAGTTTTCAAAGCTAAGGTTGCCGGTTCCGCCATCCACATCACATGTGGCGAAGCTGCAGTCTGTGACATATAAATCGCCTATGCCGGTGTCAAATTCAGCATCAGCTGCGGTCAGGGAATTAAGGTTTACCTCGCCTACGCCTGTATCAAAGGAGAGCTTGTTCAATGCTGCGCCCTTAGGAATGGTAACAGTGATTTCGCTCGTGGTGCTTCTTCTGTAGTTGGCGAATATACCTACAGATGTATACTGACTAACGATTACAAGTCGAGTGCAAGAG